>Ga0210057_1006208_pt1 | contig 14941 bp, 11 predicted proteins | sample CryGeyCG2114_010_2_FD_183968 | JGI IMG/M metagenome (GOLD analysis project Ga0210057, IMG submission 183968) | Groundwater microbial communities from aquifer - Crystal Geyser CG10_big_fil_rev_8/21/14_0.10 (SPAdes) (version 2) | ecosystem: Environmental > Aquatic > Deep subsurface > Groundwater ... | reverse complement strand
CGCCAGTGTTCGGGAAAGGTGGTCGCGAGAATACAACAACTATTGTAGCTCATACGAGCAATTAAGAGAGTGTTTGGAGACTTTGGCACATAGAGAGCACGGGCGAATAGTGCATGAGCGTAGTAAAGAATCAGGAGAATCCTCAGGAGATTACGACTACTCTCAAGATGCCTTTTATCAATCTCGCTGATTTAATAAATTTTATTTTTGTAGTAGCGCGATAGAATGCGATTGTTTTCTGGCACTATTTTTTCAAAATTAGAAAAAAATTGTTTGCAACCAACGGTTGGATTGCCATTGGGAAAAGGACGTTTTCCTTCAATAAAATCAAGGCAAGTCTCAGCATAATACTCAAGATATTCAGGCACATTTTTGCTCAGAAACTCCATGACGACTTTTGTTTTTTTGCTGTTGGCAATTGTAAAAATGCCATCAGGTAAGGGATCATATGTTTTTAAACGATCTAAAAGTTGGTCCCTACGCTTGTGATTTTGCCCCAATTGTTCAGTATTACTCCAGGCCTGATTAAAAGTGGGGCCAATGCTTGGGCCATCGAGAATAAAAAGAGTGAAGTACAGATCTTTTTCAATCTGTGTTAGCTGGTCCATGGCATCGAGTAGGCGGTAGGCGACGTCGCGAAATTCGCGCTTTTTTGTGTTGCTAGGAGCGATCATGCCGGCCTTAATTTGATTGGCAAAAACTTTAAGACATTCGGGGTGGGCCAATTCTTGTATGGTCTTTTTTAATTCTTGCTTATCAGTGATCTCGAGTGCTGGAATTTTAATTTTTTCAAACAATGCCAAGGCAATGGCCGGATCAGCACAGTGATGCTGAGAATCAGGATGGACCAAAGCTTTCTCAATGATGGGCCAAGAAGAATTGGCTTCACCCATGCGGTAATTTTCTTTTGCCAAGGCAAAGACAAAGTCGGGGTAATAGTCTTTTTGGGAAGTATTGTTCCATATGGACCAGAGGCTTTTTCGGCAGCTCGCCATTTTCTTCGAACTCAATTCTGGCTTGCTGCTTAGGAGCTCGATTGCTTGATCGCGGCAGGTTTTGAGATAGGCCAGCACGTAGTCGGCCCTTTTCATAAAGAAGAGGGCATCATCTTTCAGACCCGGACGGTTAGACAATTCTTCCACTACAGTCAAAATTTCTGGCCGGTATAATTTTTTTATAATGGCGTCTTTGATGAAGGTCACTGCCATGTTGGCCTGCATCTCTCTCCAATGCTTGCTACGATCTGATGGTCTGACATCGAGCGCGTGTTCTAGAAACTCTCGGTAGCTGCCATCTGCTTCTAAGGCCTCTAGATCCTTAATATCATACTTAATGGTCGCCGCTGTTGCCGTCGCGAAAGGTTGTGTTAGAAAGATTAATACCAGAAGCATCAAGCTAGGATTTATATTCATAACTTAATCATATAAACGGAAATGATTTTGGTCAAAAAAAACTATTGCTTGCAACGCGTAATGAGGTCAAATAAGTCTAATCTTCGGTATTGCGAATTTTGCTCGCCAGAGATCGATATTAATGCCTTTTTTGGTGCCTCATTCAAGCAAATATTGTAATAAATTCTTCAGAAATTTGGTTTTGTCGCGCCTAAACTTTTGCCTTGGTCTCTCAGGCCGGCGTGACTTTGATGAAAGGTAAGCTATGAATCTGCTGTTTAAGCAAGAGTTAGTCCAAGATGTGGCCAATGCCCTACCAAAAGTGCAGCAAACTAGTTTTTTGCCCAAGGCCGGCAGTCAAACCTGGCAGCTTTATTATTATCAGGAATACACAGATGTTCTACTGGCCAAAGAGGAACTAAAAAATCAGGTGGTTGAGGCCCTTTTGCCTTTAACCCGACAAGAATTTCCCTTTCGGCAGATGATTCATTTGCAGTCATGCCCATTTCTTGCCAGCATTTTTCCCCAGGAGAGGGCGATTAGGCTGTACAGCAATCGCATGAGTCGGGAACTTGCCCTGATTCACCATTTTCCAGAGGTCTCAGCAAGTGAAGAGGATAGGAAGAGTTTTGCCGAATTAAAAAGTTACGCAGAGAAAACACTTTCATTTTCGAGTAAAGACTCGCCATCGATCTATGAGACAATCGCCAAAATATGTGGTTTAAGAAATCTATTGGCCGACCAGGATTACCTCAAGGTTTGTGAACGCGCTGGTGGGCTGACTGAGCGTTTACTTTATCACCTCAATAGCTACCGTCCGACTTGGTTTGAGAAATTGAGTGACTATGGCCTAGGCTTAACCGCTCAATATGCTTTGTTACGCATACATTTATTAAAATTTTTGGCCATATTGCCCTCACTTGATCACGACAAAAGTGGCAAGGAGGTTAAGCGAATCTTATTAGAGTCGCTTCGACGTCTGCTGCAAGATTCCGCCAAGGCCCGGAGGAATTTTAAAACGGGTCAGGAAAAAGCACTGCCAGAAAATCTACTGATGGCAATCAGGCCTGGATACAAAATAGCCAGATTAGTTCCGGCCTATCTGCTGGCAAAAATTGTGCGTTTTTCGGTCAAGCTTATGGCCAAGAGATTTATTGCTGGCGAGACTATTGAAAAGGCACAGAAGTCATTTGCCGGACTGTTTTCAAGTGGTCGAGATGTGACTCTCGATCAATTGGGAGAGTTGGTGGTTTCCGAGGCCGAAGCCGATCATTACATGCAAGAAGTATTGAAGCTAATCAGCGGATTCTCCCTCTATTTTAAACAGGGTGAAAAGAATGCGGCGGGAATCAATCGCGCTCACGTATCAATTAAAGTCTCTGCTTTAGCGGCGGATATGCGGCCGGAAGACCTAGACTATACCTACCAATTAATTGCCCCTCGCCTAAGGAAAATTTTACTACTGGCACAAAACCGTGATGTCTTTATTAACATTGATGCCGAACACTATCATTACAGAGATCTGGTTTTTAAAATTTATCAGCGGGTTTTACTCGAAACACCTGAGCTTGAAAATTTTGCGGCTACTGGAATAGTTCTACAGGCCTATTTGAGAGATGCTGCCGGACACTTGCAAGAGATTATTGATCTAGCTGAAAAACGAAAATTGCGCATGCCCATTCGCTTGGTTAAAGGTGCTTATTGGGATGCTGAAACTGTTGAAGGGGAGGCCCATTCATTTAATCCTCCGCAATTTTTAAATAAAGAGGAAACCGACCTTAATTTTAGAGAGTTGATCTATAAAATATTTGAGGCGTCTCCGCATGTCCAGTTATGCTTGGCCTCACACAATTTCTCTGATCACTCTTTTGCCGAGCAGTTACGCAATGATTTTTTTCAGGATTTACCGGCCATCGAGCATCAATGTTTACATATGACCTATGAGGCCCTCAGCACCGCTATGGCCAAAATGGAATGGCCAGTGCGCAATTATGTGCCTGTCGGGGGGCTACTGGTTGGGATGGCCTATTTGGTCAGAAGGATTATGGAAAATAGCTCGCAAGTGGGAATCTTAACCATTATGCGTTCGCATAAAAAGAAACACCACTTGATAGGACCCCATGAGTTGCATCAACAAAAAAAAGAGCATGGCGAGTTGGCGCGCGACATTGGTCATTCGCATTTTACTGATGCTTTTTTTAATGTTCCTCCTGTCAGAACCTATCTTGAGCAGGAACTAGCGCCGGTCAAGGAGTCCTACCAGAATTTTAAACAGCAATCTTTGAATAAAGAATATGACAATTCCTTTCTCTTAAATGCTGGTATGGAAGAAATTTATTGCTCCAGCGATCCCAGTATCGTGGTTGGAAGTATTCGCTTTGGTGATGAGCAGGATGCCGTTAGGGTCGTGGACTATCTAGATGATGCCTACACGCAAGGAGTTTGGTCCTTATCTTCGGTTTATAAGCGTTCAATCACTTTAATTAAGGCCGCTCATATAATGCTGGCCCAGCGCAATCACTTGGCCGCTCTTATTTCTTATGAGGCCGGAAAATCAGTTAAAGAGGCCTTGGGTGACGTTGATGAAGCAATAGATTTTTTAGATTTTTATGCTCGCGAAGAATTGACGGCGAAAAGTTCTGGTGTAAATAATCTCTCTCGCGGTGTTGTAGCGGTTATTGCTCCGTGGAATTTTCCTCTGGCAATTCCCTGTGGCATGGTCTCTGCCGCCTTGGCCGCCGGTAATACTGTGGTCTTAAAATCGGCAGAACAAACGCCGCTGATCGCGCAACTATTGGTCGATATTTTACACCAGGCCGGCGTGCCCAAGAATGCACTTGTGCATTTACCTGGTCGCGGCGAGATAGTAGGCAAGGCCATTGTTGCCCACGCGCGAGTAGCTGCAATTGTTTTCACCGGTTCCAAGGCGGTTGGAATGCAGATTTCACGCCTGGCCAGTGGGCGAATTATAGAGAACAAATTGTGGGGTATAAAATTTCCAGTCAAGGCGATTACTGAAATGGGTGGGAAAAATGCCATTATTGTCACTGCTAGTGCAGAATTAGATGAAACAATATCTGGTATTTTATATAGTGCTTACGGGCACGCCGGCCAAAAGTGCTCTGCCGCATCGCGAGTTTTGGTGCACGCCTCACTTAAGCAGCGCTTGATAGAGCGCTTAAAAGATGCCACTAACGATATTAAAGTCGGCGCGAGTTTTGAGTTTTCCACCTATATAAATCCGCTTATAAGTCAGGAAGATCAGGCGCGAGTGAGGCGACAAGTTGCCGATGCTATCTTGGAGGCACAAACCTATAATGGCAAATGTCACGTGGATCGCTCCAAAGAGGATTTACCTGGCTACTGTGTTGGGCCAGTTGTGATTGAACTTCCTAGTTCGAGGCTGAGAGATCCCAGTAGTATGTCTAGGCAAGAGCTTTTTGCTCCTGTCATTCACGTTTTAGAATTTGAGACGCTGCCTCAGGCAGTGGCCCTTTTTAATGCCACTGATTATGCACTTACTGGCGGCGTCTTTGGTCAGTCTCAGGATGATATTGATTTTCTGGCAGATAAACTTGAGTCTGGTAATTTGTATATCAATCGCCCCATCACTGGCGCGCGCGTTGCGATTGAACCCTTTGGTGGTTTCAAATTATCGGGAACTGGGCCTAAGGCGGGTGGAAAACAATATTTAAATAGCTTCCACATACGACCTGTTAACCTGCCCTTATTGCATGAGCTATCATTTAAAACGCCCAAGATTGAAATTGGTAAAGATGAGGAAGTGCTGCTGGCCAGACCTTCGGGGCTGAGCGTGCGCAGGAGATTGCCCCGCGTGCTGGCAGGGGTTAGTACCTTGGCCAATAATTTTGAATTTCTGTTTCAGGGAATCTACGCTGAAAATAAAATACAATTATTAGAATTTGCAGAATTTTTAAAGAAGGAAGCGAGCAATTTTTATTTAAGAGGGGAGAAAAACCGGATTATTCCTGGACAGCTCTCTTATAACTCCTATTTTTTATGCTCAAAATATCTTGTTATTGTGGGCATGGAGGAACGTGCTCACTTTATAACACTATTACAACTTATTTCTGCTTTAACTTCAGGTGTTGGCGTCACAATTCTTTCCACTAATGAGAGTGCTTTTCACTTTTGGTATACTGTTCATCGCTACTTTGTTCAGGCGGGGATCTCGGGTGAGAATTTTTCTGTCTTCTTTTCCAAACCTGAAACTAATTTAAAACTCTTAAAGCATCCCCTGGTTGAGCACGTCCTGATCGATGCTGATATTGAAAGTACAGAAAAACTCATGCAGACCATTTATGATATCAAGGATTCTGAATTAAATGATTGGAAGTTGGTTAAAAAAATTCATTCTCCTTTTGATGCTCCCTCGATTGGTGAACATGAGAGATTATTACAAGAATTTGTTCATACTCGCTCCTTTGCAGTCAATACCATGAGACATGGGGCCCCACTGAATTTGGACAATTAGTACTATAAAGAAGAGAGGTTTTTTGTGAGCAATGTGGTTGCCATTTTAGGCTGTGGAAATATGGCCAGCGCCTTGATTACTGGGGCGTGGCAGCAGCTGTCCGAGATAGAGAAATCACAACTAGAATTTTTGACCTACACTCCAACACAAGTTAGGGCCCAGACGCTAGCTCAGGTGGTTGGCGGGCGTGCAGTTTCATCAATGCAGGAATTACCAGTTTGTGACGTCTACGTCATTGGCTGCAAACCCCAGCAATTCGACACGCTAGCGCGTGACCTACGGCCACTTTTAAAGGGTCATGAGATAATTATTTCTATGATGGCGGCCTTAGCAACAGATCTCATTACCCAGGCGCTTGGTGGCCATTCGCGTGTCATGCGTATTATGCCCAATACTCCGAATCTAGTTGGTTCTGGGGTTAATTTATTTTATTCTAGTGTTAAAATAGAGCTGCCAGTAAGGGAATATTGGTATTCCTTCTTTGGCCGGATCGGTAAGTCATTTATTTTTGAAAATGAAGAATTATTAGACAATGCCACTCCCTATTCTGGTTCTGGCCCAGGCATTATATTTGAGTGGGCGCGCTTGTGGTCTAGCAGTTTAGAGCAAAAAGGCATTTCGGCCCAGGCCGCAAGAGAGATTATTGTAGGGACATTATTAGGTTCAGCAAAAATGATGCAGATGCAATCGCAAGATCTGGAAATATTGCGCAATCAAGTGACAAGCCAGGGCGGAGTAACCGCCAAAGCATTGGAAGTTTTTAGCAAATATGATTTAGGAGAGATTATTGAAGAGGCCATGCAAAATGCTCTAACCCGTGGCGATGAAATTAGAAACGGATTCAAACACAACCTTAAGGATGAGAAATAATGAATAGCTACCAACAAAGACTGTATAACCTATTGCCAGCTAAAAATCGTGAGACAATTTTTTTACGACTCTTTGGCTTTCTCAAAATCCCGATGCTCTTTTTTCTAGGGCCTAGCGTAGTTGAATTATCTGATATAAAAACAGTAGTTAAAATTCCTCTTGGGCTGCGATCAAAAAATCATCTGGGCTCTATGTATTTTGGTGCTTTGGCCGCAGGTGCCGATTGTGCCGGCGGACTTATGGCCATGAAGTTGATTGAGCTATCGGGGCATAATGTGTCTTTGGTTTTTAAAGATTTCTACGCCAAGTTTGGCAAGCGTGCCCACGGTGATGTACTTTTTACCTGTACTCAAGGGGTAGAGGTGGCAGAGTTAGTGAAAAAGGCCATTGCCAGCAGGGAGAGAGAAGAGCTGACGATGAATATTCTTGCTACTTGCCCTTCACAAGGGGAGGAAATGGTGGCCGAATTCAAGCTGACGCTGTCACTAAAAAGACGGGATTAAAGGGCCCCATTGGTTTTAATAAGGCGGTTATTATTCCCTATTCCAAGGAGTAATTTATTCATTTGATCCTGACACTCACCCCGAAATAATCTTTTTGCCTTAGAGCGATTTAATTCGCACATATTGCCATAAGTAACTGGTACTGGAGAGGTGCTAGTCTGGCCACAAACAGGAACGTATTCTTCTGTACAGTAAGTATTAGTTGTCAGGCCTTTATTGCCAACTTGATTTTCACATCTTTCGACTGCTAGCAACTTAAAGTTTTTTCCAATATCGCCCTGATCTTGAATTTGATAAACGCCATTTTGACAGCTTTCTATCTTTGTATCAAATTGATTGATTTGATGTGTTCCTGTCAGAGACTTAATAAACATTATCTTTTGTCCCGCAAGCTCTGCCACGATTAGTTCGCCTTCAATTTCAAAAGATGAGGCGGCCATGACCTTAAAGCACGCCAGTAAACTTAAAATTAGGAGGGCAATATTAAGCGGGGCAAATTTTTGAGATTTACTTTCCATTATCTTGCTCGGTTGTGTTTGCATAAGGACCTCCATCACTGTGTCATTTAATTTATGACGCGTTATAGAGAAAAATATTCATTAATCAAAATTATATTTTGTTATGCGTAGTCATTAGTTATAATACTGACAAAGTGGAGGGTACCCAGGTGCTATTAAGTAAGATTAATCTCAACCATTTGGTCGTATTTCAAAGGGTTTACGAGGCAAAAAGCATGACCAAGGCGGCCGAGCTTCTGTTTATGACCCAATCGGGAGTGAGTCAGCACATGAAATCCTTAGAGGATTTTCTGGGAGTTAAGCTTTTTGACAGGGTTAAGCAGCGCCCGATACCGACTCATCATGCCGATGTGCTTTTTGGCGCCTGCCTAAAAAGCTTCACCGGACTTGAAGAGGTATTAATGCAAATTACTGGTGAAGAAGATTTCTTTCACGGTGAAGTTCGCATTGGTTTACCTCTAGATTTTGGCAATAACCTGGTTCTGCCAATTTTGGCGCAGCTGGGGGCCAAGCATGTTAATTTGTCTTTCAAAATTAAATATGGCCACGCTGGAGAAATGAACCAACTTTTACTTAAAGGTGAAATTGACTTTGCTTTTATTGATGATTTTAGTGTGGACAAGCAGATCAACACTGAGATTGTCGCGATAGAATTATTGGTTCTATGTGCTGGTGAAAAGTATATGCATAGTCTTAAAGTTAAGCCTTCAAATAGTGAAAAATTCTTTTCCCAGCTCGATTATGTCGACTATGTTGAAGGAGCTCCAGTTTTGAAATTATGGTTTAAACACCATTTCGATCATGAATTGCCCGTTCGTATTCGCGCCTCGCTTATGGATGTACAAGGGATGGGAAGAATTATTACAGAAGGGTTGGGTGCTGGGATTTTGCCTTTGCATGTGGTCAATCGCTTAGAAGATGTCGGTCAAAAAATCCACATCTTCAAAGGCAGCTCCTCACCTTTAGAAAATCATATTTCGCTTGCCTTTCTAAACGACCGTACCTTTAGTAAGACCGTCTATGGGGTACGCGATCATATTGTTAAGAGCCTAAAGCAGGTGGCGCCTCTTTCATCCAAGTAAATTAGGCCGGATTTTCAGATTTTATATAGAATGTTTCGACAGGAAAAGTCTCACTCACAATTTGCATCAGTGCCTTGATGCCAAATTCTTCAGTGGCATGATGTCCCCCGGCATACATATGAATTCCCGCCTCTTGGCTCTCATGCCAGTCATATTCGCTCATTTCTCCCGTAAGGTAGGCATCCATTTTTTGCTCCAACGCCAGTTTCCATTCGCTATGGGCGCCGCCTGTGATGATGCCAATCGATTCAATTTTTTTGCCCTCGGCCTGGGCAAACATCACAGGGTGGTGTAAGACTTCTTCAATCCGAAGTTTAAGTGTCAAGGGATCTAGGGGGCGAGGAAAGTATGCTTTGACGCCTAAAGGAGTCTTCTTGCTATCGAGTAGGGGGGCCAGGTTTACCAATTCCAGCTTTAAGGCCAATTGAGCTGCGTTGCCACTTTGCATGTGAGCATCTAGCGGTAAGTGATAGGAAATTAAATTGATGTCGTTTTTTATTAAGGGGGCGACGCGATGATAAAGCGGGCCGGTTAAAGCGCGGGCACCATGGTGACGCCAAAAAATGCCATGGTGAACGATCAGGGCATCGGCCTTTTCTTTTACCGCTTGTTCGATTGAAGCGCGTGTGGCCGAAACACAAAACGCTATTTTTTTAACTGAGTTTTTTCCCAAAACTTGTAGTCCATTGGGGGCGTAATCGTTAAAATTGGAAATCTCTAGATATTGGTCCAAAAAGTGAGAGAGATCGGTCTGTTTGATACTCATAGGTGTCTCTGAAATAAGTTTATCGCAGAAACTATTCTATAACCTAAACTGTCGCGGGGTCAAAATTTGCTGTGTTCGCACTGGACAACACTTTCTTGATCTTGGCCATGGATTCACCAATCTCAGGGCGAAAAGGTGCTAAGGATTTGGCCATTTCAAATTCTTGCAAGGCCTTGGTATAATTTCCCATTTCAACATAAATTCGGCCGGTATTAATGTAGGGATATTCCCTGTTTTGATAGTTGAGTGACTTCTTGGCCAGTGCAAACCACTTAAGCGCCTGAGCGTGTTGCCCTTCTTTTAGCAGGTATGTCCCCATATCATTGTAGGGCGGGCCATATTCAGAATCATTTTGTATCGCCTTGAGACAGTAATTCTTTGCTTTGACATAGTTGCCTTGAAGGGCGTGAGACCAACCGATCAGGGTGTGAATTTCAGCGCTTTGTTTATGCTTCAGTGCTTTTTCAAAATAATCTTGGGCCTTGCTATAATGCTGGTTAAGTATTTCCCTGTGGCCCAAGTTGAGTAAGTCCAAATATCGCTTTTCTCTTTGAATTTCTAAGCTATGGATTTGGCCACTCACGCCCGTCTCAATGATCTCTAAATTTTGCTTTTCATCGGGAATAAAGAAAAGAGGGAGTTCTTCTTTAGCGGCCCAATCAAAACTTTGTGGGTCATCCACAATCTCGCCACCGACGCTCATGGCAAGAAAACTCAGGCGTGGAAAGGGCACCTCGAAATCTGATTTTGTAAAGCAAAAGGAATGGAGCTTGTGGCCGTGGCGGTAGAGTAGGTTAATAAACTGAACAGCAAAAATAGAAAGAGTCTCATTTTGCACTTCAAGCTTAAACAGGGCATTGACGAGTTCCGTAACAGATTGCAATAAGCGCCGAACTTCTTTAGGCGTGGTATTTTCTAAGCGATGGGCACTCCACTGCTCCAAAAAGAGCTCCATTTCTATTAGATCCATCAACTCAAATGCCAGATTTTCGAAAATCTCTCTTAGTTTTTGATCATTTTGCAACGACATGACATCCAGTGTGGTGTGGCACAGGCGTTCGAGATAAGCACTGGCGGATAAAATTTCGCTGTGAATTAAGTGCCTTAAATTACATTTGTCATTTGTATTTTTCATGTGTCTTCCTGACTATGCTAAAGGCCAAAACACCTTCTTGCAAGAATTTGATTACCTTCCTAGCAATCAAAATTGAGCATCCTTACACTTATGTTAGAAAATTACTTAAGCGCATAAAAACAGGGCCAAAAGGACCAAACCAAGAATGCGAATGGGCCTATCCAAAGATATTTCATTCAATCTCAACGCCAGAGGTGAGATGGCCTTGGCAATTGCTATGGCAGGTCGGCGATTTTCAGGTCTGTACATGGTTCTTCTCATAACTTCCTCCTGTGAAGTTTAATCTGGAAGTTTCTCTTGCCATGCTATCTTCAGATTTCGTGCCAATATTCCCTTGCGGCAACATCTTCTAATTCATTGATTTTACAAAAAATTTTGGCAGTGGCATTAGACAGTGGTGCTGTTTGATACCCATTAAAGGGTGAAATAACGCACCACCTAAAGCAACTGGTTACTTTTTATCCTTGTTTTCGTATTCCAGTAGACGCTTAGAGCCATTAACTGCTTGATAGCGGTTAGAGATCATGCCGAAGATATTGCCATTTTTATTACCCAAAGAAGCAGGGTTTCGCCCAAAGTCTACCACCTTGGTGCCGCTTGCCCCTTGGCCTTTTTTGAACATTTTAGCGAAGGGATTGTCGTCGCCACCTGATTTAGCACGAGAGTTACCAGTGCCGCCGACATAATTGAGCTTGGCGCCGCCACCGGCATAGGAAAGTTTTCCAACTGGCCCGCCACCTTTACCACCGGGTGCTCCGCCGCCGCCTGGCCCGCCGCCGCCGCCACCTGGGGCCGCCACGCTGCTGGCCGTTCCGCCGCCGCCACCGCCGCCTGAGGTGTCGCCAACTTTGATACCAGCTGCGCCGGGAATTCGTCCGGCAAATCCGCCGCCCTTGTTAATGCCAGTTACTGCCGAGCCAATTCTGGCAACAGCATTGGAGCGATCCGTGCCGCCACTGCCAATGGCATTTTGGCCATCGTCAGTCGTAGGAGCGGTGCTGCTTGTTCCGTCGGTACCTTGTTGGATGCCGCCCATATTGATATTTGAACCGGCAAAGCCAATGTCTTGGTTAAAGCCAAACTTATCGCAGTCAGCTGCGCTGGGATCGGCCTGGCATTTTGCAATCAAGAGATCTTCTGTTCCAATTGTAGGAATGTCTGGTTTAAATTTTTTGACGCCTGAAATGGCGTCGTCAATGCGATCGGCCTGGTTATCCAAAATCACACCTTGCGCTTCTTTCGCTAGGGCAGAGAAACCGGCGGCGATCATAATTCCGCGAGCGGTGTCTTTGGCCTTCTCATTCATAATTAAATTGAGGCTGAAATTTGAGGCGGTGTATTGGCATAGGTCGGAGCTATTGTCGACTTGAGTAATATCCAAAGTAAGTGGACTACTAAAAGCAGAACTTAAATCTAGATTGTTTCCTGTATTCCCCGCACCTACGTCTTCCCCATTACCTGAACCCCCCCCTCCAATCGGAACTATGCGAGCGGCATCAAAGACGAAGGCATGAAACTTTAGTAGATTTATAAATTTTTCATAGTTCTGACTTTGAGCACTGCGTGAATTGGTATCTGTGAGTTTGCTTTTGCATTTAGAAATAACTTCATCAAGACTAGGCATCTCGTTAATTTTAGCGGCCAACACTGCTGCTTTGGCAGCATCTACTACGCCAGCAACTTTAGTTTTATCTGCGTTGGCGCGAACCGTGTCTCTTTGCGCTTTAAGTGCCGCAGTGGCATCGGTTTGCTGATTGAGTGTCATATCAGTTTGAATCTCGCTGGTTTTATTCATGAAGTCGATCTCTTGAATAACCTCGACTCCTTTGCCTCCAATTTCAGCGGCATTGTAAGCATTGACCATAGATTTACACGCCCAAAAATCCTGAGTCTCTGGGCCGCTTGAGGTACAAGAAATTTTCCCATCAAAGGATTTTGTTTCAGGAGGCTTTCGTAGTTGTTCATTATTTCTAAAGTCTGTGAAGGCGGACACTAAATAGCGGGCGGCAATACATCGCCGAGTTTGCACAAAAAGATCACGTGCTTTGGTATTGTAGCTTAGAATAACTGATCGATAGGAGCCAAGTTTATCTTGCATATCCTCCCGATCTCCTGATGTTGAAATTCGCGGGTGTGTAATTGCTTCAATAAACTCTTTTGTCAGTTTATTCCATGCCTCTATGAATGGAACGCCATTACCATCTGCGCCGCCCGATGAGTAATTAGCGATAACGATGTCCTTGTAGTTCGTACCACTTTTTGTATCAATGCGTTGGCATTCGCGGAAGGAATCTGCCCCTGGATAAAGGGTACTAGACTCGCGGGTGCCTGGAATTTGTGACGGGTGAAAATATCCTACAACAGTCTCATGTCCAGTTGCTGCTCTGCCATTACGTTGAATTCCAAATTCTTGAATATCAAGGCCGAAGTTAGCGGCAGCTAGAGTTCGCGCACTTTTAAGATAATTTAAAAAACAGAAGCGTCCCTTCTTGCCACTATTTCCAAAATTAACTCGAGAGGTATATAGAGCATAATCTTCAGCAATCTCTGCATGGGGAACAAATGATGAACCTCCTCCATTGTCCATAAGCGGCGAAGGTGTTGGGGCATAGATATGTGGAGTAGTCGTCAATCGACAATTAGAGTCTCCTTCCGGCTGGGCCTCATTCGCAGCACCTAGTCCTGCTGCAGCTCCTGCCGCAGCTCCTGCCGCAGCTCCTGCCGCAGCTTCATCAATGATAAGGGGTGGAAGTGAATATGTATTGGTCTGGGTAAACTGGTAGAGAAGTTTGTTGGTGGAGGTGTAGGCCACTCCCAAGAGCAAAATGAGGCGCCCAAGCTTGCAAATGTTTTTAAAGGGATTGGTGATTTTATTTTTCATAAGCATCTAGACCCTTGTTTTTTCTGCCATAAACAACGTTCATTACAAAATTATACCCCTGCTTTATCGGTATACCGCGGCCTAACTTGAAGCAAACGCACAGGCATTGATAAAAACGTGATTTAGATGGGGACGGGCCTGTAAAAATCACTAGTTCGAAGGCAGGTAGAATAGGTCAAAAAGGGCCAAGGGCCATGAGATGGGAAAGCCGTACTGCCCATCAAATGGGGCACTTTATCTAACTTGTGAGATTAAAGGGCGGGTGTTTTAATAGCGCTTAAAATCGAAGTCACAGCGAGGAACTTTTATGCTGCATAAATATCGCATCTTGATTCAGGAAAAGCACTTGGACACTTTTGGCCACGTCAATAATGCCACCTACCTGGAACTGTATGAGGAAGCGCGCTGGGATATGATAACTGCCAGAGGGTATGGTTTGGACTATATCCAAAAAGTGAAGCAAGGCCCGGTTATTTTAAATCTCAATTTGTCCTTTAGAAAAGAGCTATGCAATCGCCAGGAGATAGTCATTGAGACCTGGCACCATGAGTTTAAAGGCAGCAAAATTATGCTGCTTAAACAACACATGCTGACAAGTGATGGCTCAGTTGCCAGTGAGCTGACTTTGGAAGCGGGGCTGATGGATCTGGCGATGCGAAAACTGATTGCCGCCACACCTCAGTGGCTTAAGGCCATGGGGCTTGATTCCTAGTAGGGCGCTTTGGCGACATTAACGATATAACGAGAATAGATTTCATCTTGATGCTCAAGCAGGATATCTTTAAGTTCTATTTCACTGTCCTCAATAACTGAAAATAATGTTCTTTGATCGAGTGCCTGCTTAAATTTTTCGGCCAAGGGAAAATAGCTAATGTGCCACATTTCTGGCGCCACACCGGCGCGGTCGATATCGTAGGGACGATAAAAACCGATGTCTTGATTGCTGGCAAAAAACTCATCCAACCATAGGTGGAAAGCGCCCATAATGCCATCAGGAGCAACTTCGTCTGGAGTGAGTTGTAAAACATAATCGGGCGAGGGCAGAAGATTTTTGGCCGCGATATCAAAATCTGTGCCCCAATGGTGGCGGCTGGCGCCCGGCAGGGCCGACCATCTTAAAATAGCGTGAACGATTTCAAGCGGGGAGAGTTGATCAAAGGAGAGTTCTGCCCCCTGGTCATTCAAAAGAGGTCTTGTTCCTTGTGCTTTGGCGTTCCAGATGGAGAGCTGTCTTTCAAAACTTCTAAAGCCCGAGAGTGCTATCAGATCAAAAGAGGCGCGTGAAGCATGCTGGCGCAAA
>Ga0210057_1006206_pt1 | contig 14946 bp, 16 predicted proteins | sample CryGeyCG2114_010_2_FD_183968 | JGI IMG/M metagenome (GOLD analysis project Ga0210057, IMG submission 183968) | Groundwater microbial communities from aquifer - Crystal Geyser CG10_big_fil_rev_8/21/14_0.10 (SPAdes) (version 2) | ecosystem: Environmental > Aquatic > Deep subsurface > Groundwater ... | reverse complement strand
ACCAGCCCATATATCATCATAAAACATATCGGGTTATATCAATACAAAAAATAGTAATACTCTGGTTCAGCCTGGCATTTTCTTAGCAATTGTTGCTTTAATCTAGCTAGAAATAAATATTTATTCACCAGCAGTTAAAAATATTTTTCTTTGATAATTACTAATTAATAGTATAAGAAGCCAGCCATATTGGAGTTTATGCTTATAAATGAGTATAATATTTGTAAAATTATTAATAGGTATGTCATGATAATGAAAAAAAACATGGGGCTGTCCTAGCTAACTAGCCGATATACTTTTTAGCCCATTGTTTTATTTGTTGTAATTGTGTTTTGGGGTCAGGGTTATTAAACCGCCACTCACATTCCTTCAGAAATACTGCAAAATGTTCTTTTGGTACACCATTAAATTTACGCAGATGCCGCTTCGCTTGATTCCAAAAATTCTCAATCCCATTAATGTGATTCTTCTTATCTGCAAATAACTCAGAGTGATTAATACGGTAATGTTTGAAGTCACTCACATCCAAAGCATTATAACCAGTCCAGCAATCAGAATACACAATGCTATCAGGAATGACCTTGCGCTTTATGATCGGCATGAGAGTAGCAGAAGAAGCGTCAGGAATAATCTTGGTATATACGCGTCCACCTCGCTTTAGCAGCCCAAATACCGGAACCTTCCCACCCGCTCCGCGACCACGATTACCATTCCTGTGACCGCCGAAATAACTCTCATCCACCTCTATCTCGCCAGTAAAATAATCTTCCGATTCTTGCTCAATCTGGTAAGCAATAATCTCTCGCAGACGATGAAAATAATAAGCAGCGGTACTCTCTTGTTAACCCCAACCAACCGTGCCGCACATCTTGCGGTCGAACCTGAAACAAAATGCTCCAATAAACGCTCCTGCTTATGCCAGGATAACTGACTCTTCCGATACATCATGCCGTCCTTTTTATACTATAGTGCTTTTCATTTTATCTTACGCGTCGTTATCCTTCGGACTAGTAAAATTCACGTAGTAAGGCTACGCTGGAATTTTACTTGCCTCGGCTGCCTGGCGTAAAATAAAAGCAAAAGCACTATATCAAAACCTAGTTAGCTAGGACAGCCCCTTAGTTTTAATGCCTGAAATGGCGGATGGCGGTGAAAACCATAGCGATGCCGCGTTCGTCTGCGGCGGTGATTACTTCGTCGTCACGGATTGAGCCACCAGGCTGGATAACTGCGGTTATACCGGATTCGGCGGCAGAAATCAGGCCATCGGCGAATGGGAAGAAGGCATCAGAAGCTAGCACGGAACCTTTGGCGTTTTTAACACTGGTGGCTGTGTTCTCGGCTTTCCATGAAGCAATGCGGGAAGAATCAATACGGCTCATCTGGCCTGCACCGATACCTGTTGTAGCTTTATCTTTTACTAAAACTATTGCGTTAGATTTAACATGCTTGCCAACTGTAAAAGCGAATATCAGGTCTTGTAGTTCCTTCTTTGAAGGTTTGCGTTTGGTAACTATTTTCAGTTCTTTATCACTCAGCGTAATATGATCTCGCTCCTGCAATAAAATTCCACCAGATACAGATTTAAGAAGCATCTGCCTGCGCGTGGGACCAGGCACTTCACCTGTAATCAGAAGGCGGAGATTTTTCTTGGCGGAGATTATTTCTATAGCTTTCTTGCTGGCAGATGGAGCAATTATTGCTTCAACAAAAATTTTGGCGATTAGTTTTGCAGTTTTTTCATCAAGCTCGCGGTTACAGGCAATTATGCCGCCATAGGCACTGACTGGGTCGCAGGCGAGGGCCTTTTCATAAGCCTGAGTCAGGCTTTTTCCAACTGCGACGCCACATGGATTAGCGTGTTTAATTATGGCAACAGCTGGATCAGCAAATTCGCTGACTAAATCAAAAGCTGCATCTGTATCGGCTATGTTGTTGTAACTTAATTCTTTGCCTTGCAACTGTTCGGCGCTGATTACTCCAGCTACTGATAATTCCTGAGTATAAAGTGCCGCCTGCTGATGTGGGTTTTCGCCATAACGTAAAATTTGCCTGCGTTTTGCGCTGAAGTTGAGAACTGGTGGAAAGATTTCTCCCTGTTCACGGGCAAACCATGTGCTGATTGCAGCATCATATGAAGCTGTTCTGGCAAAAGCTTTAGCAGCAAGAGCGCTCCTGGTTGCCAAAGTGGTTGCACCCTTATTTTCTTTCATTTCGGAAATAACCAGTTTGTAATCAGAGGAATCAGTAATTATTGTCACATGTTCATAGTTTTTTGAAGCAGAGCGGATGAGAGAAGGGCCACCAATATCTATATTTTCTATGCAATCATCGAATTCAGCCCCTTTTGCAACAGTTTGTTCAAAAGGGTAGAGGTTAACGACTGCTAAATCTATAGGGGTTATATTATGTTCATTCATGGAATCAGTGTGGGATTTAACGTCGCGGCGGCCCAGTAAACCGCCATGGACTTTTGGGTGCAGGGTTTTAACGCGCCCATCCATCATTTCTGGAAAACCAGTAAGCTCAGAAACATCTTTTACTTCCAGACCTGCTTTGCGAAGCATGCTGGCTGTGCCGCCAGTAGAAACGAGTTTCACTCCCCTTTCCGAGAGAAATACGGCAAATTCGACAATTCCAGTTTTGTCGGAAACAGAAATTAATGCAGTTTTTATTCTAGACATACTTCAAAAAACTCTCTTTGTAGTGTAACTTATAAAGATAAACATAGTCGATTGAATTAATATCAGGAGGTATAACAACCATGTACGACAAAAACAATGTTTTTGCCAAGATTTTAAGGGATGAGATACCATGCGAGAAAATATATGAAGATGATGATGTTCTCGCATTTAATGATAAATTTCCTTCTGCACCCATACATGTACTTGTTATTCCTAAGGGAGAATATACTTCTTTTGATGATTTTGTCAGCCAGGCTGGTGCAGAAAAAGTGGGAAGTTTCTTTGCCACAGCTGCAGAAATTGCACGTGATAAACTTGGCCTGTTGGAAAAAGGTTATCGCATTTCAAGCAATCAGGGTAAAGATGGTGGGCAGGAAGTACCACATTTTCACATTCATATATTAGGTGGCAAAAAATTAGGAAGGCTTTTGGTGGAATAGGTTTGAATGGTTTTTTTCTCGAGCAGATTTTCAAAATTTCTTATAGTGGCAGTAGCCGGTACTACCATAGATTTTTCTACTTTTTATATATTTCACTGGTGGCTATTACTGCCTTTGGTTCCTTCCAATATTTTGTCGGTTTCTCTGGCAATAACCAATGCCTTTTTCTGCAATCGTGCCTGGACATTTGCTGACAGCACAAGAAAATCAAAATTGCGCTTTTTTCAGTATTTTTATTATAGTTCAATTGGTCTCCTCATAAACACGATGATTGTATGGACTTTCGCTGACATTGTTCCGGTTTATTTTGCTAAAACTGTAGCAATTGCTGTGATGCTGCTATTTAATTACAACGCAAACAAGCATTTTGTTTTTCGGGTTAAATAAGCTTTGAGAATCTTTCCAGATTTTTATCTGACATGGAAACTTTTAGATAAATTTTATTGTCACGGGTTTTGCTGGTGATAATTTCTCCATGGCTGTGCAACCAGGCCAATTTCTTGCCATCAGATGAATTCAGGGTTATTTCTGAAACTAGCTGCTTTCCAGAAAAATAAGTATCAATTTTTTGCAACAGCACTTCGCTGCCTTTGCCGGTTAGGGCGGAGATGGAGATAGAATCACCACGTTCTGGTGGGTTTTCCAGCAAGTCGGTTTTATTCAGAACCTCCATGATGGTTTTTTCATCAGCAATACCAAGATTTTGCAGGACTTTTATAACATCCTGTTTCTGTGCTTCACTATCTGGTGAAGAAATATCTCGGACATGCAGAATTAAATCTGCTTCTATAACTTCTTCAAGAGTGGCACGAAAAGAAGCAACAAGCTCTGTCGGCAAGTCGGAAATAAAACCGACAGTATCAGAGAGGATTATTTTACGGCCAGATGGCAATTTCACCATGCGCATGGTTGGGTCCAAAGTTGCAAATAATGCATCAGCTGCAACAACTGCTGCCCCTGTTAGGCGGTTAAATAAAGTTGATTTGCCAGCGTTGGTATAACCAACAAGTGCAACAACAGGATAGGGCACTTCCTGACGTGAATGACGATGCAGTTTGCGGGTTTTTTTAACGGTCTCCAGCTGTTTTTTTATTTTGGCAATGCGATCACGGATTACACGTCTGTCTGCCTCAATCTGAGTTTCACCAGGGCCGCCTAAAAAGCCGAAGCCACCACGTTGCCGCTCTAAATGAGTCCAGCTTCGAACCAAACGGCTTTTCTGATATTCCAGCGAAGCGAGCTCGACTTGTAATGAACCTTCCTTTGTTTTTGCTCGTTTACCAAAAATTTCTAGAATCAACGCAGTGCGGTCAATGACTTTGCACTTCCAAACTCTTTCAAGATTACGCTGTTGTGTAGGAGATAGGTGGTCATCAATTATAACCAGATCTATTTTTTCTTTTTCTATAAGAGGTGAAATTTCTTCTACCTTTCCTAAACCAATGAAAGTGGAAGGGGTAATGGTTTTCAGATTTATTATCATCTTTGCAGCTATTTCGAGATCTATAGCCAATGCCAGTCCGCAGGCTTCTTCCAGACGCACAGAAGGGGAGCGCATTTTTTCATGCTCTTTCTTATGCAGCACAGGGTGTATGATGAAAGCACGTTGCATTATCTGCTGAATTTATGCTCCCACTTCTTTGTTTCTATGCCAAGCCGTTCATAAGCACGCTGCAGATCTACGGAGTTGAACTGTATTCCTGCTATCGGGGAGCGATCAGCGGCAAGAACATGATGATATAAATCTCGCATTTTTTTGTCATTAACCTGTTTCTGTTGTTCTGCCACACCAAGTTTGCTCAAGTCGCTGGCAAGTGCATATGTGTTTTCCATCTGCCCGGCAATGCCGTGAAGCATTCCTGCAGTGCCATATATATCCTTTTTCTCGCTGGTACTGGTGTTAGTATTGTAAATTAAATAACCACCTTTTTTGATAAACTGGTCAGCACCCCAAGGTGCTCGGATGAAGAAATTAAAAGGCACGCGTGCAGCGTAAATTTCTTTGCCGGAATATTCATATTCTGCTCCCTGCAGCGTATCTTCATAATCTGAATAGTCGGATTCATCCTCGGTTTTTTTAACTCGGTATAGTTTTTTAAAAGCTTCATCTGATATAACTTTTACATCAGAATTTTTTATTTTTTCTTCCAGCGTATTACCAAAGCTGTTGCCAATATTATAAATCAGCCAATCGCCTTCACGAGCTGTGTTTACAGTCTCCACATTGCCGCCGCTTTTAGTTTCAACCTGCATCTCTTCCCCTGATTTAAGCTGAAGCGCCCATACGCCGGTAACTTTTTTTACCGGAGTCATTTGTGAGAGATCAATATCATTGGGATCAATGCGGTGGTATTTTTCCCCATTATGTTCTACAATTTCTGTCATAACACTCTCTCTTGCAGGGATTTTAGCATGGTTGCTGAGAATGGAGAAATTAAAAAAATCGTTACAAGCTGGCTTTCACGTTTGGCAGATGAAAAACGCTATTCCTCTCATACTATTTCTTCCTATAAGCGTGATATGGGGTATTTCCTCGATTTTCTAAGAGAATATGAAGGCGGTGAGATTACGAGTGAAATGTTGCATGGGCTTAGTTTGCGTGAGCTGCGTGCCTGGTTAGCGAATCGCAGTAAGAAGGGCTATAATTTTTCTTCCACGGCACGTGCTATTTCGGTAATTCGTAGTTTCTTTCGCCATGCTGAAAGATTCCACAATCTTTCTAATTCGGCGGTATTCCACCTGCGTACACCCAGGCAGGAAAAACGTTTGCCAAGGGCAATATCTGCGGAAGATGCCATTAACGCAGTTGAGAACATCGGTAAAGATGCAAAGGATAAATGGATGGCAAAACGAGATGTTGCTCTGCTCACGCTGATTTACGGAGCAGGATTGCGTATTGCAGAGGCGTTGAGCTTGAATGTTAAAGATGCACCATTTGGCGATGCAATGGTAATTAAGGGCAAAGGCAACAAAGAGAGGATGGTTCCAGTTCTGCCAATAGTTACAAGTGCTGTGAGAGAATATCTGGCAGAATGTCCACACCATATGGGGCCAGATTCGCCACTTTTTGTCGGCAGCAGAGGGGCCAGGCTAAACCCACGATTGTTCCAGCTGACAATTGAGAAAGTGCGGAAATATCTTGGTTTACCGGAAACTGTCACCCCACACTCCTTCCGCCATAGTTTTGCCACCCACTTGCTTAGCGGTGGGGCGGATTTACGTTCTATTCAGGAATTACTCGGCCATGCGAGCCTATCGACAACACAGCGATATACCAAGATTGATACTGAAAGATTATTAGAGAGCTATGCCAAAGCACATCCCAAGGGTTAGGAAATTCCTTGCTGAAGTCTTGCCACTTCAGTGGCTTCTATCTCTTCGGCAACCCCAGGGTTTTGTTTTTTAAAGGTGCCTTTGAAATAAACTTTTTCGTCTTCAGCCTTTTTCTCTTCAGGATCCCTAGGAATTTTTAGAACTCTATCGGGACTTGTGTTCAGAGTTTTGACATTTATTTTATCTACACCAATATTCTTCAGGCTTGTGGTTTTATCCATTATTATCATGGTTATATCCATGTTATTCATGGAAGCGCCATCAAATATGGCACCTTCTGTGTGCATGCCTCTTGCATATGCTCCATCAAGGTTTGCTCCAGAAAAATTTGCACCTTTAGCATAGAGCCCCGAGAGATTGGCACTTGCTCTCTCTCCTCTAAAATCAATGCCTGCAAAATTATAACCTTCTACATTAATTTTAGCATATGGATTGTTCATTCTCCAAAGGTTCCATTCACCTATGGCAGATTTTTCTCCTCTGATAAGAACCTGAATCATATCTTCAACCTCTTTATTGTTGATTGGGGAGGCTTTTTCCTCATTAAATATTCTTGGGCCAGGCTCTTTGTTTATTACCACTTTTCCGCTCCTGTTTATATTATCATTTATGCTTTTTTTAATTTCGTCTGGAATCTCCAGATCAGGTGCATTTTCTGTTGCCAACTTACTTAGGACAGTCTCTAATTTTGAAAGATCCAGATTGGCAAGCTTTTCCAGAATGAATTCTGTAGGTCTTTTTACTTTTCTGTCTTCCATCTCTAGAGTCAGGCGATCACCTTTTGGAGTTACGGCTATATTTGTTTTTGCCTTAGAGATGAGCTGTTCGACAATTGATCCTATTTTAACATAGTTATTAACATCAGCTTTTTCTATTGCAATATTTAATAAGAATGGTGATGCGAGAGTTAATATGGATAGTTCATACTCAGTGACTTTAGAAATTTTGACATCTGGAAGTATATCTGCTTTTACCCCAGCGGATTTAGCAATCATGGCTATAATGTAATTAGCCTTTGCTTCGTTGTTTTCTCTTATCGTTCTTTTATCTATATTATCCATAAACTCTCTTAAGTATTAATTGTTTCCTGAAAGTGAGAATACACCGCAAATGTTAAGGAATTATGAAGGTATTATATGGTCTTTGCGCGCAGTCTCCGGCGGTGGGGCTTGTATTCATCGAATAGGGTAATTAGCTGGTTTACCATAGCTTCCGCCAGTTGATCTATTGAATTTATGGTAACAGCTCTGGAATAATAATTATTCACATTATGACCTACGCCAATGGCCAGAAGCTCTATTTCATGGCTGTGTTCGATATATTTTATTACATCGCAAAGATGCTTATCAAGCATATCACCCGAGTTGGCAGATAATGTGCTATCATCCACAGGTGCGCCATCTGAAATAACCATAAGGATTCTACGCTTTTCCGGTCTGGTTGTAAGCCGTTCAGCAGCCCATAATATGGCTTCGCCATCTATGTTTTCCTTAAGCATGCCTTCACGCAGCATCAAACCAAGATTTATACGGGCCTGGCGGCAGGAAGTGTTAGCATCTTTATAAATTATATGTAGAAGATCATTAAGCCTGCCAGGATTTGATGGGCTGCCGTTTTCTACCCATAATTTCTTACTATCACCGCCTTTCCAATTTTTTGTAGTAAAGCCAAGAATTTCAACTTTAACGCCACAACGCTCTAAGGTTCGAGCAAGTATATCTGTGCATAATGCTGCAATCATTATTGGCCTGCCACGCATAGAGCCGGAATTATCAATAAGAAGTGAAACAATGGTATCAGTATATTCTGCCTCTCTCTCCCATTTATAAGGATATGGATAGGATGCATCTACTATGACTGCACCTAATTTAGCTGGGTCCAGAATTCCTTCTTCCATGTTAAAATCCCAGGACCGTGCCTGAGTGGCTTGAAGTTTGCGCTGCAATTTGGCAGCAAGCCGCCCGGTTATATCACGCATTTCTGCCAATTTTCTGTCTAAAGTAGCACGATGCTGAATAAGTTCAGTGCGCTCTGCAAGATCTGCGGCACGAGCAACCTGATCGAACTTGGTTGTATAAGGTCGATATAACTGAACTACATTATTTGAATGGTTTAATTTATCAGATGTCTCCCTGCCTTCTCTGGCAGATTCGCCACCAGGACTTTCTTGCATTTCAGAAGTGGTTTCCACTTTAGCAGGTGTTTCGCCTTTTGCATTATTATCTACTTCTGGTAAAGCAGAAGCCTGTTTTTGTGAAGAACCGGAACTTTCATTATCATTTTCAGAATTGTTATTCTCTGTATCTGGTGAATCCTGTTGCTCTTTTTCTTCTGATTCTTTTTCTCCGACGTAACCTAATTTGCTGGCTATTTTTGAGATTAGACCTAAAAAAGCTCTTTGATTAGTGAGTAAAGAAGGAAGCTGGGCTAATTCTTGCTCGATTTTTCTGCCTATTATTTTGCCTAAACTTTCCATTATTGGTTTTGCCGCAGATGGAACTGACCCTGTTATGGAATTATATACCAGCAATGCCACAACTTCAGATGCCGGAATTTCTGCAAGTTTTTCCCTTTTATTCCAGCCAGAACCTCTAATTTTTCCGTTCCAGCGTGCGGCAAGGTTCTGGGCGATGCCCTTTAATTCCGTTGCGCCAAGAGCCTCTGTGCGCAATTCCTCCATTCGATCCAAGAACTCCCTGTTAGAAAATTTACTGTTTATTTCCGGGTTGTGATGAAATGTAAATAAAGCCAGCGCGTCTGTTTCACCCCGCAACTCAGCAATTTGCTTTTTATTGAGCTGATCTGGCATTGGGATAACAGCAGTTTTAGTAGCTTCACTGTAATAAGGTTTAGATATGTGAGAAGAGATTGTAAAAGGGAAGGCAACATGGGCTTTGGATTTTCCTGATATAGCACGAAAGGCAGCTGATATCTCCTCTTTAAACTGATTTTTTGGATTTTTTTCTTTCATATCTACAAATTATTATAGTTATGGGGGGATTGTCATATCGTAATTTTTTGGCAGTTAAACAAAAATGTCCTGTGCGACAATCTATAATCAAGCAATGGCGAGGGCGGCGGATTCCTGTAGATCCTTGCCAAAGCAGCGTTGGTAATATTCGGCTATTACTGAGCGTTCACTCTCTTCGCATTTGTTTAGGAATGAAAGGCGGAAGGATTTTTCCAGATCAGCAAAAATATTGTAATTTTCTGCCCAGCTAATAACTGTGCGCGGTGACATAACTGTCGATATATCACCACTTTTAAATCCTTCACGTGTCATTCCTGCAAGGGCAACCATTGCAGCAATTTCAGTGCGGCCTTTTTTATTATTCATAGTGGGGACATTAGCCAAAACTATTTCTATCTCATCTTTAACAGGCAGATAATTCAGCGTAGCAACAACGTTCCACCTATCCATTTGCCCCTGATTTATAGGATTGGTACCGTGATAGAGCCCTTCAGTATCACCAAGGCCGATAGTATTAGCGGTGGCGAATAGTCGGAAAGCCGGGTGAGAATGTATAACTCTGTTTTGATCTGTAAGTGTAAGTTTTCCTTCAGATTCCAGCAGCCTTTGTAAAATGAACATTACGTCTGGCCGGCCGGCATCATATTCATCAAAGACCAAGGCAACGCCATGTTGTATGGCCCAGGGCAGAAAACCTTCGCGGAATTCTGTAACCTGTTTTCCATTTCTAACCACAATTGCATCACGCCCGATTAAATCAATACGGCTGATATGACCATCAAGATTGATGCGGATCATCGGCCAGTTGAGACGGGCAGCAACCTGTTCAATGTGAGTGGATTTTCCGGTACCGTGATAACCTTGAATTAGAACTCTGCGGTTAAATGCAAAGCCAGAAAGAATAGCCTGGGTGGTGTCATTGTCAAAACGATAGCTTTTATCAATTTCCGGCACATGTTCGCTGCGTTTAGAGAAAGCAGGAACTTTCATATCGGTTTTTATACCAAATAATTTTTTTGCCGAGATGTTTATATCTGGCAGTGAAGGATCTTTCTTTTTTGTTGCCTTAGCCATAGTCACATTGCCTTTCCGGCCTATAATAAGGTGTTTTTATAATAAATAAAAAAATAAGCTTTTTGTAACAGAAACTTAACATTACCACTGTATAAATCAAACATATTCTTTTTGAGTGGGAGAAGTAAAAATGGTGGAAGAAAATAGCAGTAAAGCGACAGAAGTACTTGATAACATGGTTAGATGGGAAAGAAGCTCCAATCATTTGGTGCTGAAAGGGGCTGACGGGCGCAATGTTATAAAAAACTTCAAAAATGATGGTAGGCTGAACCAGCAAATATCGACAAATTCAACGGGAGAACAGCCAGAAAGAATAGCAGAGTTCGGCAAAAACGATAATATCACCACAGACACATCAATCATTACCAGAGAAGGTCTGAAGTTTGAGTGGGTGAGGAATTTTGCTCCCAATGGCGTGGATGTTATCAGTGAAGCTTTCATATTAAATAGTAAGAAAGTTAGCTTAGAAAAATCTGTAAATAATGAAGGTAAAGCTGCAAGAATATTTTCCGAAGAAGATAGCCTGCTTTTTGAAAGAACATATTTGCAAGACGGAAAAATAAGGGATGAGCTACGCAGAGATGTGCATCCCTTTCGAATAAGCGGAAAAACCCTGCAGAGAGTGGTGGTTTCCAAAAGCGGAAAAATTCTTGAAGATGCTTCTTACAGGGAAGATGAAACCATTGAATGGAAAAAATTCCACAGGGAGGATGGAACTCTGGAAAGGCATGAATTCTATAATCCGCAGGGAATAACCAATCGGATTGCTTATTTTTCTGAGAATGGTCGCACACTAACAAAAGAGCAGATTAACAAGGAAAGCGGCAAGCAAGACTCAGTGGTTGAATATGTCAATTACAAAGCTGTTAGTAACAAGACACAGCAGATTTCCTGATAATAAATCAGACATTCACACAATTTTTTAAAAAGGCATAAGCGATGTTTATTGTTTTTAGTTTCTCCTCGCTTATTTTGCCACCGTTATTTTTATCGGGATGCAGTTTTTTTGCTAGCTCTCTATAGCGTGATTTCATATCAGTTTTGTTAATTGGGTAAGAAAGACCAAGAATTCTCATAGCCCCAGATTCTGTTTCCGGATCCACCAAATTATTTCTTTCCGGGAGCTCCGTTTCAATATCCAAACCCATACTAAATCTATAGGCCGCATCATAAACATAATCGAGCTTTTCCCTGCCGATTCTTTCTGAGTTTTTCCAGGTTAAGCGATGGCCGGTTATCGCATCCTTGTAGAAAGAGTCTATCTGGTGGGTATCCATCCCTGCAAAAAAATCCCACTTTTGATTATATTCACGCACATGCTTCAAACAAAGCCATAATTTCTCCGAGGGTTTTTCTTCTAAAAAGGGGAATAAGGTATTATATGAAGTGGGGAAGGAGCGGTTTTTAGGAGCTGGGTAATTGGCTTTTTCAGTGCAGCCGGAATGGCTGCAAATTTTATGCTCGATTTCTTCTTCTGACTTATATTTAAATTTATGCCTCATATAATTAATCTCGCTTTTTAATTATGAAGCTATCTTTCTTCTGAAGCAAGAGAAGGGTTCTGGCTGTTTATATAAGTTTCAGGCTATTCAGGGTTTCGAGCAAGTCTTCCTTAAGATTACTTTTTCTAATCAGCCTGACTTTATCAGGAAGCCCTTTTAAATCCGGATGATCTTTTGTAAAACTTGTCAGTAAACAAACGGGTATTTTAGAAGTTGTTGGCATTGCAGAAATAGCAGCCGCAACATCTACACCCGTAAGAGCATCAAGCACTCCAGAAACTATCAATATATCAGGCTCAGTTCGAACGGTCATTTCTATAGCTTCGAATGAATTTCTTACTGTGGTGACACGCAAACCCGCAGCACGCAATTCGCGTTCAAAAAGCAAACCTGCAGTTTTCTCTTTGATAACCATCATAGCTTCAATTATCTTATTACTACTTATTGTAGTAGGAGGAGCATCACTGCCAGAAATTCTCTTTTCCGGCAGTTCTCTTGAAAGATCAGCTGTAGAAACTGAAGTTTGGTCAAAATCTAACAGAGAGAATTTATGGGCTTTATCAATGTATATCTGTACATCTTTCAGGTGATTGGTGGAAAGCTTTGAAACTCCGCTCAGGTAATCTTCCAGCCTGTGCATAACCAATGAAACAAGGGGAAAATCAGCGACGCTGGAAGAACCTTTTAAACTGTGAGAAACACGGCGGATTTGTTTTATCTGCTCTTCTCCAGCTTCAACCTCACCGGAACGCATGTTTTCCAGCAATATGTCCATGGCATTGAGCTGATCTTCGGCCTCGTCTGCGAACTCTCCACGCAATTGCCCAAGCAGATTATCGTAAACATTTTCTGGTGTATTTGACATTATTCCACTCTAGAACAAAAAATAGAAATTTGAAAATAGAAATTAATTTCTTCTGGCCAGCCTTAAGCGCAGAGCATTAAGTTTTATAAAACCTTCAGCATCTTTCTGATCATAAACATCATCAGCCTCAAAAGTTACGTGCTCCATGCTATAGATGCTATTTTTTGATTTGCGCCCAACGGTATTAACACTGCCCTTATAAAGTTTCAGAGCAACTGTGCCTGATACATTCTTCTGGCTTTCATCTATCAATGACTGAAGCATTTTGCGCTCTGGCGACCACCAGTAGCCGTTATAAATCATTGAAGCATAGCGTGGCATAATTTCATCTTTCAGATGGGCAGCTTCTCTGTCTAATGTAATGCTTTCAATTGCACGGTGGGCTTCAAGCAATAATGTACCGCCAGGTGTTTCGTAAACTCCGCGTGCTTTCATGCCAACATAACGATTTTCGACTATATCTATTCGACCTATGCCGTTCTCACCACCCAGTTTATTAAGTTCTGCCAGTAAGTTTGCCGGAGAAAGTTTTTTGCCATTTATGGCAACCGGGTCGCCTTTCTCAAACTCTATTTCTACAATTGTTGGTTTGTCTGGCGCTTTTTCTGGAGAAATTGTCATGCGGAACATATCATCCTGATATTGTTGCCAGGGGTCTTCAAGAGATTTTCCTTCATAAGAAACATGCAGCAAGTTAGCATCCATGGAATATGGTGGCTCATTTTCCTTACCATCTGGTATTTCTATCTGACGTTTGCGGGCATAATCCAGCAATTTGGTGCGGGAGTTTAAATCCCACTCCCGCCAGGGGGCAATAATCTTAATGGCAGGATCAAAAGAAAAATAGCCAAGTTCAAACCGCACCTGATCATTACCTTTGCCTGTTGCGCCGTGAGAAACAGCATCAGCACTAGTTTGTTTTGCTATTTCCATTTGCCTTTTAGCAATAAGTGGACGTGCAATTGAGGTGCCAAGGAGATATTTTCCTTCATAAATTGTGTTGGAGCGGAACATTGGAAATACAAAATCACGAACGAATTCTTCACGCAGGTCGTCTATAAAGATTTCTTTAATGCCCAGACTTTCTGCTTTTCTACGGACAGGTTCAAGTTCGGAACCCTGGCCGATATCTGCAGTGAAAGTTACAACTTCGCAATCATATTCTTCGCGTAGCCAATGAAGAATAACAGATGTATCAAGCCCACCTGAATATGCGAGCACGACTTTCTTAATTTCATTTTTGCGTGAAGACATAGAAGCCTTATTGTTATTTTTTTCTCTTTTTAGAGGGACCGCTTTTTTTCTTCAGCGATTTAGTGGGCTTTTTAACTGGCTTTTTCTTTTTAGCAACATTTTTCTTGCCTGACTGAAATTCTTTCTCAAGTTTTTTACGTGCGCTTTCAGAAAGCTTAACCATTTTACTCTTTGCTTTATCCCAGTGATATTGTGTTACGATTACTTTGGTGCCTGTGGTCACGATATCGCCATTTTCAAGCTGCAGAACATCAAAACCTTTATGCAAAGCTTCAGAAATTATGGATGAAGAGCTGCGAAGGTAGTTTGGATCCATCATTATGTCTGAGCCATTTTCAGACCTGCTTCCAGCGGAAGCTGGAATATTTTTTATTATGTCTTTTATGGAGCTCATTTCCCTTTTACCTTTCATAGTTCGTAACAGACTTAAATTATAGATTAATTATAAATTTTATTAGCTGCAGATTATTTTAGGTTGCTTGCAAAGGCAACATAAAAAGCTCAAGGGTAATAGGTTAAGCCGCATCACTTTCAGAAGCAAATTTTACCGAAACAGCTATTTCTGTTTTAGCCCAATTTATTTTGCGCGAATTAGTGACAGCAGCAATATCAGCTTCGCAGGTTTTTGCTGCGGCAAATTTATCATTTATGACTAGTTCTTCCAGTGGCCATTTAACGGATTTATTTGCCTCAGCCTTTATTTTGCGAACTTCGTCAAGAATTTCACGAGCAGCTATTCCAGCATTTTCATCTGCTTCGGAAATAGGGAAATTGCCAGCATCTGGCCATGTTCCATTGGCGTGGATAGATTTAATTTTGCTGT
>Ga0210057_1006205_pt1 | contig 14946 bp, 18 predicted proteins | sample CryGeyCG2114_010_2_FD_183968 | JGI IMG/M metagenome (GOLD analysis project Ga0210057, IMG submission 183968) | Groundwater microbial communities from aquifer - Crystal Geyser CG10_big_fil_rev_8/21/14_0.10 (SPAdes) (version 2) | ecosystem: Environmental > Aquatic > Deep subsurface > Groundwater ... | reverse complement strand
ATCCTAATATCTTTTGGTAATTTGGCTAGCTGTTTTTCAGCTTTAGGTGTAAAAATTACTTGATACATTATCCAAGTCTCTTTTCAACTTCTTCAAGAGTAGAAAACTTTCCTTGTTTGAATTCTTTTCTAGCTTCAGCAATTTCCTTTTTTGTTTCTTCACTTAATTCACTTGTATCTTCTATTAAATCCCATAAGACTTCTTCATAAGTTTCTCTATCATATAATTTCTTTTTTGTTAATTCTTTTTGCAAATTCTCACTTATCTGTATGGTGGTTGTCATAGTAAACTATAAAGGGCTATAGTATATAAACATTACTATAAAAGAATCTAGAAATAAATTACAAACTATCCAAAGGGCTCTGGATATTTAGCAATTTAGGATTAGCCATATGCACATAGATCATAGTCGTTTCAGGGCTTTTATGCCCTAATAATACCTGAACTTCATTAACACTATAACCATTCTCAATTAAATGAGTAGCAAAACTATGCCTTAATGTATAATCTATCCTATCTGCACATAAATCAGGTAATGATTTTTCCAATAATGAGAAATTATGTTCATCTAAAATTCTATCGATATCAACAAAATTAAATTTTTTTAAAATTGTAGGTATTTCTGATTGCAGTATTATCTTTTTATGAAATTTTTCATGGAACTCATGATTAGGATTGGTATCTTTAAATACAAAATCAATCACATGTGAAAAAGCAGTATGGGGAATATCGTGAAGTAATCCTGCTATTTGTTCTTCAATTGATGCGCCTAATTTTTTTAATAATATCATTACACCTAAAGAATGTTCATATCTTGTTACTGTTTTCCCTTCTATTGCGTATTGAGAAGCACCTGCTTGGTTAATTCCCTTTAGTCTTTGAATTGGTTTGGAATTAATCAGTTCAATTAAAACAGGTTCTTGAATTATATTTATACCATATACTCTATCGTTAATGTTCATCATAAAATTATGAAAAAGGTAATTTTAATAAATCTTGTGGTTAGCCCCCAACTTTTAAAATTTGACTCACTTCGTCCTCGCATCGTATAACAGCGATTATGTCCAATCACGAGTGTGCATCTACAATGGAATCTCTATAAATCTTCTAAACTTTGCTTTAGGTCTAATAAAAGGTCTAAATGGTTTTATAATTCTCTCCTCAACTATATTATCATTCTTATCAAACCAAATCACCTTAAAAGGAAAAAACACAAACATAGAATGTAAAGGAATTCTAACATCTTTCTTAAATTCAAATACCAAAGACTTAGCATATCTTTTAGGTCTGAACATTAAACCAAGAACTCTTTCATAACCTTTAACTTTCTTACCACCTAACTTCAACTTCATCTGTTCGCTCATATGGTCTAATCTCTGATTTTTCTTCTCTAATATTTGCTTTATATTCTTTTAAACCTTCCCATGCTATAAAACTTGCATTATCACCTGCATACTTAATAGGAACACTATAAAATCTAGCACCTCTAGCTTTACACATTTTTTCTAACATCTTAACTAATCTTTTATTAGCAGCAACGCCACCAATTAAAACACATTCATTTTTATTACAATGAGCCATAGCTCTTTCAGTTACTTCAACTAACATAGAAAAACCAGTTTCTTGCATACTATAACATAAATCTTCTTTACTTGCACCTTTTTTATATAATTCTTCAACTTTGGTTACAATCCCAGAATAACTTAAATCCATTCCTTTTACAATATAAGGTAACTCAATATACTTTCCTTTTTTAGCTAATTCTTCAATCTTAGGACCAGCAGGAAAACCTAAACCAATTACTCTTCCAAATTTATCTAAAGCATTTCCTAAAGCAGTGTCCATAGTTTCTCCAAATATTCTATATCTTTTACCTTCTAAAGCAATTATTTGTGTATTAGCTCCAGAAACATAAACATAAACAGGATCTTTAGCTTTAGTAAATAAATCAGCACTAGCTAAATGACCAATACAATGATTAACACCTAAAATAGGGACATTCAAACCCTTAGAAAGTTCTTGAGCAGCTTTCATAGTTATACTTAATGCTGATGGAAATCCAGGTCCTCTAGAATAAGAAATTAAATCAAATTTCTTCTGTTTACTCTTCTCAATTGCTTCTTGAATCACTCTATCTTTAACATTTTTATGGTGCCTAGCCAATTCACTTGGAATTATTCCCCCATCTTTACTAACATACATATCTCTAACATCACTTAGGATTTTTCCTTTTGCAGTTACTACAGATGCTGAGAACGTATGCGCTGTTCCTTCAAATCCAAGACATATCATTTTTATCTTTTCAACTCATTATCAATTTTAACAACCATATTCTTTACCCAATTTTCATTAAAATCTGTGAATAATATCTTACATTTAAAACTTTTAAATCTTTTTGTTAAATCTCGTACATGTCCATATTTCTGCCATTTTTTATGGATTATAACAAAACTCTTTGATTCTTTATTTATACTATACATTAAAACAGGGAGTATTCTACCAGCCACTTTTAACCAAACATAACCATGAGGTGCATTAAGTCCCTTTTTTAAAAAATCTCTAATAGGTTTAATTGTAGTTATTTCAATAGGGATTTCAAAGTTATTATATCTAATAAGAATATCGGCACAACCAGAATCAAATTTATTATTATTATTTTTACCAATTACAAAAAGATTATATTTATTAAGAATCAATTCTTTTGCCAATTCATTTTCCTGTTTAGAATCCAAAAAAATGTCTTCTTTATTTAATCCCAATTCTTTTGGATTTAATCTTATTCTAACTTTTTCACTATAGCTTTGATTTTTAATTTTAGATATTAAATTTTTCTTTAAAGATGTATCCAAATAATTGGCAACAGATAAGCAGCTATACTGGTGCTTAATTCGTGGATATAATTTTGCCCCCGAATTTGATCTTCTTATATTAAATAGGTTATTAAAATAAGAAACATCAACTCTCATATTATTTATATTTTTTAATCTTAATTTATTAATAATTTTTGTCAATTTTGAGTTATAAATAGTTAATCTAAACTGATAAGTAGCTTTATATTGGGGTTTTGATAAATTTTTAAACACATATAAGTTCCCAGGAATTATTAAAGAGTTCTCCATTTTATTATCTTATAAAGTAAGTTCTATTTATAAACTTTAAGCGCATACTTAGCAAGATTGACAAGTTAGCAAATTGAAAAACAAATTAATCATAACCTTTTTAAATCCAGATATACAGCCAAACCTATGGCATTTAATTACAACCTTTGTAAAATTATCAGCAAGGATCTAACCTCTGATAATCTATATTGTTATAAGGATAAAATAAGATTAGAAGGTCCATTTTCTTGGACATATCACTGTGTTTTTTATAAAGATAAGCACTCTTCTTTATTAGAGGAAGTAAATGAAGAAAGTACTATTCTCCATAACCCTCTGCCAAATTTGGCAGATAAATTAATAGAAAAAGCAATATTTTTAGAATCAAATTTAATTGATAAGTTATTTAGAACAGGTAATACAATCGCTATGAATATAGTTACTGGCGATTTTTCTAAAGAAAAGTTTGATAATTTTGGAATCAATTATGTGATTAAACCATTTAAGAAAAAAGAGTTAAAAAAATTCAAAGAACTAATTTTTCAAAAAGGAAACAGTAAAAAGTATATAAATAAGATTATTGAAAAAAAGAAAGAATACTCCTAAATCTTGTAATACTGAACTGAGAATCTACAGCTATCAAAAATAGGTCCAATTTCATAATAAACCTTATCTTCTTTAGGTGCATAAAGCTCAATATTATTTTCATTATAAAATCCATCACGAATCCATTTTTTAGTTCCTAAAGGGGTTACATCAACCTTTTCTAAATTACTTAATTTTACAAATACCTTTTCTTCAGGATTCCATACAATTCTTTCTACAGACATAAATTTTGAGAACTATCAACTATTTATAAAGCTTTACAAGTCATGTGCTAATTTCTTAGCCGGCTCTAGAACTTCAAAAGTACCAGCTACATAATCTTTCTTATTATAATCATAAACTCTTGCATAATATATTCCAGGACTCCAAGTATCACTTGTTTTATAAGTTATTGATCTTGGTTCCATGCACTTAAATGCAGAAAAACATTGACCAGTTAAACAATCTCTTTCACCATAACACCAGATTGTCATAGCTTTTCTTAAATTGCTTGGATAAGTATGGAATGTAACATATTTTCTTGCCCCATTAGATCCAGGCATAATTTTAATATTAATAGACTGACCAGCGTAAATTTGATTAGGTATAACGCTAACACTGGTTAATTTATCTTTAGTAACAAAACCAGTTAGAATATCATCAAAATTATATGCTACAGTAGCACATATTACCAATACCAAAATAGCTGAAATCACCGCTCGTTTGCTCATAATATTTTATTACCTCTTAACCTATTTAAACTTTACTCAACCCTCTTGAAGACAAATTTCGAATTAGTTCTTAAACCTAAGATTAACTGGATTCTAAACTTTCTGTGAACAGTATCTACTATAGGCTCTTCTTCATTAACGTCTTTGCCTAATTTTCTGGCAATATTGTAAATAAAATTCTCTAGTATTTTCTTATCTTTAAATAAAAAATTAGTCTTTAATTCTTTTCCTCTATATTTTACTCTAACTAATTTACCTACACCATCACATTTAATCATATTTATGTCAGGATCATGTAATAAAGGCTCAATTTTTCCCATAGCAAATAATTCATTAGCAATATAATATTTTATTTTATTTGCTGCATCATCATCCACGCCTTCTTTTTTTATTAAATCCCAAGCGACTTTCATATCTTTAGGATACATATTAAGAATTTTAGTTACTACTTTTATTTCATTGTTGCTTAATTTAGGCTCTGTAACTATATATTTGCTGTTAGCAATAGCACTAGCCATAACCTTATTTGAGAATCTGTCAATTATTAATTCCCTGTGTGAAGCTGGAATTATTCTTTCTATTTTTACATCTTTAAATTTAGCTTTAGCTTCAAACTTTTCTACTCTAGTAGAACCAGGTTTTGGTATTGGCCAAACAGTGTAGCCAATAGGAACCTTTTTCTCTATTCTTTTTATTGTTGGGCTTTCTTTTGTTTGGGGAAGAAAACTTAATTTATAATCTGGTTTTTTTAATGTCTCTGCACAAGCTCTGACAAAAGTGTTTAATATTACAGCCTGTTTTTTTACTTTAGGATGTTTAATCTCAAACATCAAAGAATTCAAATTCTCTTGAACTTGTTCTAGTTCTTCATCTAAAACAAAAAATGGTTCAGAATTCATTCTTTCCTAAATTAAGTGGAGAAATTGTACCTCTCTTCTTTACATAGTCCTCTAATAATATTAATCCTTGTGCTAATTTCTTATTTTGTTCTAATAATTCACCTAATTTAGCATGAAGTGGTTCTTTTGCCTCTCCTTTTTCTAAACTTTCAGCAGCTTTCTGGAAAATATTCACTAATTTGTCCATTCTGTTGCTTAAATTGTGCATAGAACCCATTAAATTTATCATTTTTTGTTGTAATGCAATGTTATTAGCAATTAATTGATTAATAACATCCTGTTTAGAAGTTCTTTTAGATATAGTTTTCTTCTCTTTTACCAAAAATCACACCTCTTTTTGCTTAATTATATCTAAATATACCCTAAATTACTATAAAAACATTTCTATAAACCTTAATCTGGCCAAGAATCCACTTCTTCTTTAAGTTCATCAATAACTTCGATTACTTTAAGATCATATTGATCCATAAGAGAAATACTGCCTTCGTTTATCATATTATTTTTGGTATAAGGTAAACCTTCCATTTGAATATTTAATTCTACAAGATAGTTTTGCTTTTTCTGTTTTTTAATCAAAGAAGGTCCAAAATCTTTTAATAACCTTTCTATTACACTAAGCCTTTCTTTTTCTGAATTTATTAAATCTTTAAGTTTTAATTCTTTGGCTACTTTTAATCTTATTTTTGATCTGCATTCTCTAACTAAATAAAAATCTATCTCTTCTAAAATAGAATCGTCTCCAGTGCCAGTACCTCCCCCCATTTACATCATTCCCCGCATATCAGGGGGCATTTGAGATTCTTTAGAACCAGAACCAGCTATAACATCATCAATTCTTAAAATCATTTCAGCAACTTCAGATGCACTTTTAATTGCTTGGGTTTTAATTTTCAAAGGTTCAATTATATCATTATCCCAAGCATCTAATACTTTACCTTTCATTACATCAATACCAGCCCACTTAACTTTTTTATCATGTTGATTTTTTAAATCGGTTAACATATCAATTGGATCTAAACCAGCATTCTCAGCTAATGTTCTTGGAACAACTTCTATAGATTCAGCAAAAGCTAATACAGCTAATTGTTCTCTTCCTTTTAATTTATTTGCATATTTTCTTAATTCTTTAGAAACTTCCATTTCACAAGCTCCTGCTCCACCAACAACTTTACCAATCTTCAAAGCAGCAACTACATCACCTAAGGCATCTCTAACAGCTCTTTCTACTTCATCAACTACATGCTGTGTTCCGCCTCTAATCATTAATGTAACAGCTTTAGGATTCTTGCATTCTCTAATATAAGTCATATCTTCGTCTCCAACTTTAACTTCTTCTACAAAACCAGCATAACCTAAATCATCACTAGATAATTCATTTAAAGTACTAACAACTTTAGCACCAGTTGCTCTTGCTAATTTATCCATATCATCTTTCTTTACTCTTCTTGCAGCATAAATTCCATTTTTAGATAAATAATGCTGAACTAAATCATCTATACCTTTTTGTACTAATATTACATTAGCCCCAGAATTAATAACTTTATCAGCCATTTTCTTAATCATATCTTGTTCTTGATCTAAGAAAGCTTGTAATTTATCAGGATCATCAATTTGTATTTTAGTATCTGTTTCAGGACTTTTAACTTCCAAAGCACAATCTAATAATAAAATTTTAGCATTTTTAATTTGTTTTGGCATTTCAGAATGAACTCTTTCTTTGTCTATCACTATACCTTTAATTAATTCAGAATTTTCTATTCCGTCTCCAACTTTTTTTTCTATTTTAATATCATCCATACTAATGTCTTCATCAAATACAGTTTTAACAGCATTAACAATTAAATTAGCTAAATGTTCTTTTTCAGAACTAGCACCTTTACTTGCCATAGCAGTCATTGCTACTTTTTTCAATATTTTTTCATCAGTTATATTTACATCTTCAGCTATCTCTTGTAAAATTTTAATAGCATGAGTTGCAGCTAATTTATATCCTCTTGCAATAACAGTTGGGTGAACTGCTTTTTCTATTAAATCTTCAGCATTTTTTAATAAATCACCAGCCAAAATAACAGCAGTAGTAGTTCCGTCACCAACTTCATCTTCTTGAGTTTTGGCAATTTCTACTAGCATTTTAGCAGCAGGATGCTCAATTTGCATTTCTTCTAGAATTGTAACACCATCATTTGTAATAGTAACATCACCTAAAGAATCAACAATCATTTTATCCATACCTTTAGGGCCTAAAGTAGTTCTAACAGTATCAGCAACAGCTTTTGCAGCAGCTATATTATTAGACTGAGCATCTTTGCCTTTGCTTCTCTTTGTATCATCAGATAATATAAAAATAGGTTGATTTTGTGCCATAAGCCATCAAGAATTCACAACCAATTGGTAATATTTAAAGGTTTCTACCTACTCAAATATAATAGCAGGTTTACCAGGTAATGCTTGTTTCTCACCTGTACTTTCAAGAACTTCAGATTTAATACCAAAATCAATACTTTTTAACACATCTATTTCTTCTTTCTGGCTAAACATAACTTTAGGAATTCTGGATTTATCTTTCATTACAAAGCCAACAATCTTAGGAATCTCTTTTTCATGACCTTTAACCATAAATTTTCTAATCACACTTCCCATATCTTTCAAATCCATTTTGCTTAATTTATTAAACAAGTCATATTTCCATTTCTCAGAAACATATAATTTAACTTTTTTAGGTTTAAACTTAACTAACTTCTTAATAGCTTCAAAATCACTTCTAACTTTACCCTTTAATTCTTCTAAGGTATCTAACTTCTCATCTATTTTATTTTTATTAAACTTCGGCCATTTAGCCAAAGAAATAAATTTGGTACCATACAATTCTTCGCAAATATGTGGAGCAAATGGGCTTAATAATAAAAGTAAAATATCAAAACTTTCTTTACTAATACTCTCCCTAGAATTCAAATATCTAACATAATCCATTAAACTACTAATTGCCAAATTAAAATTATACATATTAATATATTTAGTAACATCTCTTATTGTTTTATGAATTTTATTTTCTAAACTTCTATCGCTTTTACCTTTTTTCTTATCTTTTAAATTCCAAATACTATTCAAAAATTTAAAACAACCAATTACAGCTTTATCACTCCATTCTAATTCTCTTTCAGGATCAGCTGCAAATAAAATAAATATTCTTGCAGTATCAGCCCCGTATTTGTTTATAATCTCCATAGGATCTACTGTATTACCCAAACTTTTACTCATCTTTGCACCATCTTTAGTTACCATACCCTGGCATAATAATTTAGTAAATGGCTCGCTGATATTATGCATTTTCAAATCACGTAAAACTTTAGTGAAGAATCTTGCATAAATCAAATGCATACAAGCATGTTCAATTCCGCCTGTATATTGATCAACAGGCATCCAATAATTCACTTTATCCTTATCAAACATTTTCTTATCTTTTGGACTGCAGTATCTTAAGAAATACCAAGAACTATTAACAAAAGTATCCATAGTATCAGTTTCTCTTCTTGCTTTACCTTTGCATTTAGGACATTTAACATTAACAAATGCCTTAGAAGTTTCTAATGGATTTCCTTTTCCAGTAAATTTAACATTTTTAGGTAATTTAACAGGTAATTTAGAACCAACTATACCACATTTATCACAATATATTACAGGAATTGGCGTTCCCCAGTATCTTTGTCTAGAAACCAGCCAATCTTTTAATTTGTACTGAACAGATTGCTCACCTAAACCTTTTTTTAATAAATATCTATTAATTTCTGCAATAGCTTCCAAATTAGGCAAGCCATTAAATTCTCCAGAATTAATTAAAAATCCTTCGTCAACAAAAGCACTTTTTTCATCCCAACTGCCCTGTTTAGGTTTTATTACTTGTTTAATTGGTATATTATATCTTTTAGCAAACTCAAAATCTCTTTGATCATGTGCAGGAACAGCCATTATAACTCCAGTTCCATAATCAGCTAAAACAAAATTAGCAATATAAATAGGAATTTTATCTCCAGTTAAAGGGTTTATTGCATATTTGCCAATAAACATTCCTTCTTTTTCCTGTTCTTCTGCTTCTCTTGAATATCTTTCTTGAATAACAACTTTATTTATAAATTTCTTAATCTTAGCTTCATCTTTGCTTCCTTTAATCATCTCTAAAACTTTATGATGTTCAGGAGCATAAACCATAAAAGTTACACCATAAAGTGTATCAGGTCTTGTTGTAAATACTCTAATCTTTTCTTTATTATCAGCCATTAAAAAGTCTACATAAGTTCCATAACTTTTTCCAATCCAATTTTCTTGCATAACTTTAACTCTCTCAGGCCATTCTAATTTTTTCAAATCATTTAATAACTGCTCAGCATATTTAGTTATTTTGAAAAACCACTGGTTTAATTCTTTAATCTCAACTTCAGAATCACATCTCCAGCATTTTCCAGAATGCACCTGTTCATTAGCTAAAACAGTATTGCACTTAGGACAAAAATTAACAGGACTTTTTTTCTTATAGGCCAAACCTTTTTCTAAAAACTTTAAAAACAATTCTTGTTCAAATTTATAATAATTAACATCATGAGATTTTACTTCTCTGCTCCAGTCATAACTTAATCCCATTGCTTGTTGTTGTTTCTTAATATTTTTTATATTAGCATCAGTCCATTTTTCAGGATCAACTTTATTTTTTATAGCTGCATTTTCAGCAGGCAGTCCAAAACTATCATAACCCATAGGATAAAGTACATTAAAACCAAACATTCTCTTAAATCTAGCAATGCAATCACCAATCGAATAATTTCTTAGATGTCCCATATGCAAACTGGCACTAGGATAGGGATACATTTCCAAACAATAGAACTTTTTACCTTTGTCTTTAGCTTTAAAGATATTTTTTTGCATCCATTTCTTCTGCCATTTCTTCTCTAGAGTTTTAAATTTATACATAAACTAATCTAGCAAGTAGCCTTATATAAATTTTACTTTACAGATAACTTTAAATACAAGAATTTCACAACCTACAACAATGAAAACAGGGGTAAAGGTAGCTGATGCTATGACTAATGAACCTAAATACATTTCTCCTTCAGCAACTTTAAAACAATGTATTAATCAAATGAAATTAGATAGAATTGGTTCATTATTAATTATAGAAAATGAAAAACTTTTGGGAATAATTACAGAAACAGATTTAATTCAAAAAGCATTTGCAGAAAATAAAGATATAACTGAATTGGTAACAACAATAATGACTCAAAATACAATAACAATAAACCCAGATGAAGATATTTATGAAGCATTAAAACTTATGCAGCAACATCAAGTAACAAGATTGCCTGTTATTAAAAATGAAAAATTAGTTGGATTATTAACAATCAAAGATGTTATTAAAATTCAGCCTCAAATTATAGATTGGTTAATAGAAAAACACCGCTTAACAGAATCAACAAATCAGGCATTTATTTCAAAAGATTACGTTGAAGGTGAATGCGAAATTTGTGAAAATCGAGATGAACTAAACTTTTATAAAGGTAAATGGCTTTGTTCTGATTGTAAGCGGAGGCAATAATGGGCAAAGAAAAACACAAACAAATCTATGTTGTGGGTAATAAACAGTTCTATGGCTCTGCGATTAGACAAACAGGAGCTATTTTTGATATCAATCAATTATACAAAGCTTGGAGAAAATGGTTTGATGATCATAAATATTTCTTAAATGAGAAAAAACAGTCAGCAAAACAGCTTCCAGATGGGCAGGAAATAACAATAGAATGGGTAGCTTATAGAAAAATAGATGATTATGTTAAATTTCATATCTTAACCCATGTTTGGTTAATGAGAATCAATGATGTTATGGTAGAAGTAAACGGCCAGAAAAGAAAAATGCAAAAGGCAGATATTCAGATAAGATTTAAAGGTTTTTTAGAAAAAGATTACAGAGGAAAATGGAAAAATGAAAAATTAAGACAATTCTATGATAGATTTATAATAAAAAAGAGGTTAATTAACATGGAAGGTAAGATTTGGTATGAGACTAATGATTTAATCAATCTAACTAAAGAACATGTTAGAATGATGACCCCATAACATTTAAATACTAATTTTTCTATTCCTTATTTATGCCACAAAGAGATTATATTGCATCTAATGTTAAAGTTAAGCAAAAGTCAGTTTTTAACTTAGATGAGCTTTATTCTGTATTATGGCACTGGTTTGAAATACATGGTTACGACTTTCAGGAGCATGAATATAGGGATACTAAAGCAGCAGATGGTTCTAATTTAGAGATTAGGTGGTATGCAGAGAAAAAAATAGATGACTATATGAAATATGTAATAGAAGTAACTTTCTTTGCTTTAGACTATCAAAAAGTAGAAATTGAAAAAGAAGGCGGAATAAAAGAAAAAACAGGTAAAGGCGAAATAGAAATAATGATGAACGCCTTTATAGAAAAAGATTATGAAGACAGATGGAAAGGACCAGTTTTATTATTTTTAAGAGAAGTTTATGATAAATACATTATCAGAAAAAGAATAGAAGCTTTAGAAGGAGAACTTTATGATGAACTATATAGATTCATAGATGAAATTAAAGCTTTCTTAAACTTGCATAGATTCTAATTCTTAAACATGAGCTGTAAAGTTAACATTATCTATTCTAGAGAAATTTTGACAGCTTTTTAAACTTCGGGTTCCTTTATAAAAGTTATGAAGGTGGTTGATAAAAAAGTTGGTAACACGATTTATTATAAATATAGAATAGAAACGGTATTTATGAAGATAAAAGACAGAGTTCTTGATTTTAGGGGTCTGAAAGCTCTCTGGTCTGCACCAATTTTAATGACTGCGATAATATTCAGCATAATTTTATATAAGCACGCACAACAATAGATGAAGTTCCGTGCAATAGAGCAGGGCAAGATTTAAGTTTGGGAGAAAATAGGTGGTTGGATTTAATAAAATTAAGTTGTAAAAGCGCAATGATGCCTAAATTAAATTAGCCAGTTTTTTTATATCTTTGTTTGCTACATGCGTGTATATTTGGGTCGTTTTCAAATCCTTATGACCTAATAATTGTTGTATACACCTTATATCTGCACCGCCCTCTAATAAATGAGTAGCAAAACTATGCCTTAATGTATGTGGAGTAACATTCTTTTTAATTCTGGATTTATTAGAAGCAGATTTTACAATTTGTTGAATTGTTCTTTTATTGTATCTTTCATCTCTTTGAGAGACAAAGATCAAACCCCCTTCTTTTGCCCCGTATATTTTTAACATACCAATCAATTTTTTATGCAGAAATACTATTCTTTCTTTATCTCCTTTTGCAGTTTTTAGATGAATGGTCTCCCTATCAAAATCAATGTCCGACCATTTGATATTTCGGGTTTCATCTAAACGGAGCCCGGCATAATAAAGAAACATGATTACAAGTTTATGTTTTATATTGTTCGTAGATTCTATCATCCCGTTTATTTCCTCTTTGCTTAAGACTAGTGGCAGTTTCAAGGATTTTCTAGCAAGGGGCAGTTTCTCATCAAATTTGATGTTAAGAACATTTTCGTAAAAGAATTTCAATGCAAAGTATGCAGACCTCATGGTAGATTTACTTTTATTTGTATAAGACAATAGAAACTCTCTTGGGGTCTTGTCTGAACTAAGAAGATCTTTTATGATAGAAAGGTAAGACTTCCCAGTCTGATAAGAATATCTTCTAAGTTTTACTTCTTCAAGTAGCTTGCCAATCAGTTTATACCTTTCTTCTTGCGAATAACCTTTGCCCTTATCTGCCATACAATATAGGATTATAGAAGAAGTATATAAAATCTCGTTTTTTACCCCAATCAATGCTATTAAGCGAACATTTATCTCGCTTAATAGTTGTTAATTGCAATTGAGTTTTCGTAATCTTTATATATCTCTTATATTTATTAATTAAAATGCCTAAAGAAGAACAAAAACATGGAATGCCTGCATTACTATCTTTCTTTATTCCTGGTCTTGGTCAAATAATTAAAGGTCATGTTGGTAAAGGCATTTTAATTATGATTGGAATGGTATTTAGTGTAATACTGATTTTTGCGATGATAGGCTTTTTGACAACTCCAATCTTATGGATATGGAATATTTATGATGCCTATAATTCTAATTAGCGATTACGAAAACTCAACTTCTTCGGAAAACTTCGTTTTCCTCGACCACGCTGCGCTCTCGCCTATCGGCTCGGGGCAATTAACAGGAATTTAACGGAAAAATGCTCGGCTCGCATTTTTCCCAAATTGAATTTTGGAGGTCGCTCGGCTGGGTTGCCTGCCTCGCTCCAGCTCTCAAAATTCAACTTCGTTAAATTCCGATGTTCAACTCAATAAGTGCAGATTTGTAAATCCCCCAACCACCCACCCTTAGATAGTGAGGGTTTGCCTTAGTGCTTCGCACAATTAGTCGCTTTCAGCGAGGTAAAAACGGAAAAATACTTCTTTTATCGGACCAAAAAAAAAACGGCTATGAAATGCTTCGCACTTCATCTAACAGACGATAAAAGGTTTCATTTCATTACATCCAAATATTTTTCAGTTTTTTATTTTTGAGATGGGGCGTCCTACGGACATTTAGTTTTGCTTACGCAGAGATTTTATATACAGCAGAGTAACCTCTGCCTTCGGAACATTCCCAGATTTTTTCTGAATTTTTTTCCAAATCTTCTTTTATTATTTCAGATTCTCCTTCGGGTTTAATAATATAATCTCCAAAAAGAACATAAACCTCTTTATCTGAATAATAATTTTTTGTCCAACTATTCAAAAGTTCATAACTCCAAGGATTAGGATAAAATTTTGTTTCTAATTTTGTATAATAATAAACAACCGCAGATTCATCAGTAATTACTACCGAATTTTTATCAACATTTTCTAAAAACTTATTGCTTTCTAAAAAGCATTTATTAGTGTCGGTGTAAGAATTATTGTAATTTAAATAAAACTGAGAAGACAAAGAAAACAAGGTTATAGCAATAATCCCAATTAAGACTATTTTTTTATATTTTTTAATTTTATCAATAAAATACCCTGAAATTAAAGCAATTGTCGGAACAATCGCTAAAATAAATCTATCTTCTTTGTGAGGCATATAAATCGCCATCCCTAAAAAGAAAGCAAACCAGATTAATAATAAGTAAATCTCTTTTTTGAAAAAATCTTTTTTGTATAAAATATAAATTAAAGCAATTACAAAAATAAATCCTATTATTGAAAACATATGCCACCAATGTTCAAAGAAGAAAGTCCAAGATTGTAATCCTCCCCAATACCCTGATGCTTTTGCTCCATGAATAAAAGCTCCAATCGGATTATTATACTCAAAAATTCCGTAAATAAACCATGGAATTAAAGTTCCAAAAAAGGCTAAAATTGAATACCACAAATATTTATCTTTTAAAAATTTAATAGATTTATCTCTTACTAAAAAGTAAATAAGAAAAATCGGCATAATCCATAATGCAGTATATCTTGATAAAAGAGCCAAAGCTAAGAAAACCCCAAACAAAACTTTATGTTTCTTATTGTTCTCTTCATGGCCCTCCCAAAAACTAAGAAAAGTGAGCAAAACAAAGAAAGTA
>Ga0210057_1006203_pt1 | contig 14949 bp, 11 predicted proteins | sample CryGeyCG2114_010_2_FD_183968 | JGI IMG/M metagenome (GOLD analysis project Ga0210057, IMG submission 183968) | Groundwater microbial communities from aquifer - Crystal Geyser CG10_big_fil_rev_8/21/14_0.10 (SPAdes) (version 2) | ecosystem: Environmental > Aquatic > Deep subsurface > Groundwater ... | reverse complement strand
TTGACCAATGGCGGTACTTAACAAGGTTGACCGCATCTCTGCGGACCTTCGCAATATGCGGATTTGTGGTATATGACATATACATGATTTTACCTCTTGGGTGTTGCGAAGGTCATGATACATTACGGAGGGTTGACAATTTACTACAGATTTGATACAATTAAAACAGAAGTTCATTTACAAGAAACTATTTTGCGTGTCGCTGTAGCCTAAAGTGGCTTTATTCAAGGCCTTTCTGGGCTGTAGCGACATTGGGTTGCCACGGTATTCAAAAAACAGCTACCTCAAAAGGAGTAGCGCGACATAGGAGAAACCTATGAGCACCGCGACATTCAAGCAATGAACTCATACGCTGACCCTCATCGGTCAGCAAGAACCGACGGTGGAGGATCTTCAGATTCTTCATGACGGCCATCTCACCGATCTGGTGCAAGCCATTAAGGCTCGAATGCTTCCGTCTCGCGATGATTTCCGCAAATTCCTCGGTCTTGAACCGATCGAACTGCGGATTATCGTCGACTACAGTCTCTCGCTTGAGGCGATGATCGCCCTGGGCAAGTATGACTGGAAGAACGTTGGCATCACGGCCGAACGTTTCCCGATCAAGGGGAATGGCAAGCACGAACGCACTGCCCAACTCATCCACTTCAACCGTATCATCTCAACAGATGACACAGAGAAGGAACTGGACAAGATGGGACTGCGATCTGGCACAATCGAAGAACTTCTTGCCTTCGGGGCAACATTCCCTGAAATGCAACGGAGATTCTCGATTATCGCTCTAGGCTCTGTCGCCGGGATCCGCGGCAACCGCAACGTCGCTTTTCTCGGCAGGGACGGCTCGGAGCGCGACCTCGACCTGCGCTGGCCTGTCAGCGGTTGGCACGAGGACTGTCGTTTCCTCGCTTTCCCCAAGTAGTTCTTTCTCTCTTGTTTTCGAGCCCGATACCACGGAAGTGATATCGGGCTTTTTCTATACCATTTAGGGTCGGAAGAAGATCATTATTTTCCTAAACCCCATACTCTAATTATGCTAAAATTCTTCTCATGCCCGAAGAAAACACAGGAAAGAAAAATCCGATAGTTCAAAGAGAAGAAGAAACCCTGAAATTCTGGCAAGAAAACAGAATTTTTGAAAAAACCCTCAAGAAACCTTCACCAGAAGGTGATTTTACATTTTACGAAGGTCCGCCGACAGCTAACGGCAGACCCGGCATTCACCATCTTGAGTCCAGAGCTTTCAAAGATTTAATTCCTCGTTTCAAAACGATGCAGGGATTTTATGTCCGCCGAAAGGCCGGTTGGGACACTCATGGTCTTCCGGTTGAAATCCAAGTTGAAAAAGAATTGGGCCTCAAGTCCAAAAAAGAAATTGAAGAATATGGTATTGGTAAATTCAATGAGAAATGCAAGGAAAGTGTTTGGCAGTATATTCATGAATGGGAAGAATTTACTGACAGGATCGGTTACTGGATCGATTTAAAACATCCTTATGTAACTTACAAACCATATTACATAGAGTCTCTCTGGAACATAGTAAAAAAAATAGACGACCAGAAATTTCTTTATAAAGACTATAAAGTTTTGCCGTGGTGTCCCAGGTGCGAGACCGCTCTTTCTTCTCATGAATTAGCACAGGGTTATAAAGATGTAAAAGATTTGTCGGTTTTTGTAAAATTCAAACTTACTAACTTAGAACTTACCAATCCCGATTTCGCTTCACGAAATCGAGGATCCTCGATTCTGAATCAGAATCGGGACTTACCGACTTACTTAGTGGCATGGACAACGACACCTTGGACCTTGCCTGGTAACGTGGCACTTGCTGTGGGAGAAGATATAACTTACGCCCGTGTTGAGGTAGGGGGAGAAGAGCTAATCTTGGCAAAAGACAGGTTGTCAGTTTTCAAGGATATCGAATATAAGATTGTCGAAGAGTTGGACGCTAAAAAATTAATCGGTCTAGAATACGAATCTCTTTATCCTTTTCTCAGAGATAATTTACCGGAAGGTGAAAAGGAAAAACTTCCTCGAGCTTTCAAAGTTTATCCGGCCGATTTTGTAACCACTGAAGACGGCACGGGCATAGTACACACGGCAGTAATGTACGGACAAGACGATTTTGAATTGGGCACAAAAGAAAACTTACCCAAATGCCATCTTGTAAACGAAGACGGCACTTTCAAAAAAGAAACAGGTTTTCTTAGTGGCAAGTTTGTGAAAGATCAGGAAACTGATGTGGAAATAATCAAAGACTTGGCACACCGAGGTCTTCTTTTTCGCAAAGAAAAATATGAACATTCCTACCCGCATTGCTGGCGATGCAAGACACCGCTTATCTACTTTGCCCGTGATTCTTGGTATGTGAGGATGTCGGAGGTCAAAGAGGAGCTTATTAAAGAAAACCAAAAAATAAATTGGGAACCGTCTTATATAAAAGAAGGAAGATTCGGCGAATGGTTAAAAGATGTCAAAGACTGGGCGATTTCCCGCGAACGTTATTGGGGAACTCCGCTTCCAGTCTGGCTTTGTAATTCTTGCAAAGAAAAAAAGGTAATCGGCTCTTTCGAAGAGCTTTTCTTTAAAAGCAAAGACAAGCGTCTGACTCGTTTGGTTTTGCTTCGTCACGGACAAAGTGACAAAAATATTCCTGATGAAATGTTTGACAGTTCGCTTGATACCTACGGACTGACTGAAACAGGGAAAAATCAGGCAGAGAAGGCCGCTGTAATTTTAAAAGACAAAAAAATATCAGCTGTTTATTCTTCGCCTGTAAGACGAGCCAGAGAAACTGCCGAAATACTTGCTCGAAGTTTTGGTAAAAAAGCAATTCTCGATGATCGAATTTCAGAGGTTAATAACGGAGAATGGGAAGGCAAAAAAGAGGATGACCCTTCTATCAGAGAATCCCGCTTCGAGTATAACGCTTTGCCCAACGGTAATTATTACAAAACACCTCGCGGACTAACAGGCGAAAGCTGGGAAGAAGTTGAGAAAAGAATGGCGGACTTCGCCGAGGAGATCGTAGAGAGGCATAAAGGCGAGACGGTAGTTATCATTTCTCATGAAGGTCCTCTCATGCTTTTGCTTCGTTATTTAAAAGATTTGTCATTTGAAGAAATCACTAATTTATGGGAAGAGAGGAGGGTCTTTCACCAAGGACTCCTTGGAAGTTATGCCGAGCCGGTATTTGTGTTCGCAGATTCTAAAACTAGCAAAGAAATTGACCCGCACAGGCCGCATATAGATGAATTCAAGCTTTCTTGCGAATGCGGTGGCGAGATGACAAGAACCAAGGAGGTGATGGATGTTTGGTTTGATTCCGGAGCGATGCCTTTTGCGGAGGATCATTATCCTTTTAAAACCGACACGATAAATTTTCCGGCAGATTTTATTTCCGAAGCCATAGATCAGACGCGTGGCTGGTTTTATACTTTGCATGCCCTTGGAATTTTGATGGGTAAGGGCAGAGCTTACAAAAATGTAATTTCCTTGGGTCATTTATTAGATGCCGAGGGCAAAAAAATGTCTAAATCTTTGGGTAATATAATTGTGCCCAAAGAAGCTATTGAAAAATTTGGTGTTGATACACTTCGTTTTTGGATGTATTCGGTCAATCAGCCGGGCGAGTCAAAAAACTTTGATGAAAAGACTATAGACGAGGTTACCAAGAAAGTTGTTAACCCACTTTCGAACGTTTTATCTTTTTTGAAAATGTATGGAGGTCAGAGCATGGAAATAAAGAATCCTCAAAGCAAAAACTATTTGGATATTTGGATTTGTGCCTATCTATCAAAGTTGACAGCTGAGAACACAAAAAATCTTCTAAATTACAAGATAACCGAAGCCGCCAGAAACTTAAGAGAATTTATTTTGGATTTGTCGCAGTGGTATTTGAAAATGTCACGAAATAGATTCAAATCGGATGATGAAAATGAAAAAAAAGAAGCAATCGAAACTTTGGAGTTTGTTTTGAAAGAACTGTCTAAACTTTTGGCTCCCTTTATGCCATTTTTGTCGGAATATGTTTATCAAGAGATTAAGACAAAAAATGATAAAGAGAGCGTTCACTTGGAAGAATGGCCAGTTTCTTCGTTTGGTGAGAAAGAACAAAAAATCTTAGACGAAATGTCTGAAACCAGGAGACTTGTTTCCGTGACTTTGGAAGAGAGGGCAAAAGCCGGAATTAAAATCAGGCAACCATTGCCGGCAGTTTACCTTCTTCCTAAATTGGCCATGACTGATGTGAAAGGCACCGCCCAAATTATAATGGAAGCGGCTAATGTCAAAAAAGTTTTTCTCGATGATAAATCAAAAGAAGATGTAAGACTCGACATCAATATCACTCCAGAACTCAAGCTGGAGGGAGATAAAAGAGAATTTGTCAGACAGATTCAAGAGTTGAGAAAAGAAAACAATTTAAAGCCCGGAGAGTATGTCAATTTGTTGGTAGATACCGATTTGCTTGGGAAAAATTTTGTAAATTCCGCTGAGGATGAGGTCCTTAAGACAGCTCAGATAAAAGAGATAAAATTCCAAGAAACAGAAAACGGCAAAGAATTGAAGATTAATGAAACAAAGATTGTTGTTCAGTTGGAAGCCAGCGAATAAATATGTATCACAAGTATCACACCAAAGGCCTTGTGCTTTATAGCGCGCCGACAGGCGAAGCCAGCAAGGCTTATTTTATTTTTACCTCCGAGCTGGGCTTGGTCAAAGCGACAGCCAGAAGTGTCAGAAAGCACAATTCAAAACTAAAGTCTGCTTTAACGGATTATTCTTACGGCGATTTCACTTTTATCAAAGGACGGCAAGGCTGGAAACTGACAGATGCCATAGTCAGCGAAAATGTTTTTTTCAGTTTGAAAGATTATTCCAAACTTCTTGTCTTAACCAGACTTTTGCTGCTTATCAGAAAACTTATACCGGAGGAGGAAACAAATAGGCCCCTCTTTGATGATTTTATTTCGGGTTTAAAAATTCTTTTAAAAGATGATGTCTCTGATTCTTCTCTAAAAAACCTGGAATGTCTTATGGCTTTAAGGATTCTCGGCCATTTAGGTTATCTGAGCGCTCCGGCTCATTGGGCGGATTTTGTTTATGATAAAAAATTAGATACAGCCAATCTTAATGACTTCTCGCCTTTCAGGAGAGAAGCGGTGAAGGCTATAAACCGTTCTCTAGAAGAAAGTCAGTTGGTTTAAGCTTTTAAGCTCTCGGCTTGTTTTATGTTAAAATTGCCGTAATTGACGCTTGAATATGAATGAAGAAAAAAAGACAAAGGAAGAATTAGACTCTATCGAAAGATTAGAGGAGGAACTATACGACAGAGATAAACCATCCATTCTCCACGAAGAAAGATTTAAATTCAAAGAAAAAGAGGGAGCTTTAAATGAGAGCTGGTCTTCTCTAAATTCGGGAAAAGAAATCGGGAATTCGGAAGTCGCTCGCAGTCGTTCTACTTTGCTAAAGAAAGTTTTTATTTTTGCATCTGTTTTTTTTGTTGTCGCTGTATCGGTAGCGGCTTTTACTTTCTTTTTCGGTTTTAATAGAATTTCTTCTGAAAATGTCGATATTCGGGTAATCGGTCCGACTGCTATAGAAGCCGGCCGGGAATTTGATTTTGAAGTTAATTTAACCAATAACAATCGAGTCGCGCTCGATGATATTGTCATTACTATTGAATACCCGGAAGGTTCGAGAGACCCACTAGATATTCAAAAGCCTTTGACTAGAGAAGAAAGGCGAATCGAATTAATAGGGGTTAAAGAGAGTTCTAAAGAATCTTTTAAATCTGTAATGTATGGTGAGAGGAATAGTATTAAAGACTTAAAAATTTTGGTTGAGTACCAAACCAAATTATCGCTCAATCGCTTTGTCAAAGAAAAAATTCATCAAGTTGGCATAAGATCGTCTCCTGTCACTGTTTCCGTGCTGGCCGCCGAGGAAGTCAGTTCCGGCCAAGAAATAGAATTTAAAGTGACAGTCGTTTCTAACCTAACCTCGACTTTGGATGACCTCGTGCTCCAAATTGATTATCCTTTCGGCTTTTCTTTTGAGGGAGCCACACCGGAATCTTCTTTTGATAATAATGTCTGGTTGGTGGGGACTTTGAAACCGCGGGAAAGGAAGGAATTTATTATCAAAGGGGTTCTTGAAGGAGCAGAAAAAGAAGAAAAGACTTTTAGAGTAGCTGTCGGCATCGGAGATCCTTTTGACGAAAAATCAATCGGAGTGGAATTTGTATCTAGTCTCGAAACAATTGCACTCAGGAGTCCTTTTATCAATCTGGATGCCTCGATAAGCGGGGCACCTCTGGGAGAATATTCTTTGAAGGCTGGCTCGGAAGCAGGCATGGTTATCAATTGGGCTAACGACCTTTCTTCAGATTTAAATGACGCAACTTTGGAAGTAAAATTAACCGGGAGATCACTTGAAAAAACTTCGGTAAGACCGGGGCAGGGCGGTTCATACAAATCTTTGACCGATACTATAGTCTGGAATAAAAATACTACTCCTACTTTGTCTTTAATTAGACCCAAGCAATCCGGAGTAATTAATTTTTCTTTTGAGACATTGAAACTATCTCCGGATTCGGTGCATCTTTTCAGAAACTCGAGTATCGGTGTTGATGTTTTGATGCGAGGGACCAGATTCGCTGAAGGACGTCCCCCGGAAACGGTTTCTTCTTCAATCAGTCGGCAAATTAAAATAGAAACTGAAACTGAACTTTCGTCGCGGGCGCTTTATTCTATAGGACCTTTCAGTAATACCGGTGTGATTCCTCCCAAAGCAGAAAACCCGACCACTTACACAATTGTTTGGTCTGTTACTAACGCGTTTAATGATATCGAGGATGCGGCGATTACTGCTGTTTTACCTTTTCATGTGGAATGGACAGGCAATATCAGTCCGCAAAATTCTGAAATTATTTTTAATCCAGTTACAAGGACGGTGGCCTGGAATGCCGGAGTTATTTCGGCTGGAGCCGGTTTCTTTCTTCCGGCCAAAGAGGTGGCTTTTCAGGTTTCTCTGACGCCGAGTTTAAATCAGGTTGGCTCGACGGTTAATCTCCTGGAAAATACATCTTTTATAGGCACTGATACTTTTACTGGAACTGAGATCTCTAAGAACGCGCCTATTTTGACAACCAATATCATTACTGATCCACTCAGCCGTTCCAGATCCGGCATAGGACGGGTGGTTCAATAATCGTTTGATAATCAAAATAAATTACATGAAAGAGTCAGAGGATAAGATGGGCAAAATTGTTTCTTTGTGCAAAAGACGAGGGTTTATATTTCCCGGCTCGGAGATTTACGGAGGACTTTCCGGTGTCTATGATTACGGGCCGCTCGGCGTTGAGTTAAGAGACAATATCAAGCAATATTTCTGGGACAGATTTATTTCTGGGAGAGAAGATGTGTACGGAATGAGCGCGGCTATTTTAATGCCGGAAAAAGTCTGGGAAGCTTCAGGCCATGTGGGGAAACTCGGATTAGTTGATCCCGTGATTGAATGTGATATTTGTCACGAACGGGTAAGAGCCGATCAACCGGAAGCTAAGAAAGACCATGAAGAAAGTCACAAGAAAGAAAAAATAGCATGGTCAGAACCGAAGGTATTCAATCTTTTAGTTGAAACAAAATTAGGAGCTTCTGAAGAAACAGCCAGCAAAGCCTATTTACGCGGAGAGATTACCCAAGGTGTGCATGTGAACTTTAAAAATGTTTTAGATTCTATGCATCCAAAGATTCCTTTTGGCATCGGGCAGATTGGCAAAGCTTTCAGAAATGAGATCACGCCGCGCGATTTTCTTTTCAGGCTACGAGAATTCGAGCAGATGGAAATTCAATATTACATTAAACCCGATGATGCCGAAGGAAAGAAACAATTCGAATATTGGAAGAATCTCGCTTTTGAGTGGTATTTGGGTCTCGGTTTTAAAAAAGAGAACCTGCATTTGCGTCAGCATGTTTCGGATGAGCGGGCCCACTATGCCAAGGATGCCTGGGATATTGAATACAACACGCCGTTTGCTGGCTGGAAAGAAGCCTGGGGAATACATCATCGCGGTGATTGGGATTTAAAACGTCACAGTGAATATTCGAATGTTGATCTGTCGTATTTCGACGAAGAGCAAAAAGAGAGATTCGTGCCGTGGGATATCGAATGTTCCGGTGGGGTAGATCGGGCGGTTTTGTTCGTTTTGCTTGAAGCTTATACCGAAGATGAACTCGGCGGAGAAAAGAGATGCTATCTCAAGCTTGCTAATCATATTGCTCCGATTAGTACCGCCGTCTTTCCTTTGCTTAAAAACAAGCCGGAGCTTGTCACCAAAGCACGCGAAGTCTATCAAAAACTACGTAACCCTGATTACAAACTACCGACTGTTTTTGACGATAACGGAAACATCGGCAAACGTTACCGAAGACAGGATGAAATAGGTACACCTCATTGCGTTACAATTGATTTTCAAACTTTAGAAGATGACACAGTGACGGTTAGAGACAGAGACAGTGGCAAACAGGACAGGGTTAAGATTTCCGAGTTGATAAATTACATAAAAAGTGTTTAATGTACCAAGTTCTTTGGCAGTTATTTGTCAGGTGAGCTTGATGTCCGAACCAAGGTGGCGAGGATAAGGAGCGAACCGAATAAAGAAAGGAAACAAGATGGCCAGCAAGAATTCTCCCACGGCAATTCTAAGCGGAGTCGGGTGGCTGACGCAGTTTGCGAGTGGCGTTTTAAAAGGACTTGCTGATCGCGGATGGACAGATGAAGATATTCACAGTCTTGTCACAGACAAAGGTCTGGCGAGAATGGGGCTTTGCATTGATGGTTTCGTGGCCGCCTTCAGAAGAACTTTTGTTTCTTCATATGACTCGTTGACGGGCTCGTTTGCTTGGGAAGTCGACTACGATGAATCTTTGTCTGGTAAATTTGAGGATAGAGATACGGGCACAATCCACCGAGTGACAGGTCATGCTACTGACGAGAATTTTCCTGATAATAGAACCAGGAAACGTCTTGTTACGGGTAAGATTATTTTTTTGCCTTCTGATAGTCTCGAAAGTTTAAGACTACAGATAGCAAGCCGAGGTTTGGTCTTTGCCCGTCCGAAAGAGCTCATTGATTTTGCAAGAGCTTTCCCCAGTCCGATGCTCGATGACCAACTTCCTATTGTTGCGGCAGGCCAGTTTTCTATTGGTGGTAACCTGCTTTTGTACCTAAGCCGACATTGTAAAGAGCGTGCGCTCGACTTCGTGGTTGTTGGCCCCAAGAATAATTTGCAAGGCCTCTGGCGTTTTCTTGTTCTCGACAAGTAATCAGTACTTTGTTCGCCAACCGGCGATCCATACCTCGCGCACCTTGCTCGAGGTTTTTCTTTTGTATTTATTTTGTTACACTAACCTTATTATCATATTTAAACTTACTCGTAATTCGTGTCGCGTATATGAAATTCTACAAATCTACTCTTAAGAACGGTCTCCGCGTTATAACGGTGCCCAATAAAGACAGTTTATCGGTAACTGCCCTTGTTATGGTAGAAGCCGGCTCTAAATATGAAAACAAAAATCTAAACGGAATTTCTCATTTTTTGGAGCATATGTGTTTCAAGGGTACAACCAGAAGGCCTAAAGCTATTGATATAAGCCGTGAATTGGATTCGATCGGTTCGCAATACAACGCTTTTACCTCTCAGGAATTTACTGGTTACTATGCCAAAGCCCACCCTAAGCATTTCAAGAAAATTATTGATGTGGTTTCGGATCTTTATCTCAATCCGGTTTTTCCGGAAAAGGAGTTGGAAAAAGAGAAAGGGGTGATTATTGAAGAGATAAATATGTACGAAGACACGCCCCAACGCCACGTCTACGATCTTTTCATGTCTCTGCTTTACGGGGACCAACCGGCTGGTTGGAATATTGCCGGGACGAGAGAAATAGTCAGAAAAATGAAACGGGAAGATTTTGTAAAATATCGCAATGAAAATTATCTCGCTGGAACTACCATAATAATTCTTTCAGGCAAATTTGATCAGAAAGAGGCGATGAAAGCAATCAAAAAAACTTTTGGTGATCTCCTCGACAAAAAGAGAAAAAATAAAGTAGCGGTTATCGAAAGTCAGAATTCTCCAAAAATCTTAATCAAGGAAAAAAACACCGACCAAACTCATATAATACTTGGCGTAAGGACTTTCCCGATTAAAAGTCCGAAGGCGCCGGTTCTTAAAGTGTTAAATACGGTCTTAGGTAGCGGCATGTCCAGCCGTCTTTTCCAGAAACTGAGAGAGGAAATGGGGGTCGGATACTATGTCAAATCTTTCACAGATGAATACACGGATCACGGATACTTGGGAGTATCTTGTGGTGTTGATAAAAATCGGGTAGAAGAAGTGGTCAAAGCGATTCTCGAGGAGTTCAGAAAATTAAAGACTCAACTAGTTTCCGAAGAAGAATTAAGAAAAGCCAAAGATTACATTGTTGGTAATCTTTACTTGGGTCTTGAAACATCAGATGCATTGGCGGAATTTTACGGTTACCAGGAAGTTCTCAAGCATTCCCTAAAAACTCCGAAAGATTTGGTAAAAGAGATAAAAACAATTTCGGCGACATCCGTTCAAAGAATCGCCAAAGAAATTTTCCAAGATAAAAAATTAAATATTGCTCTGATAGGCCGGATCAAAGACGAAAAAAACCTCAGAAAGATCTTAAAGGTTTGAAAGTCTTTATTTGCTGATGATTGGATTTGAGACAGTCGGCGTTTAGTTGGTCTTTATGATTTAGATTTCTTCATGCTATTATTTATTTATGACAAATAGCTCAGAAAAAAATGTTTTGATCAACATAAACACGTCAAGTGTTTTTAAAACCTTAGCTATCCTAGCTCTGTTTTACGGGTTATTTTTCCTAAGGGATATAGTGCTAGTTGTTCTCACCTCTGTTCTCTTGGCCTCGGCTATTGAGCCAGCGACTGTGTGGTTCGGGAAGAGGAGAATTCCCAGAATTCTTGCGGTTCTCAGCATTTATCTGGTAGGCATTATATTTTTTAGCAGTATTTTTTATTTTCTTTTGATACCGCTTTTAGCAGAAACTACTAATCTTTTAGAAAATCTACCGGATTATTTAAGCGTTCTTGAAGTCTGGAATCCGACCCAAGACGGCTTTTTGGGCCAGCCAGTTTTAAAAGATCTTTCTGAAAGTTTTTCTATCCAAGAGTTTGCTAATCAAGCCAGCGCTCTTTTGTCCGGTTCAATAAATTTACTAGGAGTAGCCAGCGCTCTTTTTGGCGGTACGCTGAGCTTAATTTTAATAGTAGTTTTGTCGTTTTATTTGGCTGTTCAAGAAGCCGGCGTAGCGAAATTTTTGAGACTGGTAACTCCTATTAAATACGAGACTTACGCTACTAATCTTTGGAAAAGGACAGAAATTAAAATCGGTTTATGGGTCCAAGGACAGATTGTCCTCGCGGTAATAGTGGGTGTTTTAACTTACCTCGGCCTCATGCTTCTCGGTATTTCAAATGCCCTGCTTCTGGCCTTTCTGGCGGCTGTTTTCGAGATTATTCCGGTATTTGGCCCGATAATTGCGGCAGTGCCTGCTGTAATGATCGGAGTTACCGATGGGGGGCCGACGCTGGCTTTTTTGGTTACGGGTCTTTACATAATTATCCAGCAATTTGAAAGCCAACTGCTTCATCCTTTAGTTGTCAAAAAAGTTGTCGGTTTGCCGCCTATCGTTGTGATTCTTGCCTTAATCGTCGGCTTCAAGTTAGCCGGATTTTTGGGAATCCTTCTGGCTGTTCCTCTGGCTACCATTGCCCTGGTCTTTTTTGAAGATTGGGAAAACAGAAAACATCCTAAATAATCAATGTCTGATTCCAGCCGAAAAACTCCTTTTTATCTTACTACCACCCTGCCTTATGTTAATGCTCCACTACACTTGGGGCATGCTTTGGAATTTGTCCGAGCGGATATTATTGCTCGCTACAAAAAGCTTACTGGTTTTGAGGTTTTTTTCAATACCGGTACCGACGAGCACGGTCTTAAAATTTATAAAAAGGCCTTAGAAGAGAATAAAAACCAGCAAGATTATGTTGATGAGTACGCCTTGAAATTCAAAAATTTTGCCAAAAAATTGGGAATGACAGAAGACTTGAATTTTATAAGAACTACGGATCCTCATCATGTTAAAGCTGTGGAAGAGTTTTGGAGAATTTGTTTCAGAAACGGAGATATTTATAAGAAAAACTATAAAATTAAATACTGCGTTGGTTGCGAACTGGAAAAAACCGATTCCGAACTGGTTGACGGCAAATGCCCCGAGCATCCCAATCTGGAGATTGAGATCATCGAAGAAGAAAATTACTTTTTTAGATTTTCTAAGTTCCAAAAACGACTTTTAGATTTTTATGAAGAAAAATCTGATTTTGTTATTCCTGATTTTCGTTTTAATGAGATAAAGAGATTTGTTGAAAGGGGTCTCGCGGATTTCAGTATTTCTCGTCTCAAATCCAAAATGCCTTGGGGCGTGGAAGTGCCGGGTGATTCTGAGCAGGTTATGTATGTCTGGTTTGACGCTTTAGTAAACTACATTTCCGCGATTGGCTGGCCTCTAGACTTAGAGAAGTTCAATAAATGGTGGCCGGTTACGCAATATTGCGGAAAAGATAATATTCGCCAGCAGTCAGCAATGTGGCAAGCAATGCTTATGTCAGCCGGGATTTCTCAATCTAAACAAGTTATCATTAACGGCTTTATCTTGGGAGAAGGAGGAGTAAAAATGAGTAAAAGTTTAGGTAACGTCGTTGACCCGCTAAAGATTATCGAGGAGTACGGAACAGATGTTTTGCGGTTTTACTTGGCCCGTCATGTTCATCCATTTGAAGACAGCGAGTTTACGATGGAAAAATTCAAAACTGCTTACAACGCTGATTTGGCAAACGGTCTTGGTAATTTAGTGTCACGTGTAATGAAGTTGTCTGAAACTTATCAAGTCGAGACTATTCATTTTGAATATAAAACAGAACCACATGTAAAAAAAGCATTTGATGATTTTAACATCAAAGATGTTATGGATTTTATATGGCAAAAAATACAATATTCTGACAGAAAAATAAATGAAGAAAAACCATTTAGTGTAATAAAGACAGATGTTGTAATGGGGAAGGCGACGATACAGAATCTTGTTCAGAAATTACGCGAAATAGCCATTATGTTGCAACCAATCATGCCTGAAACGTCAGAAAAGATCATTACAGCGATCAAAGAAAACAAAACTCCAGAAAAACCTTTATTTCCCAGAAAAGATTAAATGTCTTTACTAAAAGCTAAATCCATGCCTGATTTTATAGATATTCACGCCCATCTAAATTTCGCCGCCTATGACGAAGACAGAGAAGAAGTAATCAGACGAGCTTTAGATAAAAATGTCTGGATGATAAATGTCGGCACCCAGAAGGATACTTCAAAAACAGCAGTTGAATTAGCTGAAAAATACAAAAAGGGAGTTTATGCTATTGTCGGTGTCCATCCAATTCATACTGATAAATCTTTTCATGATGAGAAAGAGTTGGGCACTGGCAGTAAAGAATTCACCTCCCGCGGAGAAGTTTTCGATACTACCATATATGGTAGTATGGCAAGTCATCCGAAAGTAGTAGGAATAGGCGAGTGCGGGTTGGATTATTTCAGATGTACTCCGGAAACAGAAAAGAAACAGCAGGAGGCTTTTTCTATCCAGATTAATTTAGCCAATGAAGTCAAAAAACCGCTAATGCTTCATGTTCGAAGCGGCTCCAACCGTTCAGCGTATCGTGATGCTCTTTCCATTTTGAAATCGGAAGCTAAAGTACCGGGCGATTTTCACTTCTTTGCCGGTACCTGGGAAGAAGCCAAGGAAATCTTGAATGCCGGTTTCAATCTTTCTTTTACCGGAGTTATTACTTTCCCACCCAAGGCGGGTCAGCCTAGGGCTGATGCTTTTTTTGAAGTTATAAAAAATGCTCCTTTAGACAGAATAATGTCTGAAACCGATTGTCCTTATGTCACCCCGGCTCCTTATCGGGGCAAGCGAAATGAATCACTTTATGTGTCAGAAGTAGTCAAAAAAATCGCTGAAATCCGAGGCGAAGACTTTGAAAAGGTCAGAGAAACATTAGTCCAAAACACTCTGAAATTTTTCGATTTTACCCTATAAATATAGTTGCCAAACCCGGGCCTATATGTTAACCTTTGGGGCTATGAAAGAAGAGGAAGAGAAAATTGAAGTAGAAGAAACAGAAGAGGTGGAATCTAAGGTATATGAGGCCGGTCTTCTTATCGTGCCTGAAGTTGCTGAGGAAAAAGTTCCGGAAATCGTTTCTGCAATCAAAGTAGCTATAGAAGGGGAGGGAGGTTTTCATATTTCGGAAGGTTTCCCTAAATTAAGGCCTTTGTCTTACACAATAATTAAAAAGCGAGAACACAAAAGAGAAAATTATAGTCAGGCTTATTTTGGCTGGCTTAAGTTTGAGGTCTCGCCCCAAAGGATAGCTAATGTTAAAAGATTTCTGACAAATGATGCAAATATACTACGATTTATTATAATAAACACTGTCAGAGAAAATACTCTATATTCTCAAAGAATAACCACTCAAAGGAAAGATAAGGTTTACAAAAAAGAAGAAACAAAGAAAGAGGAAGTATCAGAAGAAGAGATTGATAAAAGTATCGAGGAATTGGTAGCAAATTAAAAACCAAAAATGTATCTAAACAGGGCTTTCATTATCGGTAATTTGACACGGGATCCAGAGCTTAAAACTCTGCCTTCCGGAACGCAAGTCTGTTCTTTTTCAGTTGCGACAAATAGGGTCTGGAAGGACAAAGAGGGGGCTAAGCAGGAAAGCGTTGAATACCACAATATTGTTGTTTTTGGTCGCCAAGCCGAGACCTCCGCTCAGTATTTA
>Ga0210057_1006202_pt1 | contig 14949 bp, 11 predicted proteins | sample CryGeyCG2114_010_2_FD_183968 | JGI IMG/M metagenome (GOLD analysis project Ga0210057, IMG submission 183968) | Groundwater microbial communities from aquifer - Crystal Geyser CG10_big_fil_rev_8/21/14_0.10 (SPAdes) (version 2) | ecosystem: Environmental > Aquatic > Deep subsurface > Groundwater ... | reverse complement strand
TTTTTTGTATTGCTCGATTTGCATTTTGGACACTTTTTTTATATGGCATAGATAAATTATGTTAAAAATTTATCTATATTATGCCACAAATCGTACTTTTTAGCCCCACCAAAATGTCTAGTTACTCGCTATTTATTATAAATTATATATTTATGTCCTCACTAACTGAGACTCTCGCACAAGCTGGTCTAGAAAGCATTTCCGCTGAAATTTACCTAATCTTAGTACAAAATGGCGAAATGGCCGTACCGCAGGTACTAGAAAAAACTGACCTTTCTAGAGCCAGTGTATATGAAGCACTTTCTGAACTGCTTGCTCTTGGCTATGTAGAGTATAGGAAAGACGGCCGAAATGCCTTTTACAAGCCCGTTCACCCAAACAAGCTTTTTGGCTTAATAGAAGAAAAAAAACGAGAATTATCGCTTTTTGAGAGGGAAATGAAAAATACTATCAAATCCCTTATTGGAGAGTATAATTTGGCTAATAATAAGCCGGGGGTGAGATTTTTTGAGGGGGAAGAGGGAATTAGAGAAGTAATCTTTGATTCACTCAATGCAAAAAATGAAATTCTTACCTACTTGGATGTAGATGCAACCCAAAACTATATCTCAAATATTAACAAAGAATATGTGAAACAACGCATAGAAAAAAATATATATAAAAGACAAATTGCTCCTGATACACCATTTACCCGTGAAAGATATAAAAAATATTCACCTCTTCTTGAAGTACGTCTCATGCCAAAAGATATGAAGCCCTTTAATACAAGTGTACAAATATACAATAATACAATTTCTTTTTCTACCTTAAACGAAAAAAAAATGATCGGTGTAATCATCGAAGATAAACAAATTGTTGACCTACATCGTTCAATCTTTGAATATGTTTGGAAACAGTTATCTCCTTTGAGTACCCCACAAACCCACCAAGATTAAGCAGCAAGGTCATTTTGCACATCTGGTGGACGCACCATCCTTAGATATTCTTTCCCAGTTTTAGCATCTTGATATGGTTCTCCTTGAATCTTAAAGCCAAGTCTTCTTTGATATAAATTTAGGGCATTCTGATTTTCAGTACGCACCTTAATCTCCACCGGAAGAATACCTCCTTCTCTATGTAAAGTTTCATCAAAAAAGGCACTTCCTATAGCATTCCCCTGCATATCGCTACGTGTATTGAGAAAACCAGCATACATATTCCCATTAGGGAGTCTATCAAATCGCACGAATGAAAGTAGAACACCATCTTTTTTTAGCAAGTACATATGATGGCCACTTTCTTTCATGACTGGATCAAATTCAGTTTGAAGACGGGTCTCTACAAAATCTTTTCCATATCGCGCTCTATTTTCTCCAAAAATACGCCGCATTTCTCCTACCTCGACAGGATCAAGTTCAGATGTGTCGCTTGATTCAAAATCCAGTCCGTTTACTTCTGCAAAATCGACTTTGTCATGTCCTTTGTAGATGACTTTAAAGATAGAGGCAAATAACTGCATGTCCCCATCTATCTTTTCAAGATTTTGGACTAAATTACCCAAAGCGCTTTTCCCTTTTACTCTAGCATCGCCGTTAGCATAGGCGGCCAAAAGCGTGCCCGCTCTTTTTAATATTTCCTCTGTGATAAGTGGTCGATCTACTTCTTGAGCCTTTCCAGGGACAGTAAAAAAATGTTCTAATTCATCGTCCACTCGTCCTGCCTGGTCTATCAATGCATTGTATTTCTCAAAAATAATCGCAGCCCCTGGGATATCCATCTTATCCTGAATAGCAAAAATCTTTTCCCCAGCATCCGTGTCGTATTCCAACGCCAAAAAGGTTCTTAAGCCATTCCTACCATATATTTTTGCAAACTCCTGCAAATCATGAATACCATTTTCATGAGTCCTTTTGTAATAACTCAAAAAAGTTTGTTGTTCTCTTGGAGATAAATTTTCCAAAGACACGCCTGTTTCTTTTGCAAAATCATGTTTTAATTTCAAAAAATTTTCAAAATCAAACATATCAACGCGTTTTTGATACACATCATCATCCTCATGCAATCGCTTTGCAAAATAGACCTGCTCCTGTTGTTCGTCATACGACCTCAAACCCACGTCTTTTTGCTTTACAACAAAAGAATCTGCCTTTCTCCCTCCAAAATCTTGCTGATTTTTTAAATCAAACACATGAGTTAATTTTTCACCCTCATCGTCTGATCTATGTACCAAACCGGCCAAATCGTCACTTATTTTATAAACAGAATAATCTCCTCCTCCAAATTCAGTCCCGCAATTATACCGTACACTATCTATCATGACATAACCTTTTTCACTAGTTATTAGTTTTTTAACGCCAAACCGTTCTGTATAAATACTTGCTTTTTTCGCTTTAAAATCTTCTGGAGTCAATAGACCTCCTTCAACAAGGTGGGGGAACTTTCCCTCTTCTAAAGCCAACTTGGGAGAGCCACGATAGATATCTGCTAAATTGCCTTTTTCACTCTCAGATGGCCGGTCAGTCCTCCGAAACCAATCTTGTGATATTGTTTGTCTCTTTCCTTCCATGTTCTTAACCATCAGTCTGCCGGTGTTATCTCGCTGTGCATCTCCGTATTTACCGTGGTATAAAAAGCAAGCTAGATTTACTTCATCCATGGAAGCGTCTTGTGTAGGAAGAGAATACAGCTTTGGGGCGCTATTATCTCTTTTAAATAACTGCCATAGACAAAGATGAAAATCTGAGAGTTTTATTTTTTGAGGATCAAACGCAGCCTCTTCGCTATCCGGCGAGTAGAACAATGGCTTTGCTTCTGGCGGTTGAACCCCGCCCTTTCCTTCCTTATATACTTCCCACTGTTGCCTCGTAATTACTTTTTTGCCATAAAACGCATTGAACAAAAAATCAACATGATTATCATGGTGGAATTCTTTAAAATTGTTAAGTAATTCTTTATGAATGCGCCCTGCTTCGCTTCCTTTGTGGAGCACATTGTCTATGCCTTTTTCTTCTCCATATCCTCTCTGCCGTCCTTTCCGCACAAAAGAAACCCCAATTTTTTGTATTTTTTCCACATCAACAACAATAAAGCCGTCTTTTTGTTCTACAAGACCCTCTAATAGATTCTGTTTTTCGAGAAACTCCAATGCCAGATCTTGAAACCTCGCAAACTTATTTTTCTCTTCCTCGAGTGTATTGGCATGCGTTTCCAGATTTAAGGCTGGTATATACCCGCGTCCTTCAAAAGACATATTATAAGACTCAATTAAATGAATTAAACCTATTGTAACACAACATTCTAACACAAAAAAGCCCTCTCGTCAATCTCACAAAATTGATTCTTCTATCAAAATCACGTACAATATATCTACTATGGAAGAAAAGGTATACAACCTAGATGAAAATTTGAATCCTCGCTTGGTTGACCCAAAAACCGAAGACCCAGAGGAAGAACAAATAGAAATCACCCTGCGCCCCCAGACTCTGAATGAATTCGTCGGCCAACAGCAGATAAAAGAACCACTTTCTATCTCTATTGAAGCTGCCAAAAAACGTGATGAGCCTATTGAACACGTCTTGCTCTACGGGAATCCTGGTCTTGGCAAGACAACGCTGGCAAACATCATTGCCAAAGAAATGAATGTAAATATTAGACAGACAGCTGGACCAGCATTGGAACGTGTGGGCGATCTGGCGGCAATTCTTTCCAATCTGGAACGAGGGGATGTCTTATTTATTGATGAAATTCACAGATTAAACAGGGGTGTTGAAGAAACATTGTATAGCGCCATGGAAGATTATGCTCTAGACATTATTATTGGCAAAGGACCGGCGGCCAGGACATTGCGAATGCCACTGGAAAAATTCACACTAATTGGCGCGACAACAAAATTGAACCTGCTTTCCTCACCTCTGCGCGACAGATTTGGCCATGTCTACCATTTAAATTTTTATGAAAATGATGATATCAACAAAATTGTAAATAGGAATGCTAAAATTCTGAAAGTTGAAATACATGATGAAGCTTCTAAAATTATTTCCGAACGCGCCAGAAGAACACCACGTGTTGCCAATAGGCTATTAAAACGCGTTCGTGATTATGCACAAGTACGCCATGATGGTATAATATCTAACGAAATAGCCTGCGATGCCTTGGGTATGCTTAATGTTGACGAACATGGATTAGATGAGGTGGACAGAAAAATTTTGAATAACATCATTGAAAATTTTAATGGCGGCCCAGTAGGATTAAACACTCTTGCCGCCGCAGTTGCAGAAGAAATGGATACTATTGAAACTATTTATGAACCATACCTTTTGCAGATTGGAATGATAGAACGAACGCCGAGAGGAAGAAAAACTACCAAAAAAGCGCATGAGCATCTTGGGAAAGAATGGTTGGGACAAGAAGGAATGCTCTAGAATTCACCTAACTCATCTAATTTCTAATTCACTTAAATAAAATTTCTAATTTTAAATTTACATTTTACAATTTAAATTTTATTAGAAATTAGGTGAATTAGGTAATTAGGTGAATTTATGATCTCCATCCCTCTCTACTCCTTCCTCTTCTTGTACTTAATCTTTTTGTGCATATTTTTGGTTTTTTCTCTCATAAATTTTTACCATATAATTACAACCGGCTCGTTCAACTTTGTCAGCTTTACCATGAGCTTTTTTATATTTGTTTTGACAATATTGACATTATACTTCACCTGGCAATTACTCCTATATATAGACTGGCGACAACACATAATACTATTTAATCCTGAATGGTTTGGTTCCTAAACAAAAAATATGAATGTTTCTGAAATCATAAGAAAAAAACCATACGAAAACATTATTTTCACTCTACGCCGGCACCCTCTGACATTTGTGCCCATACTATTTTTGTTTTTAATACTCATGATTGTGCCGGTGGTTGTATATTTTTTAATTGACAGCCTGTTCCAAAGTCTGTTGCAATCACCAACCATTTACCCTTTTACAATACTGGCGGCCAGTGTATATTATTTATCTATATATCTATTTTTCTATGCTTACTTCATAGATTATTATCTTGATATGTGGGTAGTAACCAATGATAGAATAGTAGATATAGAGCAACATGGGCTTTTCCATCGTGTAATAACCGAATTAGATCTATTTCGTATTCAAGACGTAACAGCGGATGTACTAGGTATTTTCCCCACCCTTTTTCGCTATGGGGATGTAACGGTCAAAACTGCTTCATCTACTAGTAATATTGTTTTCAGAAACATTCCCAACCCTAATCATATTCGTGAAAGACTAATCCGTCTGGCAGATGAAGATAGAAGGTTTCATTTAGAACATGAGTAAAAAATTATTCTAATTAAGATAATTTATGTTTTATTGGTTTTCTATTTTCCCACTTAAAATACAAATCATAGCTGGCTATGCGATTACGATAAATCTAATCGCTTTTTTCTTTTATGGTATTGATAAATTGAAAGCACAATCCGGAAGAAGGCGTGTGAGCGAAAAAAAACTTTGGGGCTTGGCGCTCATTGGTGGTTCTCTAGGAGCACTCCTCGCTATGAATTTTTTTCGTCATAAAACAAAAAAGTTATCTTTCCAAGCGGTGCTGGGGGTGATACTTGCAATACAAGTTGCAATTATTTATTTCATTTTTAGTATAAACTAATTCACAAACCACACAGATATAAAATCCACCTGATGGTGGATTTTAATGTTCTTATTCTTTCTTTAATTATCACTCACTAGCTCGTCCCCCATACTCCCCAGTCTCTGTATTAACCACAATTTCCTCACCTTCCTTGATAAAAATAGGCGCTTGAATTTTTAAGCCATTATCAAGTTCAATTTCTTTGGTTACATTACCACTTGTACTATCGCCTTTTACGGCCGGCGGAGCAGTAACTACCTTGTAGCTAATCTTTTTGGGGAGCTGTATTGCCACAATCGCCTCACCCTGCATTGATCCAACCACGTCGATACCTTCTTTCAAGAACTTGGAATCATCCCCCAAAACATCGGCTGAGACATCGACCGTCTCGTAAGAGCTCTGGTTCATAAAAGAATACATATCGCCAGAACTATACAAATATTGCAAATTTGTGTGCTGTACCTGCACCGTATCAATCGTCTCTCCACTCTTATATGTAATTTCCATACCTTTGTCTCCGCCTATGGCCTTCAATTTGCATTTAAAAAAAGCTTGACCCTTGCCCGGGTTAACGAATTGGAAACTGGTTATAACAAACAGCTGCCCATTATGACGAACGACTGTACCCTTTTTTATATCTGTTGTATCTCCCATATATCAAGTTTTTAGTTCAAAGTCCACAGCCAATAAAAATAAATAAAAACTATTGGCTATGAACTAAACAATTTTGACATTGGCAATACTAACACATCATTTATGTTTTTGCAACCTAAAAGTACTTGGACAAAACGGTCAACACCAAGCGCAATACCAGCACACTCTGGCATATTTCTTAAACTCTCAATAAATTCCATATCAATATCGTATATCTCTTTACCAAGTCTTCTACGCTCCTCTTGTTCATCTTGTAAACGTTTCAACTGCTCACCTGCATCGGTCAATTCTGAAAAAGCATTGGCGATTTCCATTCCGTCTACATATACTTCAAAACGTTCGGCATATCGTGGATCATCATCATAAAGCTTAGAAAGTGCGGCCATCTGCGCTGGATAATGATATACAATTATATTACCAATTTCTCTTAACTTCGGCTCCATCTCATTTAAAAAAACCCGATAAAATAACTCTTCATAACTCTCATCTTCTTTTGGATTATATTTTTTTTGAACACACAACTCAAACATTTTGTCTCGATTCAAATAATCATCTAGATCAACATCTAAAACTTCTTTCCACAAATCTCTCATTTGCATTCGAACAAAACTATTCTGGTAATTGGTAATTGGTAATTGGTAATTATTTTCTAATTTCAAATTACTAATTACTGTTTGCATCTCCTCCGCAACAAACGCAAACACTTGTTCCACGTCGTCCATGATTTCAAATATGTTAGAAGAAACCCGATACCATTCAACCATTGTAAATTCTGGATTATGCAGTCCGCCAAAACTTTCTTCATTTCTGAAACATTTGCATATCGAAAAAATATTTTTAAATCCGCTGGCTAGCATCTTTTTCATAGTATATTCAGGTGACGTGTGCAAATGTCCTCTGAAAATTTTCCCTAATTCATCTCTTATATCCACTTTCATTGGTGATAAATTTGGTTCTTGTCCAGGATATCTAACTATGAGCGGTGTCTCAACTTCCAAAAAATTTTTATCCCAAAAAAATTCACGAATACATCGTACGATATGTGAGCGCAACTCTAGATTACTTTTGTTTTTTGAAATATGAAAAGTGTGATTCATAAAAAATATATGGTTCCACTGATCTATTGTTCCATTGTAATCTTATATCGAGTACAAAGTGATACACAAAACCACAATAGCACAATGACACAATATAACAATTTTCCTAAAAAATCAACTTATCTCACAAAATAGAAAAATTACTTAAAATTTGATATACTAAAAACGTTTTAATATAAAAATCAAGTCTATGGAATTAGAAACTTATTTTTATTTTATTTTACAACTTCTACTTGCAGTATTCTTAGGAGGACTAATAGGCTGGCAACGCGAACATATCGGCAAGCCGGCGGGCTCAAGAACATACGCGCTTGTTTGTGTTGGTTCAGCCCTCTTTACCATTATGTCTATCAAAGGATTTGGGGCAGACAGCGCACGCGTGGCAGCCCAGGTTCTTACTGGCATTGGTTTTCTAGGAGCTGGAATTATTATGCATAAAGAAGGTGGTGTAGTCGTAGGGCTAACCACAGCTGCTGGACTATGGGTCGTAGCCGCTGTTGGTATGGCCATAGGTATAGGATTGGATATTGCAGGCAATCATAGCATCTGCAATTATTTTTGTTGTGATGAGTATAAACGATAATAATATATCAAAACCAAAAAGAAAAAAAACACCTACTTAAGATGAATGAATTGACCGCCCCGCGTCAGTCCGTTGGTGTGGTGGCGCGGGGGTGTATGGAAGCGTTATTATCGTCCAGAAGCGTAAGGGTCTACTAAAATAAACAAGAAGTCAACTCCTATATTTAGTTTCAGTTCAAACGAAATTCATGGGTAAACAAAAATTTTAGAAGACGCCATCTGAAGACGCCATCGTCATTGACAAACGGTGGTATTTTTTATATAATGATAGCCGTCCCATGCCGGCTTTCCAGTCTTCATTTCGTTACATCATGTAAACTGGTTGCACCGGGTAAATTTGTCCTTTGTAAGCTTACGCGGGCATCATATAGTGGTTATTATCCCAGTTTTCCAAACTGGTGACAGGGGTTCGATTCCCCTTGCCCGCTCGGGTCTTGATTTTTTAGACCTTTTCAATTATAATAGACAAAATTATATATCGCGGGGTAGAGCAGTCAGGCAGCTCGGCGGGCCCATAACCCGCAGGTCGCCGGTTCGAATCCGGCCCCCGCAACTAGGCTCCGTCCTTACTTTCAGAAGGACTGCGCCTAGCAGGCTAATTTTAGTTTGCTACAAGGAGACGCTGTTATGTTATATTTTGTATATTTACTTGAATGTAATGACGGAAGATATTATACGGGATTAGCAAATGGTAGTCTAAAAAGTCGGATAAATGAACATATAAAAGGAGAATGTAGAAGTACAGCTTACAGATTACCAGTAAAGTTAAGATGGTTCTGTGCATTCATAAAACAAAGCAAGGCCACTAAATTTGAAAAGTATTTGAAATCTCATTCGGGAAGAAGGTTTAGAGAAAGATTTCTAATAATTAAAAAAGTTTACGTGGCGTAGCCTCGACGTAAGTCGAGGCGAAGACGCGGTAGTAGTTCAGTTGGCTAGAACGCTTCCTTGCCAAGGAAGAGGTCGCCGGTTCGAATCCGGTCTACCGCTCTAAAACAGTCTGTTAACATGGGCTGTTTTATTATTATAAGCAACTGTTTGTTAGTTCACCCGGCGCAATCCGAACAAAGTGAGGATGGAGACGGGAATCCGGTCTACCGCTCTAAATCTGCCATCACAAATTCGCCCTTTGGGCGGATTTTTGTTACGTGTTACGTGATTCGTGTTACGTGAATTTAGTAATCAACCCATTCCAATCGCTCGCAAACTTTTCTAACCCAGCATCTGTCAAATCATGTTGTATATTATATTCACTCCAATTCTTATCTAGCCCTACTTCTTCATAATCTAAATCTTTTAGTTCTCCTTTATCATACAAATAATCATTGCCTGGCAGTTCAAAATCTTTTTCTGCCCATTGTCTTAAAATTTTAAAAGGGACCGTGGCAATATCCACACCGAGCGCCAAACAATATTTTAAATGTTCATATGTCCGGATGCTTGCTGCCAATAATTCCACATGTCCATCACTTGAGACAAACATTTTTTGGATATTTTCAATAAATTTCATGCCATTTTCGCCTCTATCATCAAGCCTGCCAATAAATGGCGATAAAAACACATCTCCCTTTTTATTACCTTCTGTCGCCGCGTATACAGCTGCAGCTTGCTCCTGTGAAAAACACAAGGTCATATTCATTCGTACACCTTCGTCAGCTAAAATCTCTGCCGCTTCCAAACCTGCTTTTATAATTGGTAATTTAATGTGTGCGTTTGGTATCCAACTATTCATCTCGCGAGCCCGAACCAACATTTCTTCTTTGCTGGTACTGGCGTCAGCATAAATTTCTATTGAAACTGATCCGTTTGGAATCATAGCGGAAATTTTTTGCACCACGCCTTTATAAAAATTATTTATATCATCTGAACTCAACTGTTCACCACGCTCCAGCTTTTTTTTCAAATCTGGATTTTTAGCAATAAGGCTCGGGTTGGTAGTTTGTCCATCAAGAAATCCAAGTAAATCTAAAGTCTGTTTTGTTTCTTGTGGATCGCCACCATCAAGAAAAATTTTTGTTTTAAGATTTTTTGGTTTTGGCATAGTTTTCAAAAATCAATGGTATAAACCTCAAAATAAGCTCTGGACTCATCTTTTCCCGCCCATGGCAGGAGGAATTAACAACTGTCTCCTCGTCCGCCGAAACGGAATGCGAAAGCGGACTAAAACACTTCTATAATTTTATAATCAAATCATCTTTGGCAGCCCGTGTTTTAAGGAAGATCTTTTTGGCCACCTGAAGAGATTTATTTCGCGCCTGCCTGCTGATATACCTGTCTGCTCCAAAGTGGGTTAAAATTAATTTTTTTACTCCTGCCTGCTTAGCAAGCTTAGCAGCTGATTCTGGATTAGTATGACCCCAGTAACTCTCTTCACCGGGCAAAAAAGCGCATTCATGTATTAGCAAATCAGCATCCCTAGCCAATTCTAAATCATTTTTACATACGGCAGTATCACAGCAGTGAGTAATAATTTTGTTTTCTATATTTATTCTATAACCAAATGTGTTATCAATATGTTTGAGTGTTTTGCAAACAAATGGAAAAGGCTGTTTATAATTTCCCTCACTTAGCCCAACAATTTTTATGGGATAATTTCTTTCTTTTGGTGGAGACATGAAAGGATGATTCATAAAAGTCTGTAATTTTTTAGCAGACTTCTTGCTGATAAAAATAGTCAATCCTTTCTTGAAATTAAACATGGGCAAAGTGTGCAACCCACAAATATGATCAACATGTAGATGACTAATAAACAAATAAATTGGCTTATTTTGTACGGCATATTTTTTCAATCTAGCAAAACCATACCCGGCATCAAAAACAATATAGGCATCTCTTGTTTCTATAAGAGTGCTAAGGGTGTTGCCAGTCTGGCTATCAAACCAGCCATTTGTGCCGAGAAAAATTATTTTCATATTTTTTATGTCATTATAAACTTTGGTAAGTAAATAATCAAGGGTGATTTTAAAAATAAAAAACCCCTAGACAGGGGAGTTTTGTCGGGGTTGTGGGACGAAGTGGGAACCTTTTTGGCTAAAATAATAGAAAATTTAGATTAGGTTATAAAATCTAAATAATTTTCTCTGTTTATTATATTATATTCAGAATTATCATATTTTTCTAGCCAATCTTTTGGCGGTTTTATATCTTTATTCCCCCATTTTATTTCATAGCCAAATAATTTTCCGTCCCTTTCTTCAACCAAGTCTATTTCTTTTTTATCGTATGTTCTCCAAAAATACTGATTTGCAAATATGTTCATATATTTTCTTTTTTTCATTCTTTCTACAACAATATAATTTTCCCATAATAATCCAATATCATCTCGGGTATTTATGTCATTAAAATTGTTAATTATGGCATTGCGAATTCCATTATCATAAAAATAATACCTTGAATTTTTTGTTACTTCTTTTCTTAAATTCCTACTAAAACCATCTACACGAATAATAACAAACACCTTAGATAATAAATCTAGATATCGTTCGGCAGTAGCAAAATTTATATTTAAATTGCTAGCTAGTTCAGATATTGAAACTTCTTTACCTATTTGGAAAGCTAATAATTTTAATAAATCGATCAATTTTTCTGATTTTCTAATCTCATTAATTAAGAGTAGATCTTTGTATAGATAATTATCTACGATAGAATTTAATAATTCTTTCTTTTGGAGCATGTCTTTCGTTGTAATTATTTCAGGATATGAACCGTAAATTAAACGTTCATGTAAATTTTGTTTGGTAGTAGAGAAGTCTTCATATTTTTTAAGTTCAATTTGTGCAATAGGGAATAATTCATATTGCCATTTTCTACCAACAAGAGGTTCACCCACTTGATTAGCTAATTCGAAAGAAGATGAGCCAGTAGCAATGATTTTTATATCTTTAATGTGATCAATGATCAATTTTATATTCAATCCAATTTTGTTAACATATTGAGCTTCATCAATTATTAACATTTTGTAACCCTCTAGATTCTTTTTCAAAATTTCTATACTTTGACTAGACAGCCATTCACGAATAAATCGATCTTCTCCACTGACAAATAAGATCTTATCTTTATTATCCTCTTTTATTTTTTTTATTAAAGTAGTTTTACCAACCTGTCTAGGTCCGTAAATAATAATAGCCTTTCTTGAAGTTAGTTTATTTTTTATATCCTCAGTTATTAATCTTTTGATATGCATATTTTTTATTTAGATTTAATTACATTAAGTATAGCATATTATAGTTATATTGTCAAATACGTATAGTACACTGTATATATTAATATAATTACATACATCACCAATATAAACACTAATAGGACTTGAACTTGATTTTTGGCTTATTTTAGCTAAATTATTATCTTATTACCAATTCAACCTGAATTTATAGCATTTTCTCGAACCTTTTGATTGATGGAAAGAATTTGGCTAACTTTAAATTAAAAGAGCCCTACCAAATAATGAGTAGAGTCCCTAAAAATGCTTCTTTTGTAGAATTGTCGGCGTGGCTAGACCACGTTAGAACCCGAATTGCGGAAGAATATCTCAACTAAGCCAAAGAAGAAGACTCTACGTTCCGGTTTATCAATTTAGCAAGGAACAGAACGAGGGCCTTAGTCGGACCCAAACACGCGAAGCGGCTCGCAGCCTAAGCGCAAAATGTAAGCATCGGCAGCTCCGAAAACCTCGCCGATGTTGTTCTCGTACTTCGCTCGAGAGACTCCTGGTTGCACAACGGTAATCTCATAGCGAGTGCGACGGCGCGTGTGCGTCTCCAGAAACTGCGTAAGGTCAAACGCACTGCCATGCACGAACCGCCAGCCGTCCCTAGCCGCCCGCCTCTTCAGCCGGGCGAGAACCTCCGCATCGCGATTGATCCAATGCACGCTCTTGGCGACTTGGCCACACACCTCGTACACGTCATCGACCCGTGCGCCAGCGAAGGCCCTGTCAGATGCCTTGCAGTGGTAGAACGCCAGAGTCTGAAGCTGGTCTGAGTCAACTCTCATGCAAACAAAGTCCGCAATCTCCCCTGAACCATGATCATAGATAACGAAATCGTATCCCTGACCACTAAGGTAGCTCGCCACGGCGCCGTGGATAGTCGCCTTATCAACCAATGGCGACTGTCCCGCATCACCAGCCTCCCTGATGATCGAGACGCCCAGACCTGACCAATCCCACGCGCTTACGCGTGCACCAGGGAACGGGTCGATATCACTGCGTCTAAATAACTGAGACCCTCCTATGTATGCAAAGTCGGCGCAGTAAAGCACCAGTGGATGTTCAGATAGGTAATCAACAAACGTACTTTCTCGGCCTCTGGCATCGACAACAACCAAATCACTCTGACTGCCCACATCAGAAAACCTTCTCGTCTTCGAAAGCCACACATAAACCCCGTGCCGAACGGGCCCACCTTCAACAAAACAGGTAGCCCGGTCGTCTTGAATAGTTCCCCGATCTAGGCGAAGATCAAGGTCGCTTAACAATCCGTCGCATACAAATTCGCCGTTGCGCTTGAAGATATACTCTCTTGGCCTTCTATAGACATCGGCAGGCCAGTCGGCAACAAGCAAATTACTTGGATACCGTCTAATCTCCTCACCCACGCTTAACAAATCTAGATTCGTTCCGGTTACAACGGAGTCTTCGTTCGCCAATTCGCGCGCCATCGCGTCGCACCAATCCACAAATTCCGGTATACGCTTGAATCGATACTCCCAAATCTTCCCCCTTGAGCTGATCCCGCGCGCGACCTTGGTTCCATCGACCAGACCGCTACCCATGACGTGTCCGAGATTGTATCCACGAGCATCAAGCCCAGTGATGCTCCGATCGGCCGATGTCCCAGCCCTAATAACGTAGCTCTCCGACGCTGACGCAGGCACAACGTTGCGCATGCCCACATTAGAAAATTTGGGGCTTACCATTCTCCTCAAAGCCCGCTTGACCCGGTCGAACGGCACAAGAGTCGCAGCCCCCCCTCCCAGTTGCTCGGCAGCGTGACTCTCCAGACCCGGTGCCTTCTTGGTAGAGTGAATGAAGAGCAACTCACTTCCGGGATCGACATGAGCGACGAACAACTGGTACTCCACGTTTACGAATCGCCGCGCCTTGTCCCACCGGGGAGCAGTCGCGTCGGCTGCGATAATGACCAGCGTCTTCTTGTCCTCGCTAACCTGAGTGTAAAGGACGTCCAATCCAGGCAGCCGTACATCGGATGCCAAACTTCTCGTTCCGGGGCAGCGCCAGACGGAAACCTTGTGGAAAGGTTCAACGGCGTAAAGAGAGACGTCGCTACTCTCGATGGGCAACAGATCCAACTTCACGTCAAAAGCCTCTAGTCGCCTCCGGACTTCGGCTTCGGCCTCGACGTGGCTGTCCGCAATTGCCGGGACTATCTCGCGCCAGATTGCGTCCTCGCTATAAAGTTCAGTAAACCACTTCTCCATGTCCTCGCTCAGCGGGCCAACAAACGTCGCCTCACCCACTTCCGGGTCGTTTGTCCGAGCAAACCTTCCCACGAACTGCAACGTGACCGGGAGAGAACGATGGGGGCTGTGGATAGCAGCGATCTTCAGTCTGGGAAAATCAACTCCTTCGCTTAACATATCGACCGCGATTACGCCATCTAGGCTCCCATCGGTCATCTCCTTGAGGACCCTATCGACGTGCTTCTGTGATTGCCCACTGTGAACTACACCGAGTCGTAACGCTGTCTCATTGTAGATGTCGTGAATCCGAACAGTATCTTGTTTGGACCTCGCACGCACCAAGACAAAGTGCTTCTTGCCTCGCGCACGGTCCTCAGCAAAGACAGTGGCCACTTCTCTCGCGATCGCCCTGTCGAGATCTTGAACTTGTGAAACGTCTATTCCTCGAAAGCGAAGCGAACCGAAGACTCCGTCCTGATAAGCTCTCTTCGTTGAGTACGTGTAAGCGATCCTGCCACGAATCTCCCGTCTGTCACGGCGGTACGGGGTGGCAGTGAACAGGACCTGACGG
>Ga0210057_1006200_pt1 | contig 14953 bp, 16 predicted proteins | sample CryGeyCG2114_010_2_FD_183968 | JGI IMG/M metagenome (GOLD analysis project Ga0210057, IMG submission 183968) | Groundwater microbial communities from aquifer - Crystal Geyser CG10_big_fil_rev_8/21/14_0.10 (SPAdes) (version 2) | ecosystem: Environmental > Aquatic > Deep subsurface > Groundwater ... | reverse complement strand
AGAAAGCGGTTTATGGCATGCTGCCCAAGAACCGGACGCGCGATAAGGTTATTAAAAATTTGAAACTTTTTAAAAATATGCTCGGAAATTAGTTTCAAAATTATAAATTTCGCTCGGCACCCGCCTTGAAAAACCGCCGTCGTCTAAGCGTGGCAGTAAAGAGTATAATACCAGACGCGGCTTGAAGTCTGGCCGCCTCGTCCATGTAAAATAACAAATACCCGGAGGCGTCTGCGACACATTTTTCTCGGCGGCTGGCCTCGCTTAAAGGGCTTGAGCGTTTTGAAACTAACTTCCTCGTTTTCGATCTAATCAATAACTTATATGGTCAAAGAAAAAGAAATAAAAATAAAAAAGTCGGCAACCAAAAAGCCTGTTAGGCCTAAAAAAGAGGAAGTTTTGGAAGTGTCTAAAGAAGAGGTTAAAAAAGACCCCGTCGTAAAGATGGCTTTTGAAGACAAGGAATTGACCGAGGCTGATTTTGAGCCTAAGGATAAAAAGAGCAAGCGTTATTATGAGGCCGTCGGCCGACGCAAGACCGCCGTGGCTCGGGTCAGGTTGTTAACCATTAAACCCTTTGAGGAAGACGAAGGCAAGATAACCGTGAATGGCAAATCATATAAGCAATATTTTACAACCCTAGAATTGCGGCAGATCGCTGAAGCTTCTTTGAGGCGGTTGAAATCTTTGAACCGGTTTGAGGTGGTGGCGCTTGTTAAAGGTGGCGGCGTCCGCGCCCAGGCCGAAGCGTTGCGCCATGGCATCGCGCGGGTGCTGGTTGATTTTAACGTTGATTTCCGCAAGAAATTAAAAAAAGTCGGTTACCTAAAGCGTGACCCGCGCTCCAAGGAAAGAAAGAAGTATGGATTGAAGAAAGCCAGAAGGGCACCGCAATGGGCAAAAAGATAAGAGATTGTGAAAATAAAAAAATCTCGTTTCGCACTAGGTCCGCCGTAAAGGCGAGGCAGCGAGCGGGATTTTTGGTTAGCAGTATCTATTTTGACAAAAAAGACATAGCCGTGCTATGTTATTTTAATGGTTTAAGGCGTGATTTTATCAAGAAATCGGATTGATTTTTAACAAAAGAACAGGGGGTTTGAATATGAAATTACGATCGTCGGATATCGATAAAGGCGGTGGCAGCGTTGCGACAGTATTCATTAAGGGCGAAAAGAAAGAACTAAAAAGGCGCCCTTTTTTTGAATGCGGACCCTACCATTCAACGGATTTAGTAATTTGTCCCGGGACCGGCAAGTCCATTGTTGAAAAGAGGAAATATTGGCAAGCCATCGATAAAAGGAGGGCGCTGGCCGAAGAAGCAAAGAAAAAATATGAGGATAAACACTTTCCCGGATGGATAAGATTATTACCGTTAGCGCTGTTTGCTTCTGCTTTGCTGGGTATTTTATCCTCGTTTTTTATCGCCGAGACGGAGCTGAAAAGTTATGTTGTCGTTGGCGGAGTATTGCTTATCGTTTTTGCGCTCGACGGCGAGGAGGTAGGGGCTTAAAACCGTTTTTACGCTCAACGAAAAAACAAAACCGCTCGGTTCCAAAATGGAGCCGCGGTTTTTTATTTTTATGGGCATTACATTAAGTTCGCTATCGTGAAGAGAATGTGATGCGTACAATAATAACCTCACCTCTTCTGAGTCTGTCGTTCGACCCTGAAGGGTCTCAGACCCTGAACGGGAAGACTCATCAGACGTTCGTCCCGAGTCCTCAGTCCCGAGGGAGTCTGAACGACCCAACCCTCTCCTTCAAAAGGAGAGGGAGAAAATCATATTTCTAATTTTATCCGGAAAAGTTCGCTTTGCGTCAAATAGTAAAAATAGGAAGAGGTTTCGTCAAAGTAGATCTGCGGCTGGGACGCGGAGAGGAAGTCTATGATGTTGCGTTGGTCGCGGCCATCCAGTTCGGTGATCTTTATCTGGTTGCCGACAACAAAAGCGAGGTGTTCGTTGTCGGGATAAAAAATAGCTTGCGAAATCGGCTGGCTGAAGCGGGTGATGAATTCTTTGTCGCCGGCTTTTTTATAGGGCTGAAGCAGGAAGTCTTCAATGTAAAGCACCCAGAGTTCATTAGCGGTCTGGATAAGGATTTTTTTATCGTCGCCGGAAAATCTGGCGTTTTTGACTTGGCTGGCAATTAGTTCAAAAATTTGGGTATCTTGGTTGAGCAAATAAAGGTTACCCTTGGCGTCGGCCGCCATAAAACGGTTATTGGCGCTAACAGAAAGTTTATAAGGGTCTTTTGGCAGCGGCTCTTTAGCCAATTGTTCTTTGATGAAACCGCCAAAATCTTGGCGGTATAAAATAAAATTAATGCCGTCAATATAAAAAATATCAGAGCCGCGGGCCAGCCACCCGGCAGAAGAGCTGGCGATTTGTTGCGCTTGGGCCTGGCTTTTTTTTTCGGCTGGCGACATCAGCCAATCGGCGATAGTGGAGATGACATTAGCGGTGATCTTTTCTGGCGAGATTATTTTGGGGAATAAAATTATGTTGCGCGCTTCCGTGACGAGTTGCGGTTTTATCTCCAGGTTTTTCTGCCAGGTTGAGAAGCCTCCCTCGGTTATGACAACAGAATAAGTTTTAGGCACGAGGCGAGAGATAAGCCGGGGCGTAGTTTTTTTATCTTGTCTGTCGATTAAAATATTAGCGTTATCCGGCAGGGATTTAAAATAAAAGGCGCCTGTTTGCACCAGAGATTTGGTTTGCCAATCAAAAGAATAGCCCGTCGCGTAAAGGATGGTGGGCGGCGTGGCCAGAACGAAGATCATTACCAGGGAATAAAAAATTAAGCGCCGGGTAAAACGAGTCATAGTTAAGTTCAATATACTATAAGTTTTGTTGGATAGCCAGCGCTTGCCAGTTGGGGGGATTTAAATTAAGATAAAGGCAATAAAACATAGAAACATTTAAACATAAAAACATTAAAACAGGGTACGGGAGAGCCGTAATGAATTTGGGGTAAAATGTTTAGATGCTTATATGTTTGTATGAACAAATATGGAGTCAAAATTCATCATTAATGGCCGTCAGCCGCTAAGCGGAAATATCAAGGTTAAGGGCGCCAAGAACGCCGCCTTGAAGATATTTCCGGTGGCGCTGATGACCGATGAGGCGATAAAGGTGGTTAATGTGCCGGATATTGAAGATTGCCACCGGGCGCAAGAGATGCTGGTGGCGTTGGGGCATTCGGTAAAAAATTTAGGCGACGGCCAGATGCAAATTCAACGACAAAATAAAACCTGCCTTAATTTACCGGCTGAACTCGTCAATAAATTCCGCTCTTCCGTTATGTTTGTGGGGCCGCTCTTGGCGACTTGCGGCGAAGCGCATTTTCCGCATCCTGGCGGCTGCGTTATCGGTGCGACCAGACCCATCGATATGTTTTTGGACGGCTTTGCCAAGATGGGCGCCAAAGTTAAGACGCTGGAAAATAGCTATCACTTAACAGCCAAAAAACTTAAGGGCGCCTCTATTTTTTTCCCAAAAGTGACGGTGACCGGCACGGAAAGCTTGATGACAACCGCGTGCTTGGCTCAAGGAAAAAGCATTTTAGAAAATTGCGCCATGGAGCCGGAAATCCCGGCTTTGGCGGATTTTTTAAATAAAATGGGGGCAAAAATAACCGGCGCCGGCACCCCGACTATTAAGATTGAAGGCGTGAAAAAATTAAGCGGCGGAGAATATAAAATTATTCCCGATCGCATTGAGGCCGGCACGTTCGCTATTTTGGCCGCCGCCGCCAACAGCGGGGAAATTATAATTGAGGATTGTGAACCAAAACACCTGGGCGCGCTTTGGGCCATTTTTGACAGGAACGGTGTTAATTATAAGTTAGGTAAAAACAGCATCAAGATTTTTCCCAGCGCCAAAATCATGGCCGAGAACGTGGTGACCCATGAATATCCGGGTTTTGCCACGGATTTACAGTCAGCCTACACGGTGCTGATGACCCAGGCGCAGGGGATCAGTTTGATCCATGAAACGATTTATGACCGCCGGTTGCTTTTTTGCGATACGCTAACGCAGATGGGCGCCGATATAATTATGGCCGATCCGCATCGTTCGGTGGTCAACGGACCCACTAAGCTTTATGGCCGTAAATTAGTTATTCCGGATCTGCGCGCCGGTATCGCTTTGGTGATCGCGGCGTTGATCGCCCACGGTAAGACGGAAGTGAGCAATATTTATCAAATTGAGCGAGGGTATGAAGGATTGGCGGAAAGACTGAAAAATATCGGGGCGGATATAGAAAAAATATAGCTCGGCTTTGCTTTCTGAAAGCGTAAAAGGCGCTCGGCCACCGGCCTCGAAAAACCGCCGTCGGCTACGCATGCCAGTAGAAAATATGATACCAGCCGCGGCTTGAAGTCTGGCCGCCTCGTCCACGTAAAATAAGAAATGCTCGGAGGCGTCTGCGACACATTTTTCTTGGCGGTAGCCTCGCTTAAAGTTTGGACAAAATTTTTCGTATGCGCGGGTAAGTAAATATTTTTTAAAATTGATGTTTATAAAAAAAATTGGCATAGACTTGGGCACGGCCAATACTTTGGTTTTTGTGCCGGGCAAGGGAGTGGTAATCAATGAACCCACGGTGGTGGCGGTGTCTTTGGAGGACAACAAAATTCTGGCGGTCGGTAACGAGGCGCGGGAAATGCTGGGCCGAACGCCCGAAACCATCGTGGCTTTGCGTCCCATGAAAGACGGCGTGATCGCCGATTATCGGGTGACGGAAGCGATGCTGCGCTATTTTATCAATAAAACTACGGGCGCCCTGCGTCTGTTTCGGCCGGAAGTGATGGTGGCGGTGCCGGCGGGCATAACTTCCACCGAGCGGCGCGCGGTTGTGGACGCGACCATGAACGCCGGCGCCAAAGCCGCTTATATCGTTAAAGAGCCGGTGCTGGCGGCCATTGGCGCGGGAATCCCCATTAATGAGCCGGCCGGTCATATGATAATTGATATCGGGGGCGGAACTAGCGAGGTCGCGGTGATTTCGCTGGGCGGGATCGTGGCTTGGGCTTCGGCGCGCGTTGGCGGCAATAAAATTGACCAGGCGATCGCTGAAGATATCAGGAAAAAACACAATCTGGCGATTGGCGAGCGGACAGCCGAAGAGATTAAGATCGCGATCGGCTCAGCTTTACCCGTGCCGCCAAAAGAGGAGCAGTCTTTTGAGGTCCGCGGCCGGGATTTGATCTCAGGATTGCCCAAAAATATTGAAGTTAAAACTAACGAAGTAACCGAAGCGATCGCCGAGCAGTTGCGGGAGATCGTGCAAACGGTTAAGGCGGTTTTGCAGGAGACGCCGCCCGAGCTTTCCGCGGACATTATGGACCGCGGCATGATATTATCCGGCGGCAGCGCCCAACTCCGCAATATGGCCGAATTAATTGAAAAAGCCGTCGGCGTTTCCTGTTATTTGGCCGACGAACCCGAGCTTTGCGTGGCCAAAGGCGCGGGTTTAGCGCTGGACCATTTGGAGGTTTATAAGAGGAGCGTGATGAGTAAAAAATAAAATACTTTTGCCGCTTTTTTGGCGGCAAAAAAGCGGCGGAAAAAACCGCCGCCCGGCGATAAAATTTTTATAAATTCGGATTCGTCTCGCTAAAATTGTCGCGGACAACTCGTTCGCGCGCAAGGCAAAGAAGCTAAACAGCCCCGTTTATCTTAGCGATTGAGTTTTGTGTAAACTTTATCGAAGTTCGCTCCTCGTCCCGCTGACAATTTTAGACGCTTGACTCATCTCGAATTTATACCAAAATTTTTCGCATGGGCGGATAATAATAGAGGTTAAAAAAGATAAAAATGCCAAGTGATAATATAAAAAATTTAAATTGGTCAGAGTTTGATAGAGGGATCTTTTTGGTCAATGTTTTGGGTGTGGTTTATGATCCTAAAACCAGGCAAATTTTGATCGGCCTAAGAAAAGCAGATCCTTATATTCAGAAATTGAGCTGGGCTTTTCCCGGCGGCCGGCCGGCCTACGTTGAAGATCTGGAATATTATTTAAGGCATGAAATAAAAAAGAAAACCGGCCTGGAGGTTGAGGTAAAAAAGATTATTTTTGCCAAAACTTATCCGGAGAACAGAAAATTTCTTTCCATTTATTATTATTGCGAAGTGCTCGGCGGCGAAGAAAAAATGGGAGAAAAATTTACGGAAATTAAATGGGTAAAACCGTCTGACGTGCAAAAATATTTTACCACTTCCATTCACCCGACTTTATTAAATTATTTAAAAAGTATTGATTGAAATTTTATGATTATTGGCATAAATGTTGCCGCGGCCATTAAACAGCCGCGCACGGGCGTGGAAGAATACACATACCAGTTGATTAAACATTTAACGATGCTTCCGGAGTCAGGAGAGCATCGGTTTTTTCTTTATGTCCCCTCCTTTAAAAAAGGAGGGTCAGGGAGGATTTATGGAAGTAAAAAAATCCCCCCCACCCCCCCTTTTACAAAGTGGGGAGAAAATCTTTTTGATTTTCCCCTGCCTCCCAATTTTGAAATAAAAGTTTTGTGTTGGCCTCTGCCGTTTTTGTGGACGCAGATTCGTTTGGCTTGGGAAATATTACGTCGCTCGCCGGATGTTTTGTTTATCCCGGTTCATATTCTGCCGTTTTTTTCGCCAAAAAATTCCGTGGTAACAATTCATGGCCTGGAGTACGAATATTTTCAGGAATATTATCCGTTTTGGCACAGGGTGTATTTAAAATGGAGCACTAAACGGGCGGTAAAAAAAGCCGGAAAAATTATTGCGATTTCAGAAAATACAAAAAATGATCTGATAAAGTTTTATGGGGCGAGGGCGGAGAAGATTGAGGTGGTGCATCATGGCGTCTTCGTCTGTCATTCCGAGGCCGTAGGCCGAGGAATCTCCCACGAATGTGGGACCGGCATTCGCCAGAGATCCCTCGCTGCGCTCGGGATGACAACCAGAGAAAAGCCGTACATACTATATCTTGGCCGTTTGGAAACCAAAAAAAATGTGCAGGGAATTTTAGAGGCGTATAAGATATTAAAAGAGGAGTATCAAATACCGCATAAGCTCGTGTTAGCCGGTGTGCCCGGGTATGGCTACGAAAATTTAAAATTTAAAATTGAAAATTTAAAATTACAGATAACGGAACTCGGCTATGTCGACGAAGATGAAAAATGGCGTTTATTGTCTGAGGCAGATATTTTTCTTTTCCCGTCCTTTTATGAGGGTTTTGGCTTGCCGGTGCTGGAAGCGCAGGCCGCGGGTGTGTCGGTCGTAACGAGCGCCAGTTCTTGTTTGCCGGAAATCGCGGGCCAGGGCGCCCTGTTTGTCAATCCGAAGAATCCCGCCCGGATAGCGGAAGCGGTAAAACAAATAATTGACGATAACGATTTGCGTGATAGACTAAGACAATCGGGTTTTGAGAACATTAAGCAGTTTAGCTGGGAAAAATGCGCGAAGGAAACGCTAGGGGTAATAATAAAAATATAGTCATTGCGAGAAGCGTAGCGACCGAATAATCTAAAAAGATTCTTCGCTGCGCTCAGAATGACAGAATAGATTTGAAGGTTGCGCTAGTGCATGATTATTTGACACGAATGGGGGGAGCGGAGCGGGTCTTTTTGGAATTGGCGAAAATGTTCCCGGAGGCGCCGATCTACGCCTTTTTATACGATGAACAAAAAATGGGAAAATATTTCCCGGCAGAACGCGTTAAGACTTCTTTTCTGCAAAAATTTCCCAAATGGTGGCGGTCGCGCCCCAGGTACTTGCTGCCTTTTATGCCGGTGGCGCCGGAGACCTTTGATCTGCGCGATTTTGACCTGGTCATTTCTTCTTCCTCGGCTTTTGCCAAAGGAATAATTACCCGGCCCAAAACCATTCATATAAATTATTGCCACAATCCGGCGAGATTTTTATGGGATTACAGCCACGAGTATCTGGGTCAGCAGGCGGTTGGCGGCAGCCGCCGTTTATTGGCTAAATTATTTATGAGCTATTTGCGGTTGTGGGACAGGGCGGCTAGCCAGCGGGTTGACTATTTTATCGCTAATTCCCGCGCCACCGCTTCTCGCATCAGCAAATTTTACCGGCGTCAGGCCAAGGTGATATATCCGCCAGTGAATCTAGCCAGGGGATTAGGGCCAATGGCTAATAGCAATAAAAAACTTAGTCATTCCGACCCCGCCGTGGCGGGGTCGGAATATCCGACGAATGTGGGTAGCGGTCTCGGACAAGCCGAGAGATCCCTCGCTGGAGCTCGGGATGACAGAGGCAGAATAGGAGAGTACTTTCTTATTGTTTCGCAGCTTGCGTCCTATAAAAGAATAGATGTGGCGGTGGAGGCATTCAACAAATTAGGTTTGCCATTAGTTATTATCGGCGAAGGGCCGCAAGAGGCATACTTGCGGAGCATCGCTAAGGATAACGTGAGAATTTTGGGCTGGCGGCCGGATCAGGAGGTAGCCGAGTATTATAAAAATTGCTACGCTTTTATTTTCCCAGGCGAGGACGATTTTGGCATCGCGCCGGTGGAGGCGATGAGCTATGGCAAGCCGGTGTTGGCGTTTAACGCCGGCGGCGCGCGCGAGACGGTTTTGTCGGCCATGACGGGAGAACTTTTTGAAGCGCAAACGCCCGAAGTTCTGGCGGACGGCGTGCGCCGCCTGCGGGATAATTATAAAAATTACAGCCCTCTGGTCATCCGCAAATGGGCGGAGAAATTTTCAAAGGAAAGATTCAGGAGCGAAATAATGGAGTTTGTGAAGAAAATAAGGTATAATGAAGCCAAAGAAAGCAGGTAAACGTAATTATCGGAAAGCCTTAGTATTTATGAGAAGAAACAAGGAATCTTCTAAAAATTTACGTTTTATCGCCTACTGCTGACTTTATTGTCCAAAGTGCTATAAAATGAAAATCGCGGCTCTAGCCAGGCAGTTGTTGGACGAATTAAAGTCTGCGCAAGATAAGGACTCTGAGCTTTTGCGGGAATCGCCGGAGATTAAAACAATTTTAAAAAAATTAATTGTTCTTGAATGTAAAAATTTTTGTCGGGAAGACAACGAAAAATCTTCCACTTGTCATATTAAAATTTGTTGTGTTGAGCGAAAAATAACCGGGTGCTGGGAATGTTTGGATATAGATTCCTGTAAAAAACTAAAGCCACAATTTATTAGGAATAATAAGAAACTAAAGAAGCTGGGTATTGAGGAATACATTAAACAGTACGAATAATGATGAGGTTCAATTAAGAGGAGGAGAAATTCTCCCCAACCTTCCCTAAAGGGAGGGAGCAATGCAGGTTTTTCTCCTTTAGGAGGGGTTAGGGGAGATTTAAAAAACTTTATTTATCCAATAGAGAATTATTAAATCCCTCCCTACCTCCCTTTACAAAGGGAGGAGCATGAATTCGTATATTCGTATTTATTCGTAATTCGTAGTCATTATGCTTATTGGCCATCAGCGAATTTGGGAGTTTTTGACCAAATCTGTCCGGCAAAATCGTCTGGCGCACGCTTATTTGTTTGTCGGGCCGACGCAGGTGGGCAAATTGACTTTGGCTATGGAGTGGGCGAAGTGGCAACTGTGTGAGCAGAAAAACCTCACCCCAACCCTCTCCTCCGAGAGGAGAGGGGGAGATCTTCGAGCTTGCGGCCAATGCCGCCAGTGTTTAGCCATTGAGCGCGGGCAAAATCCGGATCTTATCATTTTAAGTCCGCGTTTAGTGGAAAAGGACGGTATTGTAAAAAGTCTGGAGATTGGCATAAAAGAAACGCGCGAGCTGCAATGGCAGTTAAGTTTGTTCCCCTATAGCGCTGTCCGGAAAATCGCGATTATTGAGGAGGTTGGGGCAATGAGCGATGAAGCGGCCAGCGCTCTGCTTAAAACCCTGGAGGAGCCAAGCGAGCACAGTTTGATAATTTTGATCAGCGCCAATTGGCAGGCAATCTTGCCGACCATCGTTTCGCGGTGCCAACTGATAAAGTTTTTACCGGTGCCGGAAAAAGAGATTGTTGCTGGTTTAAAAAATACATCAGCTAAAACTGGTGTTCTAACGGAGGCGGTCAAGTTGGCAGCCGGTCGGCCCGGTCGGGTGATGAAATTATTGGCGGAGCCGGAATTGATGGCGCGGCAAAAAAAGATCATTACGGATTTTATTGAACTGTTGCAGTCGTCTTTGGCTAGCCGCTGGGAGGAGGCGAAGATTCTGGCGCAAGATCCGGCCCAGGCGCAGGATATTTTAAATCAGTGGCTTCTGTGGTTGCGCAACCGGCTGCTGGAACAAAGCGGTCGGGGAGATTTGGCTATTAATAAGGCGGTCGGTGAAAGATCTTTGAGCGGTTACTCGGCGGGCAGTCTTTTGGGCGCTTGTCGGGAGATCCAAAAAACCCAGACAATTTTAAATAATTCCAGCTTCAACGCTAGGCTGGCGCTGGAAGTTTTAATGATGAGAATATGAACCCCGTTAGAGTTTTTGAAAAAAACTTAGAACGGGTAATTAAATTTATGAAAAACTCTAACGGGGTAAAAAATAAATTATTTGTCTTTGTTTTGCCAGTTTTCTTTGCCGGTATTTTGTCTTCATTCCCTTTCGATTGTTCTTCCGTGCGCGATGCCGGGATTTGGCGCACGCTTGACCGGGGCGAAAATTGGGAGCAGAAGGCCGCGATTTCTAAAAGTCAGACGATTTCATCGACCGCGGTTTCAACCATTTCATTTGATCCTAGAGACCCAAAAATTATGTATTTGGGCACGCGGGGTGAAGGAATCTATAAGTCTATGGATGGCGGTGATCTCTGGTATCATCTGGACGATTTGAATAATTTGGCGCTGGATAAACGGGCTAATGTTTATGATATCGCCGTTGACCCAAAAGATAGCAATATTCTCTACGCCGGCGTTTATCAAAACAGACTCGGGCGCTTGTTGCGGTCGGGGGATGCGGGCAAAGACTGGGAAGAAGTTTATCGGGTGGCGCGCGAACAATACGCGGTGTTCGCGGTGGCCATCGATTCTTTTGATCCCTCCGTCGTTTATATGGGCACGGCCGAAGGCGGATTTTTAAAGAGTACGGATTATGGCAAGAATTGGCAGGTCATAAAATGGTTTGAAGATGTCATCACGGATATTAAAGTTAACCCGTATGACACCAGGACCGTTTTCGTGGCCACCTTCAATAAGGGGGTTTACAAGACTAATGATAAAGGCAATACTTGGCAGACGCTAACGGGCCTGTCGGCTTTTCCGCGAGAGACCCAGGAAATGCAGGTGTTGGTCATTGACAACAAAAATCCCAATGTGCTGTATTCTGGGGCCAAGTATGGCTTGCTCAAAAGCGCTGATGCTGGCCAAACTTGGCAGAAGGTTAATATCGTGATCCCGCCCAATTCCATTTCGGTGAACGCCATCGCGCTGGACCCGCTGACTTCTTCATATCTTTACTACGCGGCTGGCAACGTTATTTATCGCACGCAGGATAATGGCCGGACCTGGAGCCTGCATCCGATTGCCAGCGCCAGGAATATTAAATATATTGTCATTGACCCGCGAGATACCAAAGTGATCTACGCGGGCATGGGGGAATAATCGCTCGCTACGCTTGCGATTGAAATTAAAAATTAAAAATTAAAAGTTAAAAATTTAGGTATCCCGAACAACGGGATGATATTAATAAATTTGTTTAGTCTTTTTTAAATTTTCATTTTTAAATTTTAAATTGACTGAACGAAGTGAAGGAATATGTACAAAGATATCATCAATAAGATCAAGCCGGACCTGGAAAAAACCATAGCGCATTTTAAGGAAGAAATAGGTGTGTTGCGCACGGGCCGCGCCACGCCGGCGTTGATCGAAACGGTGGAGGTGGAATGCTATAACGGCCGTTCCCAACTTCGAGAATTGGCAGCTATAACCGCACCCGAGCCGAGACTTCTCACGGTTCAGCCATGGGATAAAAGCATTATGAAGGAAATCGAGAAAGCCATAAGTTCTTCCCGTTCTGGCCTTTCGGTGGTTAACAGCGGCGAGATAATCAGGGTTAGTGTTCCGTCGCTGAATGAGGAGACGCGTAAAGAATTAGTTCGCAATTTAAAGCAAAAAATGGAAGAAGCCAGGATCGCGGTGCGCTCTGGCCGCGAGCGGGCCTGGAAAGAATTGCAGGACGGAGAGCGCGCGGGCTTGGTCCGTGAAGATGATAAATTCCGCGGCAAGGAAGAGTTGCAAAAAGTGATTGATGATTATAATAAAAAAATTGACGAGCAGGGAGAGGGGAAGGAGAAAGAAATAACGACTATCTAAATGACAAAATCCTAATGGCTAATGTCAAATCAAATCCCAAATCCAAATGTCAAAATAAATTCTTTGGATTTTGAGCTTTGACATTGATTTGTCATTAGAAATTTGTCATTTGTCATTTTTTTAAGATTATTCGAATCATTAATGATAAATAAAATTGATGTTGACGATATTGGCATTTATAATTATTTTAGGTCTGCTGGTTTTTGTCCACGAACTTGGGCATTTTTTGGTTGCTAAAAAGTTAGGCATAAAAGTGGAAGAGTTTGGCTTTGGTTTTCCGCCGCGGATTTTTGGCATCAAAAGAGGGGAAACTCTTTATTCTTTAAATTTAATTCCGCTGGGCGGATTTGTGAAGATATTCGGCGAAGATGGAGAAGAAAAATCCAGCCAGCGGTCTTTTGCCGCCAAAAAGATCTGGCAACGGGCCAGTGTTCTGCTGGCGGGAGTGACAATGAACATAGTTTTGGCAATAGCGCTGTTGAGCCTGGGCTATATGATCGGTTTGCCTTGGGCGATAGACGACAGTCAGGCGGCCAGCGGCGCTAAGGTTCAGATAACGCAAGTGGTAGCCGCTTCGCCGGCCGATAAAGCCGGCATGAAAGTCGGCGATATAATCTTGAGCGTGAACACCGCGGATGGCAGTCAATTGTCAGGCGCGGATAAAGTTATCAGCGTGCAGGATTTCATTGATAAGAATAAGGGTAGGGATCTGGTGGTTTTACTGAAAAGAGGCCAGGCGGATTTTCAGGTCAGCATTGTGCCGCGCGTGAGCCCGCCGTTAAATGAGGGGGCAATGGGCGTGGCGTTGGCGCGCGTGACGGAAATATCTTTCCCATGGCAACGCGCGATCTGGGAAGGCACAAAAGAAACCTTCAGTCTGATCTGGCTGATAATTTCTTCTTTGGCCTATTTGATCTGGCAATTTTTAAGTTCTGGCCGGGGCGCTGGAGAGGTCATCGGGCCGGTGGGGATTTTTTCTATCACGGGGCAAGCCGCCAGCATGGGTTTTGTCTACTTGTTGCAACTGGCCGCCTTACTGTCGGCGAATTTGGCCATTGTTAACGCGCTGCCGTTCCCGGCGCTGGACGGCGGGCGAGTGCTGTTTTTGCTGATCGAAAAAATTAAGGGTTCACCGGTGAGCCAGGCGGTGGAAAAAGCCGTCCATACGGCGGGCTTTGCGTTCTTGATTTTATTGATGATTGTGATAACTTTGAAGGACATAACGAGGCTGTTTTAACTTTATGTTCAATAAACTTTTCGGCCAATTTTCCAAAGATATCGGTATAGACTTGGGCACGGCCAATACCTTGGTTTACGTTAAGGGCAGGGGAATCGTGATCAACGAACCTTCGGTGGTGGCGGTGAATCAAAAGACCGGCCAGATCTTGGCGATCGGCAATGAGGCCAAGCGCATGGTGGGCCGCACTCCCGGCCACATCGTGGCGACTCGCCCGCTGGTTGAAGGCGTGATCTCTGATTTTGAAGTAACCGAGCAGATGCTGCGGTACTTTATCAATCAGGTTAGTAATAAAAATTTATCTTTTTTGGCGCGGCCCCGGGTCGTTATCGGTGTGCCTTGCGGCGTAACGGAAGTGGAGAAGCGGGCAGTGGAAGACGCGGCGCGCAGCGCCGGCGCGCGGGAAGTTTTTTTGATCGAAGAGCCGATGGCCGCGGCCATCGGCGCGCGTTTACCGATCCAAGAACCGGTGGGCAATATGATAGTGGATATCGGCGGCGGCACTTGCGAGGTGGCGGTGATCTCGCTGGGCGGGATCGTTGTGAGCAAGAGTTTGCGTATTGCCGGCGATAAATTGAATGAAGACATTATTAAATACGCGCGGGATGAATTTAAGCTTTTGCTGGGTGAGAAGACCGCCGAAGACATAAAAATTTCCATTGGTTCGACTTGCGAGCAAAGTGAAAAATTAAAAGCCGTGATGCGCGGCCGGGACCTGATCAATGGTTTGCCTAAAGAATTGATGGTGAATGATTATGAGATCAGGGAAGCTATGTCCCGGTCGGTTAAAATATTAGTCAACGCCATCAAGGCCACGGTGGAACAGACTCCGCCCGAGCTTGTGGCGGATATTATGGAACGGGGTATTATGCTTTCTGGCGGCGGGAGCCTGTTGAGGGGGCTGGACAGGCTGGTGGCGGAAGAGACACAGATGCCGGTTCGGGTGGCGGAAGATCCGCTGACCGCGGTGGTGCGGGGTTGTGGCGTGGTGCTGGAAGATATTGAACGCCTGAATGAGGTTTTAGTCTCACCCCAATACCGGGAAGCGCCAAGATAAGACCGCGGATAAACGCGGAACTTAATTTCCGCGTCCTTCTGCGCAGTGTTCAGCGTAGTTTCGCGGTAAAAACACGATGGCCTAATGTCGCGGAACTACACAGAAAATATTAAGCAATTCATGAAGAGCATCAATAAATCCAGATTAATAAATTTTTTCGTCATTCTGGCAGTAATTTTACTGCTGATTTTTTTTAATTGGCGGGGATTGCTGGCTGGCCCTAAGTCCCTGGCTTTTTTTGCGACCAGCCCCTTTTTAAAATTATTTCAGGCCGTGGATAATGGAATGGCCGGCGCGTGGGGATTTCTGGCGGCGCTTAAAGATTTGAATAACGAAAATATTATTTTAAGGAGCGAGAATGCGGCGT
>Ga0210057_1006198_pt1 | contig 14956 bp, 17 predicted proteins | sample CryGeyCG2114_010_2_FD_183968 | JGI IMG/M metagenome (GOLD analysis project Ga0210057, IMG submission 183968) | Groundwater microbial communities from aquifer - Crystal Geyser CG10_big_fil_rev_8/21/14_0.10 (SPAdes) (version 2) | ecosystem: Environmental > Aquatic > Deep subsurface > Groundwater ... | reverse complement strand
AGTACAATTCCTCATTCTGATTCTTTCTCTATCGACTGATCTTCCTCTCCTGCTTCCGCAGTTACATACAACAATTCCAACAAAACACCGTTCTCATCGAATTTTGGTACAACCGTTCCTTCTGGTACGCCATCCCAGATTGGCGCCTCGACATTAGATGTCATTTCAACTCACCTCCTTCCATAAAAAACCCGCCTCTTTGGTGCGGGTTTTGGTTAAATAATTATTTTGTTAATCTACTTACACCAAAACCGTCCCCTTCCAAATAAGGAGTTTGGGGTAATTAATGGTGAAGACGTAATGCTGTAACATAACTTCACTTATTTTACCTATCTCACATCTGAGGTCAATACATCAAAAGATATCAATCTTAGTTTTTTCGTGTCCCCAGCCACTCCACCAAACTACACATTAAATCCACCTGCGAGGACTGTCCTTGCAGACTTTGCGCTAGAATACTCCCCTTGGTCATATGTTCTACAATCGCTTCCTCTGTCCTTGTCTTTCCGTACATCGTGGCAAACGTCTTTTTCCCTTTTTTCATCATATCTTTGTCGTAACCCAACCAGTCGTCACGCAATTGAAATACCCACCCCATCTCCATTCCATATTTCTCAAGTCTCTCCAGCAGTTTTTGATCCGCTCCCCCGAGCGTCGCCCCCAGTAGCAGTGGCAACACACAGCTATACTCCCCCGATTTGATCGCTAATATTTTTAAAATTGTCTCGTCGTCTGCAATATCGAGTCCATCGAGGGTCTGGCCATATCCCACTCGCGTAAAATACTTCCCCCACACTGCCATCCCCGCATTCACTCTCCTGGGTTCCAATTTTAACTCACTCAAATTTTCTATCCCCCAGCCGAATGTGTAGTCACCAGCCAACATCGAGATAAAGTTACCCACGTGTCTATCTTCATATCTCGCAATAATAGTAGGTACTCCACGCCGCACCAAGTCCCGATCCATAAAATCATCCTGAATCAAGAGGCCCAAATGAAAAAGTTCCATCACCACGGCGGCTTTTATAATTTCCCGTAGGGGCGGACCTCCGTGTCCGCCCGATAATTCGTATCCCAAAATAACCAACATCCCCCGCAATCTTTTGCCACCTACAGAAAGCTCCCTCATCGCCTGCAAAATCGGCACTAAATGTAGCGAAATTTCTTTTACTTCTTGCAACCTACTCTCTAACTCCTGCACAATCCCCGCATCAATCTGAGATTTATACTTACCGACAAAATCCTGCAAACTCAAATTCATATCAACAGTTTACCATCTTGCAAAACAATTTTCCCATCAATCGTCAGAACACTACCATCTAATCGCATATCCTTCACCAAATCCCAGTGGATTGCGCTCTCATTCTCTCCACATCCCCTCGTACTTTTGTATGCACGTCCAAGTGCCATATGGATCGTCCCCCCAATCTTCTCATCAAACAATGTATTAAGCATTCCACGAGTAATTTTAAAGTTTGCGCCAATGGCAAACTCACCCAAGTACTTTGCCCCAGGATCAGTCTCGAGCATTTTTTTTAAGGCTTGCTCACCTCTTTCAGCGCTCGCATTCACTACCATACCATCTTTAAACTCTAGGTGAATACCAGAGACAATTTGACCATAAGCTAGAGTGGGTAGTTCAAAGTAAACCTCACCATTAACACCTGAGGTCACAGGCGCCAGGAAACATTCCCCGTCCGGGATATTGCATTCACCAGCGCAAGCCTCTGCCAGTCTCCCCTTGATATTTACATACAAATCAGTCATCTTACCCACTACATGGACTTCTTTACCCTCATCCATAATTTTTTCAAGTGATTTCAAATCTTTTTCCATTTTTTTATAGTCCACGAGACAAGCATCAAAATAAAAATCTCTAAGCCAAGCAGAGCTTACTCCTGCCTCTTGTGCCATTGCAGGCGTTGGGTACCAGGTCAGTATCCACCTTTTACTATCTATCATGGGATCCATCAAAGGTCTTGTAAGCTTGGCTCTTCTAGAAATTTTATCTGGCTCAATTTGTGATAATTCTCGCAAATTATCATCCGCCACAATTCGAACATAAGCATCCGCCCATTTAATTTTTTGTCTGATTAAATCGTTCGGCACATAATTGAGTTGCCAATCATTTGCATTATGATAAAAAATATATTCAAATCCAGACGGAACAATCTCCAGCATCGGATATGACCCAAGTTTTAAAGTCTCTTCAAATACCGCCCTACCTAGTGGTAATGCCAAATCTGATACAGTGATCAGTACCTTTTCTTTAGGTTGAATTTTTAGTGAATGATTTAGCATTACCCTGGCTAGTTCAAAAATTTTTTCCATACCTATTTCTTTATGAGAGTCAGTAATATAGCATCACTTGCATTAAGGGAGATCTCACGGCGCAAACTTCCACCAGCAATATTTACATCAGTATTTAACACTCGCCCAGATAGATACTCTTCACGCACACCATATGTCCCCTCTGTGATCCCGACTATAGATATCGGGAAAATCTCTTCATGTTTACCATTGACGTCATAGTTTACAGCCAGTATTCTAATCACTCCCTTCTTATCATAAGTCGCAACCGCAGTGACATATGTCCCAGATCCAAGTAGTGCCAGTTTCTGTCCATCTAGTTTTGAGATCATCTCCAGAGCTTTAAACCGTGATTTTTTTGCCACAACCCCGTATTTTGGATTAGTTAACATACCCCACCCACCATGAAATTGTTTGTCTCCTGGTGCCCCATCCATCACTTCAAAAGCAAGGGCAAGATCAATCTTAGTATCAGATAGTGCAGTATTGACCGCTAAAAAGTGGGCTCCAGCCCATCTACCGTCATATGCCACCGACCTTTCCGGATTGACTCCCCACTCTGAAATATAAAGATCTTGAGATTTAGAGATTCTCGTCTCCATCATCACCTTTGCAGTCGTTGCATCTTTGACAAAATCGTCCACATTGGCACTATATCTATGCCATGAAAAAAAATCGATACGCACACTATTGTCCAATTTGTCATAAAATCCAGTCACCCAAGTAGGATAAAATCCCGTCGTTGCAGGACCACCTATCTTAAAAGGTTTCACATTTTTGACAGTATTCGCTGCATTTGCCGCAGTTGTATAAAGAGTTATATAGTTTTTGGCTCCCCCCATCTTCCACCCACCAAACAAGTCAGGTTCATTCCATACCTCATAAATTACATTATTCAGTCCACCTTTATAATCTCTTGAGTAGTGTCCTACTGTAGCCGCTACCACAGCTCCCCATTCACCCCACACAGTAGGAAAATCCAAAATATCCCCTTTGGAAATTGCCGGTGGCATATATGAAATTGAGAAATAAGGTACAGCTCCAGCCGACACAATATCTCCCACGATCGCATCTAATTTTGTCCAGTTATATACGAGTTTGCCATTAGTTTTTGACACCACGTTGTATCCGTCATATATATGGTCAATGCGCACATAAGTAGTCCCTACGCTTTTTAAAAATCCAGCCGTTGCATTCAGTCTAAAATCAGCTTCTGGCAATTTTTCAAATCCTTGAGATACACCAGACCATATTTTATGAATCTGACCTTGTGGGTACCGAACATCCACTACGATTGCAGCATTTTGAAAACTCGCACCCGTTATCCATCTCCATGCATTTTGCGCAAGTGGGATAGTCAGTAGCAACGTCACAAGTAGCCCAATCACCATCATCAAACTTTGCCAATTTTTCCTCCAAAACTTTCGCATAGATCAACATTAACATATCTCATCTTGACTCACAAGTGTATAATATAGGATATATGAAATCATTTATTGCATGTCTTGTTACCACAATCACCCTTGGTATCGTAGGTTTTTATGCTTTCAAAGACACGATCAATTGGATGTCCAAATTAAACCCTACTCCTTTTCCGTTTCCTACTGTATCACCTCTCCCCTCGCCTTCTCCTACACTCAAACCTACATTGTCTCCTTCTCCATCCTACCCACCTACCACCAAGGGCGGTATTGTCCAAGGTGTCAGTGCCATCAAAAAAACTACGACCACAACCACCACAACTACCTCTCACCTTCTTTTGACTTTAGTCAAAACCAGTGTCTGTCCTATTAGTTACATGACCGAAATTAAAGATATCGCAGGTCCACTTACTTTCAAATACAAGCTTATTGATAATACTAGTTTCAACATCACTGTCTGGAACAAAGATGGCAACGAGTTAGTTCAGAATACTACCTATTCAGGCAATGCTGGCCAGATCAAAACAATCTCCGACGTTAATTATCTAAAAGTCCGCCTTGAATCCAAAACTTGCGCCAGCAACAACGACAACTGGCTCACTCTTACTGCACAGCGCTAAATCTCACATCGCAGGTGCAGGTGTATCTCTCACCAAAAAATTATACGCAGCGCGACTGGCGCGAGCCAAAGCAAAATTTTCAGCAGAAAATTATTGCGGTTTTTTTGAGAGATGGTACACCGAACCAAAATGTGAGATTTATGCTCTCGAAACGTACTCTCCCGTTTCAGTATCCACAATAATTATCTCCCCTTGCTTCACAAAAAGCGGTGCCATCACCTCCACTCCAGTCTCAATGGTTACTGGTTTCTTGGGAGCATTTACTGTGTTACCTGCACTAGCTTCACTAGCCTCCGTCACCTTTACCGTCACTTTAAGCGGAAATCGCACCCCTATTACCTCTCCTTCGTAAAAGTTAAAGAACATCTTCATCTCAGGCATTAAATACTTGTCTTTACCCTCAAAAATACTAGCAGGAATTTCGAATTGGTCAAAAGTACGCGGATTCATAAAGTTGAGGGTCTCCCCATCTTTATAAAGATATTGAAGTTCTACAGTCTCTACATCCACAGTCTCTACCATCTCGGCAGACTTAAAAGTATATTCATAAACATTACCTGTTTTGACATTTTTCATACGAGTTCTGGCAAAAGCCGAGCCCTTACCAGGGAAATAAAACTCACATTTAACGACAGCACATGGCTGATCCTTGTAAAGGACAAAAACGCCCGTCTTTAATTGATTTGCCCGCATTGTACTCATAAACGCAGATTATAAACCCTGACGGCCTAGTTAAACAACTCGCTAACCGGAAAAAATAGAGTATTAGCGATATCAGAAGTATCTGCAAATAGAGCCACCAGCCGATCCACCCCCACCGCGATCCCCCCCGTCTCTGGCATCCCCATTTTCAGGGCTTCGATAAAATCAGTGTCCATGGGAAACTCGGTGCGTCCCAAATGTTTGCGCTCAGCTAGATCCACCAAACAGCGTCTTTTTTGCTCTTTCCAGTTAGTCAATTCCGAGAAGCAATTACCTAGCTCAAGACCCCCCATAAACACCTCAAACCTCTCTGCAAATCTAGGATCTCTAGCCTTCTTGGCAAGCGCCGCCTGAGCAATCGGATAGTCATAAAGAATGGTCGGTCCTTTCTGTCCTAGTTTTGGCTCTATTTCGTTAGCAATAATCTGATCCCAGATCTCTTCCCAGGTTGTACTCTCATCTACTTGATATCCCTTTTTCTTCCCCTTGGCCATCAACCATTGTTCATTGAGCATTGTTTCCGTATCTATCCCGCTGTATTTCTGGAAAGCCTCAGCTACCGAGATCCTCTCCCACGGCGAGCCAAGATCATATTCTTTACCTTGGTACTTTAGGTGCGTCCTACCTTCAAGGACTCTCCTTGTAGGTAGATTATTGGACCTACGAGGAGAGTCCTTGAAGGTCAAAATAAATCTCATCAATCCCTCAAAGTCACGCGCGATATCCATATAATCACCTGGTGTCCTATACCACTCTAGGATCGTAAACTCTGGGTTATGGCGACTACTTCGCCCTTCCCCATTGCGAAAAGATTTTGTAATTGTAAACACGCTCCCACTCCCTGCACTCAGTAGTTTTTTCAAAGCAAACTCCGGTGAACTAGGCAAAAATGCCTGCCATTTATTTCCTTGATCATCCTTAAGTTCTGTTTTAAAAACTTCTAAAAATGGTTCAGTACTTGGCGCAGGTAAAAGTAGTGGCACCTCGACCTCATGAAACCCCAAATCTTTAAAATAGGCTCTTATCGCATCAATTACTTGCTCTCTGATCCAGTACCTCGCCCACAAATCTGGATCTTGTTTAAGTTTTTGAAAAGTCTTTTGCATAATACAATTATACCTGATCTAGTTTGACATAGCATGTTATAATTATAACGTATGAAAATAATCTGGGACTGGTCTCTACAAACCGAGACAGAGCGCATCCTCGATACTACTCGCCAGATCGGTAATGGTTTCTTTGGCCTCCAACATTTCTACCCACTGTCCTGGGATCACCAGACTAAATATCTCTCCTTTGGCGTTTACCTTCCTCAGCTCGATTACCCTAGTATCCCGCATTTCTGGTCCCAAGTCGTCCGTTTGGATGACAACCACTTCCCCCTCCTCGCTCCCCCAGCTCTCCTTACCCAAACGCACGCTCTCCTTTTGCCAATTGACCTGACCCCTCCCTCCACTTCCTCACTAGAAAATCTGACTCAAACGGTTGTTCCTAGAGTATTAAAGTTTTTCCACCAGTTTTCCCCCTCTACTCCACTCCCTACTAAAATCATCATCCATCCCACCTATTTTGGCACCTATGGCTCCTTTAATTTGATGAAATCAGACAAAAAAGTTATCCTAATCATACGCCTAGATCAGGGGATTAAAACCCTCGTTGAGTGTTTGCTCTCCAGTCTCCTAAGTCAAAGCGCCATGAATGATCTCTCATCCTCCTGGAGTGAAACCGAATTTTTGGTTGACTGGTTGATATCTTCCAGTGCGTTATCTCAGATTCTCCCCTCAGACCCTACCTGGAGTGGCACTCTCTCTACCACTCGCCACTCCGTTTCCATCGCTCTCCAAGCGCAATCTGCTCACTTTCTCACCCAAATTGGTGCTCCCATCCCCACCTTTCAGACTTTCTCTCTCAAAAATAATCAGGTATACTACCACAACAATCCTCTCCCTGGTCTCACCGCGCGCGAATCACGCCTCATGACCAAACTCATCGAAATATCCCCCGCTCCCCTTACTCTCGACGAAATTGCTGATCTTATCTTTATCCAGGAAGACAAATTTTCTCTCGCCACTATTACCAAAACCATCGAACGCTTGCGTACCAAACTAAATTCCCTTGGCATCTCTCGCCACTATCTCGCCACCGCCTCCGGCATAGGCTATTATCTCAAGAACTAATCGCTTACTATTCTATAGCACTAAACCAACATTCCTTCATCTGATTCCGTCCTTTCTTACCCCCCACACCTTCCGTATTCCTTATCAACATATTGTTAGCCTTTTGTTGATTAATCCCATGTTCCGTTAAATATCTAAACATGGCCAAACCACATATAACTACCTTGCCTAAAAACATCTGCGTTCTCTCTCTTAATATAATTTTTCATATTTCATCTGTTAAGTCATTTAGACCATGACGACCATCATTATCCTCATTCGAAGCAGGATGCCGAGATACTCTTTTCCCTGTATTTCCAATCAGCATAGACGATAAAATTGTTCTCTTCGTTCCATCCGTTCTTTGCTGCACGATCCCCATACTGCGTTCATCCAAAGATAGACTTGCACCCATAATATATTGTAGTGAAAAATATCTACTCATCTCATGATGACATGTTGCCGATAAAGTTGCATTTAACATATCTTCTTCTTTTCCCCATCTAGCTATTTGTAAAATTACTTGCATTGCCAACCCGCCATCACATTGATTGACTTCAAAACTGTCGCGACGCCATAATCCCCGATAAATTGGCAAATTCTGTCTCCGCGCACCTGTCAAATTCGCCAAACTATCAGAGATTCGGTAAATTGAAGCTTGTCCTTTTCTTGGATATGTTGGAACAATAGCTTTATTATCTGCATAATGCGTTGTCAAATCACAATGTTGTAACGCAGTGAGAGCACCTATCAAACCGTCAACCAACGCTCCATAGTTAGTAAAAATTTCTTTTGCAAAAAAACGCTCAAATCCCCACTCGCCTTCTATAGTCATAATTTACTCTATCGCAAGACTCTATCATTAACGAGTCCAACGCCTTGCTTCATCGATAGTCACTCCTTGTGGTCTAACAGTTAGGTGTTCTCTATCGCGTGCATTATTCCAAAATCCAGCGATAGAAGCCAAATCCAACAACAGCACAAAGAAACCCAACTCTGGATTATTACTTATGCCAGGATATCGATCTCCGCTCACTTTATGATCCGTATAGGTAGCCACTCTTACTCCACGCTCAGCAGTCTTTACCAACCATTGTTCATAACCAAAATTCGCATTTTCCCTAGATAAGAATAATAGGGGTTTTAAAACCATTGCCACAATACTCCACCCGCTATCCTCCCGTCCATCTCGATGAAATATCTTCTCCTGCCTGCCCAACTGCAAACCGGGTAGATACTCATTATGGCCAAAAAAACTTAATCCAAGCACATATCTCTTATTATCTATATAACGGCCTCTTACTGAACTCTCTCCTTCCAAATAAAATTTAGTCGCATCTACTGGGAAAGTTGGGAATTTCTCTCGCTTTAAACTCATATCATGATATCCTATAACAAATTCTACAACTTTCCTGACATTTTCTGACACCCAAACTGACATATTGACATAATGAATTAATTCATTATGTCACTCATCAGTATCGCAGCCGTGCTCCCACCTTTACCTTCTTTAGAAGTTTCTCATCAGTTAGCAACTTCCCGCATCCCCGTACCACAGCCGACATCGGCTCGTCAGTCACCCATACTGGCATTCGCGTAGATTCTGATACTATTTTATCTAGTCCTTTAATTAAAGATCCACCCCCCGCCATCGTAATCCCGTGCAAAATAATATCCGACACCAATTCTGGTGGCGTCTCTTCAAGTACATCCATCACTGCTCTCACTATTTGTTGGATGGTAGGAGCCAGCGCCTCCCGTATTTCGGTCGCATTGAACTTCATTGATTTTGGTAATCCATTAGAAAGATCTCGTCCCCTTACTACAGTTTGCAATTCCTTCTTATCTTCTGGGTCTATTGCACTTCCTATCTGAATCTTTACTTCTTCAGCCGAGGCGTCACCCAAAAGTAGTCCGTATTTAACCCTCGCAAAATGAATAATAGCCTCAGTCAGTTCGTCGCCCGCAATTCGCAGCGATTTATTTAACACAATTCCACCCAGTGAAAGGATCGCTATCTCCGTGGTACCACCCCCAATATCAATGATCATTTGCCCACGGGGTTCATCAATTGGTAGTCCCGCCCCAATTGCTGCAGCCATCGGCTCCTCTACTAGATATGCCTCTCGTGCACCTGCCTGTATCGCCGCCTCAGATACCGCCCGTCTCTCTACCTCCGTCACGCCTGAGGGAATCCCTATGATCACTCGAGGCCTGGGTATTTTTGAAATCCACGGTGAGTTTTCATGTACCTGCTTAATATAATAATTGAGCATACTTTCTGCTCCGTCATAATCTGCAATCACGCCATCACGCAGTGGGCGAATTGCCTCTATCGCTTCAGGTGTTTTACCTGCCATTAGTTTTGCTTCTGTCCCAATCGCAAGAATTGTGCCCGTTCTTTTATGCCTCGCTATATAGCTTGGTTCTCTAATTAAAATACCTTTTCCCTTGACAAAAACCAGGGTATTTGCTGTTCCCAAATCAATGCCCATATCCTGAGAAAATATGCCCAACAGTGCATTCAACATAGACTTCTATGATACCACGCCTGATAATATTCGCTCAATAAATATATCTTAAAACATCAAACTCCGTCATTTCGACCGTAAATCTCAAATGCTATATACTACCAATTATGCAGTCCATTATCGTCACTACTCTCTACCTTCTCTCCATTTTTGTTCCCCTTATCTTTACCACCATCAACTCTGAACTCTTCGAATTCCCCAAATTTATCCTCCTACTCTCTGGTACCTTAGTTATTACAGTGGCTTGGATTATCCATATTCTCAAAACTCGAGATTATCAAATCACACGGGCGAAAAATATTTCTCCCATACATATTGGCATTCTTGCTGTCTTAATTACCCAAATCATTTCGACTCTTTTCTCCATCAATCCTTACACTAGTTTTTGGGGATACTACTCACGATTCCATCAGGGTCTCCTCACCACCATTTGTTACACAATTATCTATTTTGCAGCTGTTAAATGGTTGGACAACAAATCTACTCTAAAACTCATTAAAATATCGGTGAGTACTGCTATTATTATTAGCCTATTTGCCATCTCAGAGCACTTTGGGATCGATAAAAACTATTGGATTCAAGACGTGGCTAGCCGCCCTTTTGCCACCCTCGGTCAACCCAATTGGCTCGCGGCTTATTTGCTCCCTAACATCTTTTTGACACTTTATCTACATCAAACAAGTACACGGGCAAAAAATATTTCGCCCCCACATTATATCGTATTTCTCGTTCTCATTACCGCATTATTATTCACCAAATCTCGCTCTGGCCTCCTTGCATTTAGCCTTTCTTACCTTACCTACTGGTTACTCATCGCCCGCCAATTTAGCTTCGCCAAAATCAAACGATCCCTAATCATCTTTACCATTCCAACGTTTATTGCCATTTTCGCCAACATTCCCCACTTTACAAGGATCATCCCTGTAAACTACCCAGCTCCCCAAGGCACAACCCTCGAAACTGGCGGCACCGAGTCGGGGAACATCCGCAAAATTGTTTGGACTGGTGCTCTCAGATTAATAATCAAACATCCAATCCTTGGCACTGGTCCAGAGACTTTTGCCTATACCTATTACTGGGCAAGGCCAACCGCTCACAACCTGACATCAGAATGGGATTTCCTCTATAACAAAGCTCACAACGAATACTTAAATATTGCTGCCACTACTGGCATACTTGGATTACTAGCTTATCTATCGTGGCACTTAGCCATAATTTTTGTGAGTCTAAAGCAAATCGCTCATACCAAAAAAGTCTCACAGGACAAAGAAGACAGTCTCCGCATGTTTTATCCAGTCCTTGGCGCCTCGGTGGTTGGCTTTACCATCACCAATTTCTTTGGTTTTTCCGTTATTCCAGTATATTTAATGATGATTTTGATTGCGGCTCTGCCTAATATTATAATTAATGTCCCCCTAGAAGCAAAATATTTTTCTCCCGCATATATCTTTATATTGATAATCTTAATTTATCCTCTTCGTTTATTTCTCGCCGATATTTATTATGCCCGCGGCAAAGCTACAAATTCAATCCATCTTTTGCAAAAAGCTCTTGCTATCCGCCCAGGACTCGATCTCTACCATGCTCAGCTTGGCGAGATTTCTGCCAGCAAAGGCCAAACAGATCTAGCGCTACACGAACTAGCAATCAACAAAACACTCAATCCCTATCATCTCAATTTCTACAAATCACGTGCCAAAATCTATCTCACACTCGCGAATATAGACCCCAAATATTATATCCAAGCAGCAGAAGAGCTAGAAAGTGCCAGAACCCTCGCACCCACCGATCCCAAACTCGCCTACAATCTAGGTCTGGTCTATATAAGACTCGACAAAAATAATCCCTCAATCAAAAATTTGCAAGATGCCCTCACTCTCAAACCAAATTATGCAGAACCCTACTATGCTCTAACTCTCCTCTACGAGGAAACCAAACAGACGAACCTCATTCCACCCTTACTAAAATCTGCCACCGCTAACCTCGCCACCTATTCTGCTCAACTCAAAGCTAAAATTGACAGATATATTCACTGATTCTCTATTTTTGGCTTACCATCCCCTTCTAATACTGTCCTTTTTATTAATTCCCCATCTCTCCAAGCCAGCGGATTCATTTCATCTACTTCCATCTCAACCTCCTCTGTTATAATTAACGTGATATGTCATCACGATAATATTTATGCAACCCATCATCTCCGTTCCCCACCAAACACTCCGCAAAAAATCTACCCCGATTGGGAATATCACCCTTGCCATACAAAAACAAGTCGAAGAACTTGTGGACACAATGGTCAAAGCCCACGACCCAGAGGGAGTCGGCCTCTCTTTCCCCCAGATCGGCCTCAACTTGCGCGGTTTTGTCACTTATCTCGAAAAAAGGATTAAGGTCTACCTCAATCCTGTCATTCTCGACATGAGTGAAGAAAAAACACTCGGTGGCACACCCGAGCGCCCCACCCTCGAAGGCTGCCTCTCTATCCCCTGGCTCTATGGTCCAGTCTGGCGACCAAAAAAAATAAAAATTCAGGCATTAGATGAACACGGAACCGAATTTAGCAAGACTCTCTCTAGCTTCCCCGCACGTCTAACCATGCACGAATATGATCACCTCGAAGGGGTAGTCTTTACCGACTACACCCTCCGTGACCAATTGCCCCTCTATCTCCTCGACCGCGAACATGATAAGTTTGTCCAGATTCAAGATCCCTCCACAGTAATCAAGTGGTAACTACCTTTCTGTAAATCATAACAATCAATAACTTTACATTTTTACACACTACTTAATTACACCCTATAACTTGACTCACGAGAGTATAATTCTGCACAATAGTCACACACGTAAAAACCTCCGCAACGCGCGGTGTATTTTTGCGCCCAAGCTACGCACAATACTGCCTTACGTGTACCGTCAACTTCGTCAAATTATTCTTCGTCTAGGCTTTACACTATCCAGATGAATTCACCCCAGCTGCCACACAATACTTGCCTTCTCACCAGCAACTATTGCCAGCTGTCTTCTCTCTATCTTCAAAAATAACTCCGCTAAACTACTCACATCCATCCCTCTTTGTTCCGCACATGTTCTTGCCAATCGTATAGGTGTATCAACATCCAATAATCCCCCTACCACAATGTTCGCTGAATTTAAAAATTTTCTCTGCACGTTACTCCCTTGACTCCATGTCAAAAAATCTGCCGACCCCATGGTACACATTAAACCAACCTCTCCGGTTCTCTCTCCTTGTTGGCCCACAACACCCAACATTCTTGGCAAAGCACTATTTCGATCTGCGCATTCATCCAAACTTTCAACGAAAATTACTCGTTTATCTCTATATTTCTCCCCTCCTACAATACAGCTACTTACACACTTCAAAGTATGGTCGCCACTCGCAGGTTCTATCATCACACTCCCGTTCCGTTCTGATTGACCAGTCGCAGTGATAACCAATCCGAACGTATCTTCGGTCTGGTTAGCCATTGCTACAGCAAAAGATACTGCCAGTTCGTCAGTAATATCCCTATCATCACTCACCAATATTAGTGGTTTACTACCCACCCATGCACCGCCACTCACTCTCGAATCAGGTTTGCCATAATCTATAGTTGTACTCATCGCAATAGGTACCTCCCCTACAATTAATTCATCTTTATGCATCTCCCACAAATATTCAGAATTTACTCTCCACCACGCCGGCAAAGTATCAATGCCTCCATTATTATATAATCTGTGTACGATTTGTTCAGGGGTTTCCCCAGGATGATAATGCCTCCAAATTTGCGGATCCATCTGGTTTTTAATCATCTCAACGATTTCCCTAAATAATTGATTATCAAACTCCATCATCTCCTCCCACTGTATCGCACCTCCAGGATTATACTCATCAATAAAATTATCGGTATCCACTGTTCTTCTAAATGCGTCCATCGGTATTCCAAGATAAGCTAGTGGATTTTCTCGTACTTTGCCAGGTTTTTCCTTATTTCTCATTCTCTCCATCGTCAAGAGAATATTTTCCCACACGCTCAATTTCAATAAATTACCGCTACCCCATTCAATTCTATTAAACCAACTCATACCCCATAATTATACACTTACACACCCCCTACACCAAAACTTGACCTATAAGTGTATAATTCACGGTCAATATGGGTAAGTTCTCTTTTCTCTAAGCAAACCGCTGGCATTCGCGCCAGTTTTTTTGCGCCCATAGCTCTTTAACAAGTGGAATAGTCAAAAAATCATTAAGGGATTAGACTGTCCCACTCTGGACCTGATCATATTGGTGATCATATTTGGAGTGGGATAGTTATATCCTTCCGGTGGTTCCGGAAATCTCATAGGAGTAATCCTATGTTAATTTAATGGTTAAAAAATAGAAAAGCGGTCACAAGTTCCTCTCACCCTCAATCTCGCCCCCCTCGGGTCGAGACTCGTTTCTCACCCCCCAACACATAAGGGATGAGAACTCTCTCAGAAGGAGAAACAAATGAACGTACCATCGAAAAAAAGCAAGCTCGAAATATTTGCGGAAACCATCCTGCAAGAAGGCCCCGGATGCGTCAGCATCGTTCTAGCGGTGATCCTTGTCGGGTCTGTCCTCGGCCTGGCCCTGTTCGATCCGATCGTGGGTGCCAAAGCAGGTGAATACCTGACAGGCTCCGCAGAAGCTGGATGGCTTCTTTCACTGGCCACAACGGCGATTATCATGATCCCATTCGCTGGAGTAGCCTACATCATTGCCAAAAACTCCAACAAGTCCGCTGATGAAAAAATGTCCGGTTGGGCATGGGCTGGAATTGTTGGTGTTCTCGTTGTTGCCATTGCGGCCGCCAGTTTTGATGTCTACTTCGACGGTCTGGCGTTGGATGTTTACCGGTGGGGGAAGTTCATTGATCCAAACGTCGAGATTCTCGATGCGGCAACCCGCCAAGGACACCAACTTGGCCGTTGGGCATTCCGATTGATCTCTGTGATCGGTGACGCTGGCGCTGGCCTGTTATTGGGGTTGTTCCCAATTCTTTACGACTTGTTTCGGACCTTAACCAATCAAGCTAAAGGTAATTCATCTTCGCATAACCCCGCTCCCGCCCAACGCCATCCCACCCCAGCCGAACCCCCCTCCAATCTCATAGCGGCCGCGGACCCCGCAGAGTGGATCTCCGCCCAAAGTAGATATGAAGGATACAACGCCTTTATGTCTCCGGACCGCC
>Ga0210057_1006196_pt1 | contig 14960 bp, 13 predicted proteins | sample CryGeyCG2114_010_2_FD_183968 | JGI IMG/M metagenome (GOLD analysis project Ga0210057, IMG submission 183968) | Groundwater microbial communities from aquifer - Crystal Geyser CG10_big_fil_rev_8/21/14_0.10 (SPAdes) (version 2) | ecosystem: Environmental > Aquatic > Deep subsurface > Groundwater ... | reverse complement strand
CTTCCAATTATATCTAACTTCTACTATTCAAATAATCCGCCCAACGAGGTTAGTCGGTCTTTCTTATGAGCGGAGCGAATAACAAGGTTTTCCTTATATTAATAATAACATGTCCTGACTAAAAAATAAATTTCCACAGCCAAAAAATTAATAATTAGCAATAACTTTAAGGGTTTTTGAGGTCTGACGATTGGCTTTGGAGAGAGCTTTAATCTCGAGAGTATTAGTTCCTTTTTCTAATTTCACGTTTTGGGAAAAAACTCCACCTGGATCGATATTGACCGGTAGATCATTAATATAAAGAATAGCGCCGGCCTGAGTTTGGCCTTTAACTTCTACGCTATCTTGGGCAACTATTGATTCATTGGCCGGTGCAAAGATAGATAAAGTCGGTGGGGCTAAAAAGATTAAAACCTCCCAAACAATATAGCCGGCCAAAGAGAGAAAAATAGCCACACCTGCCAAGATAACCAAGGCCTTAGGAGTAACAGAAAAACTAGCTTTAACAGTTTCCCGCCAGGGGGAGAAAAATTTCCCCGCCCTTTGGCCAATATTGCGCTGTTTTTGATATAAAGAAACTGCCTCGCTGGTGTTAAGATCTAAAAATTGGGCATAACTTTTGGCAAAACCCAAGCCATAAGTGCCAGGCGGTAATCGCTCGAGCCGATCCTCTTCTAAACTTTTAAGATATTTTAAACGAATCGAAGTTTTTTCTTCGGCATCTTTGAGTGTAATTTTGCGAGCCCTCCTTCTTTGTTTTAATTTTTGGCCAAGAGTCTGCCCCCCAGCAACACTTTTAATCGTAAATTCACGAGCTGTCATTTTTTTCTTCTGTATTTTGGGATTGATATTCCTCCTGCCGATAACTTCGTGGCGTATAACCACCGGGTTCAACTAAAACATCACGGGGTTTTGCCCCCTCACCGGGACCAATCATTCCTTCCTGCTCAAGCAAATCCAAAAGCCGGGCTGCCCGGGCATAGCCAACACGAAGACGCCGCTGCAAAAGTGAAGCGCTAGCCTTACCAGCCTGGGTAACAACTGCTTTGGCATCTTCATATAAATCATCATCAATCGCCATTTCTTCCCGCAGGCGGGAAGGCGGTCGAAACTCTAGGATTGACTCATCATAATAAACAGCACTTTGACCTTTCAAATAATCTGTAACAGCTTTAATATCTTTGTCGGAAACCATCACTCCCTGGATACGTCGTGGTTTGCCCAGATCCGAGGACTGGAAGAGCATATCGCCTTTGCCCAAAAGTTTTTCTGCACCGGCTTGATCTAAAATAGTACGGGAGTCAACCTGAGAGGCAACAGCAAAGGCAATTCGGCTGGTTATATTGGCTTTAATTAAACCAGTAATAACATCAACTGATGGTCGCTGAGTGGCAACAATTAGATGAATGCCAGTTGCCCGAGCCATTTGGGCCAGTCGGACAATGGCTGCTTCTACCTCATTGGCGGCTTGAGCCATCAGATCAGCTAACTCATCTATAATAACTATAATGTAAGGCAATTTACCATCAGTTGGGTTTTGATTATATTCATCAATATTGCGCCGGTGGCTTTGGGCAAAGAGTTTAAAGCGACGTTCCATTTCAGAAATTGCCCAACGCAGGGCATTGACAGTTTTGTCAACATCCACAATAACTGGAGTTAAAAGATGGGGCACGCCGTTATACATAGTAAATTCTACCCGTTTGGGATCAACCAAAAGAAAGCGCAAAGATTGAGGTGAGTGCTGATAAGAAAGAGATAAAATAATGCCATTGATGCAAACAGATTTTCCAGATCCTGTGGCACCAGCAATTAAAAGATGGGGCATTTTAGCTAAATCAACAATTCGTGGCTCACCGGCCACTCCCCGGCCTAGGGCTAAAAGCAAATCTCCCTTGGCGGCTTTGAAATCATCAGCCTCTAAGACTTCCCGTAAAGTCACCAGGGCTGGCACTTTGTTGGGCACTTCAATGCCAACAGCTGATTTACCGGGAATTGGCGCCTCCACCCGAATAGGGTGGGCAGCCAGGGCTAGAGCAATATCATTTTGCCGGGCAACGATATTGGCTAATTTTACTCCTTCAGCTGGTTTGAAGGTATATTGGGTGACGGTTGGGCCGATATTAACATCACCCATGCCAACTTCAATGCCAAAATCGCGCAGGGTCTTCTGGACAACATCAACATTTTTGGCAATATTGCCGGAGGTGGCTTTGGAGGTAGAAACTTCTAATAAATCCATTGGTGGCGGCTGCCAGGTGGAATCTATCATTTTGGGGGCAACTGGCGCCTCTCCACCTTTGGGTGGCGGAATAAGTTTTTTACGCACTGTAGCAAAAACTGATACCCTGCCCTTGCCGTAGGCCTCCCCTTCTCTAGTAGTCAGCCGCTGCCAAAGGGCAATAACTGAAATATTAAAGGTTAAAAAGATACCAACCAAAACCAAAACTAAAAAGATGACAAAAGAGGCAATAGAACCAAAATATTTGATAAAAATATCAGAAAGGGCTGTACCAAAAGCCCCACCATAAGGATTAATAAGAGGTGGCAGAAAGATGATTAAAATTGCCAGTCCAATATAACTTATGAAAGGCAGGCGCAAGCGCGGGAAAAAGTAGCCAATAGCCAAAAAAACCATAATAAAGGGTGTTGGCCAACCAAGAAAACCCAAGAAATTCAAAAACCACTCTTTGACTGTTTGGCCAAAGACACCGGCTATGTTAAACAAGGCCAAAATAAAAAGACCGCCCAAAAGCAGAAAGCCAATGGCAATAATTTGTTTAACCATTTCTTGGTCAAATCCAATTTTAGGACGGCGTTTATATTTTCGTTTAAAAAACGACAATGGCCCTCCACATATATATTATACCAGAATAAGTAAGAATTCAGAATATCGAATCAAGAATCATGATTCTTGATTCTCAATTCAAACTTCTATAATCACCGGAATAACCACCCCACTTCGGGCTTACTGTCCAAGGGATTACATCCTCTACGGACAGTGCGCCCTTCGCGGGGCGAGAGTCGGATAACAAAAGAACTCATTGACAAAGAGCGCCCTATTTTTACACTTCTATAATCACCGGAATAACCATCGGTCGTCTTTGGGTATGATTAAACAAAAACGCGCCCATTTCCTCCCGGATGGCTTTTTTGACAAAGTCCCAGTTCATTGGATATTTTTCATTGTGGCGGGCAAAGATATTTTTTACTTCTTGTCTGGCCTTGAAAATCAAATCCTCTGCTGCCCGCATATAGACAAAACCACGGGAAATAATATCAGGAGAAGTTAGTATTTTGCCGGTACTGTGGTCAATGGTTAAAATGACAACAAAAACTCCTTCTTTAGCCATGGCCTGACGATCCCGAAGCACAATATTGCCCACGTCCCCTATTCCTAAACCATCAACCAAAACATAACCGGCCGGCACCCTCTCGCGAGTGATACGGCCTCCCTCTTTGTCAAATTCCACTACTTGGCCATTTTCCACGACAAAAATTTTGCGACCCTCTATTCCTAAATCCTGAGCCAGGCGGGCATGCTTGTAAAGCTGACGATATTCGCCATGGATTGGAATAAAGTATTCCGGCTTTAAAATGCCAATCATCATTTTTAGTTCTTCCTGGCTGGCGTGACCGGAAACATGGACATCAACTTCTTTGCCCATAACCACTTGGGCACCCTCTCTATATAAATTATTGACAACATCAGAAATTGACTGTTCATTACCAGGAATGGGCGAAGCAGAAATAACAACCGTGTCGCCTGGTTTAATTTTAATTTGGCGATGCTCGCCAGAGGCCATCCGGGACAGCGCACTATACTGTTCGCCTTGTGAGCCGGTGCACAAAATAGCTATTTCTCCATCAGGAATATGGCTGATGCGTCTGACGTCAACTAAAATACCCTGCGGCACCTTTAAATAACCCAATTCCATGGCCATTTTGACGTTTTCCTCCATACTGCGACCAGAAATGACAACTTTTCTGTGATAGTGGGCAGCGGCATTAATGACCTGTTGAATACGATTAATAAGTGATGCAAAGGAAGTAATAATCACCCGGCCGGGCGCGTTTTTGAAAACCTTATCAAAAGCCTCAGAAACGACCTGTTCCGAAATAGTATAGCCAGGCACTTCCACATTGGAAGAATCAGAGAAAAGACATTTAACTCCCCTTTTTGACAATTCTGCCAATTTGGCCACATCAGTCGGCTGGCCAGAAATTGGCGTATGATCAAATTTCCAGTCAGTAGCAAAAACTAAAAGCCCAGCAGGGGTGGTAATAGCTAGTATGAAACTGTCAGGAATGGAGTGCGTAACATGAATAAATTCCACAGTAAAGGGACCAAGCTTAATCTCTTGGCCTCCGTTGACGACATTAATCTTCGCACCCCTAATACCAAACTCGTTGAATTTGACGCCCAGCAAACCCATAGTCAAAGGTGAGCCATACAAAGGAACATTTCCCAATCTTGGCAAAATATAGGGCACACCACCAACATGGTCTTCATGGCCATGGGTGAAAATCATCCCTAAAATTCGGTTTTTGTTTTCTTCCAGAAAACGGCTATCAGGGATGACAAAATCCACACCCAACATTTCTTCTTCTGGAAACATGATGCCACAATCTACGACAATAATATCTTTGTCATATTCAAAAGCCATCATGTTTTTGCCATATTCGCCTAGCCCACCAAGGGGAATAACCCGCAAAGTATCGGGTTTGGCTGGGCGCAAAACAACATGATTTGTTTGGGTAGTTTCTTTCTCCTCTAATACTGTAGGAGGTCTAGAATTCATAAAAATACTCCTTTCTATTTTAAATAATTTGTATTGAGATCAACGATCTCGACCAAATGAACAACATAATATATTAATATTTAATCGATGTAATTTAGAGATCTAACTCTTTAATCCTATTATAGCACTATTTAAGTAATTTGTCAATATAAATAATGAACAGTGAGCAGTGAACAATATAATTTTAGCGGGCGCGAGTGGTATCCACTTCTGAAAGACTGCGGAGGCCGAGCGCATGGTTCCGCCAGCTGGCGGAGGCGAGGCCGAGTATTAGCGAATTCCCTCGCTGGGGGAATTCGCGGTCTTGAAGAAGGGATACCCGAGCAGGACCCGCTTTTTCATCTAAGAATTGAAGGCGCCGTTGGGGCCGGCGGGCGAGCTTTGTAGAGAAAATATAGCACTATTTAAGTAATTTGTCAATATAAATAATAATGCAAAATGCAAAAATATTCGCTAAAGCGACGAAATTCTAAAGAATTTCCAAGATGCAAAATGACAATTCAAAGTGTAAAATTAAATCTCCGTAAATTCTTTTTACATTTTAGATTACATTTTGATATTTAATCTTTGATTTTTGATTTATTTAGACCAGTTATCTGCCTGCCGCCAAATTAGGCAACAATTAGGATTTAGAAATTAAAAATAAATAATTATTTCAAAATTTTATCAATGATATTGGAGATATTATTCTCTGAAATATTGTCAACTTTCTCGCCATTGACAAAAAGTGTTGGGGTCGCATCTACTCCAATTTTTTCGCCATAATTAACATCATTTTCAACAATTGTTTTGAGACTTGGATCATCTAAATCTTTGGTAAATTGCCCTTTATCCAATCCTAATGTCCCTGCCCAGCCAATTAAATTGTCCCGTGAAATCTGAGATTGATTTTTATAAATTATTTCAAACATGTCCCAGAATTTTCCCTGCTTGCCAGCGGCCTCAGCTGCCAAAGCTGCAATAGTGGCATTTTCATGGTAAGGCAAGGGGAAATGACGAAAGATGATGCGCACCTTCCCATTGTATTTTTCAAAAATTTTATCAAGAAGGGGTGGCATGTCAGCGCAGGCCGGACACTGAAAATCAGCAAATTCAACCAAAGTTACGGGCGCGTTTTTGTCGCCTTTAATTCGATAATCCGGCACATTATAGAGCTCTGAGGTATCAATAGTGGCTGAGTTTCCATCAGATGAATACTCCACAGTTGGCGGCTGGCTTTGTTTTTGGCAGCCGGTAAGGGTGATTAATGAGAATAAGAAAATGGATGTAATAATTAAGTATTTCATAGGTAATGAATAGAGAATCTTGAATTATGAATGATGGAATTAAACTAGATTCTTTATTCTTTATTCCCGCTTCTCCTCTTGGGCGGCTTTGAGCGACAAACTTATTCTATCACGTTCTTTGTCAACTGCAATAACTTTGACTGGAATAATTTTGCCAGGCTGGACGACCTCTGAAACGTTGGCGACACGATGATCAGCAAGCTGGGAGATATGAACCATTCCCTCCCGATTGGGTAAGATTTTAACAAGAGCGCCAATTTCTTTGCCAGTATGGCGATCTTTGAGAATGCTTGTCACCTCTCCCTGAAAGATCTCGCCAACTTCAACCTCACGGGTAAAATTTTCAATCCATTTGGCAGCTTTTTCGCCCATTTTGGCATCGGTGGAAGATACTAAGACTGTCCCATCCTCTTCAATATCAATACTGGTAATCTCCCGTCCGCCGCATTCAGCAATTAATTTATTGATGGTCTTACCACCTGGGCCAATCAAAAGGGCGATTTTTTCTGGATCAATTTTTACAGTCTTGATGCGGGGGGCCCAAGGAGAAAGTTGGGATCTTGGGGAGGCAATTATCTTCTGCATCTTTTGCAAAATTGCCTCTCTGGCCTGCTTCGCCCTCTTCATGGCTTCTTCTAAAATCTCTAAATCCAAACCCTGAATTTTCACATCCATTTGAATAGCAGTAACACCATTGGGAGTACCTGCTATTTTAAAATCCATATCACCGGCAAAATCCTCTATTCCCTGAATATCAGTTAAAAGTTTATAGTCTTTTTTGGGGTTTTTTTCATCAGCAGTCATCAACCCAATTGATATACCAGCAACAGGTGCAATAATGGGCACACCAGCATCCATTAGAGCTAAACTTGCCCCACAGGTGGCAGCCATGGAAGTGGAGCCATTGGAGGATAAAATTTCAGAAACTAATCGGATTGTATAAGGGAATTCTTCTCTGGTCGGGATAACGGCAAGAAGGGCTTTTTCCGCCAAAGCGCCATGACCAATTTCCCGCCGGCTGGCGCCTCGCAAGGGCTGAACTTCACCAGTGGAAAAAGGCGGAAAATTATAATGGTGCATAAAGCGTTTGGTCCCTTCCTCCTCCATTGTCTCAATCACCTGCTCCTCACCTGGTGAGCCAAGGGTGGCAATAGTTAAGGCCTGGGTTTGGCCGCGAGTAAATAAAGCAGAGCCATGAGTGCGCGGTAAAAGTCCAACCTCTATGGAAATCTCCCGAATCTCATCAAGTTTCCTACCATCCGGCCGCAGAGACCGCTCTAAAATGGCCCGTCGCACTTCCCTCTCTACCAGTTGGGAAAAGGCCTCTTTCAGCTCTACCTGTTTATAATCCCCTTCAAAGTTTTCCATCACCATTTTTTCAAAATCAGCTATTTTTGCCTCGCGTTTGAGCTTATCGGCTTCTTCAACAGCGTCAGCCAGTTTCTTACCAAGATATTTTTCAATTTTTTGGTGGATTTCATCACTTTGGGCAAATTCTGCTGCCTCGCCTCTGGGCAATTTTTTCTGTAATTCTAAAACACCTTTGAGTTCCTTTTGGATCAATTTTATCCCTTCAATGATTTTTCCCTCCGGGACTTCTTTAGCGGCAGTTTCAATCATAATTGGTTTATCGTCAGTAAAAGAAACAGTTAAATCTAAATGTGAGGATAAAAGCTCATCATGGGAAGGATTAAAAATAAATTTACCGTCAATTAGTCCTAAGCAACCGGCCGCCACCGGGCCTTCAAAGGGCGCGGGAGAAAGAATTAAAGCTGATGAGGCAGCAATAACAGAAACCAAATCTGGGTCATTTTCTTTGTCAACTGATAAAACTGTAATAATAACCTGGATATCATTGCGGAAATTATGAGGGAAAAGGGGCCGCAGAGAGCGGTCAATCAATCGGCAGGTCAAAACCGCCCGTTCAGAAGGCCTGCCTTCCCGTTTAATAAACCGAGAGGAGGAAATTTTGCCAGCAGCGTATAATCGTTCTTCATAATCAACCAAAAGCGGGAAAAAGTCGACACCCTCCCTTGGTTCCTCGCCGACCACAACCGTTGCTAAAACAACCGTATCGCCGTAACGAACCGTTACGGCGCCAGAGGCCTGCTGGGCGAGTTTACCAGTTTCAATAATAAGATCGCGCCCCGCTAAGGTCGTTTTATATTGTTTGACAGTAGTACTTTCTTTTTCTTTGGTCACTTCCTAAGTCCTAAATCTTTGATTAATTTTTGATAATCTGTCGGATTATTTTTGGCTAGATAATTTAATAGCCGTCGCCGTTTTCCTACCTTCATTAAAAGTCCTCGTTTGGAATCGCTATCTTTTTTGTGCTTTTTTAAATGCAAAGAAAGATGATTCATCTCTTCTGTTAATATGGCAATCTGAACTTCGATTGAGCCCGTATCTTTTTTATGGATTTGATATTTTTCGATTAAGCTTTTTTTGGTTTTTTTCTCTTTTTCCATCATGTTCCTATTGTATATATTTTATGTTGCTTTGGCAACAGTTACGCAGTCTTAGCATCACTTTGGGCTCTTTGGCGCTGATTTTGGATTTTTTCAATAATTTCTTCTTCTACTTCGGATATACCCGCTGCTTTAAGTGTAAAATCTGCAGCCATGGCATGGCCAGATCCTTTGAAAAGTTGGGCAATACTTTGGACTTGGGCTCCACTACGAGTAGCTCGTAGATTGCCATAGACTTCGCCGTTTTTTTCAATCAAAAGCAGGGCAAAATCAGCGCCGTAGACTGACTTTAAGATTTCATCAAGTAAACCATTAATGTCGTTATAATTAGCACCGGCTGCAGAAAGATCTTCTTTAGTCACCTTAACCCAGATAAATTTATGAGTTTTATCTTCTTTGATTCCTGCCAATACTTTGCCCCAAAGTTTTAAAGTGACAAGTGATTTTGCCCTCCTGAGGTGGCCAATAATTTCTTGCTGACGGGCGCCAGCTGCTAAAAGCTGGGCGCCAACTGTAAGAGATTTGGGAGTGGTATCCTGGTTTTGAAAACTGTCCGTATCGGTCAGAAGGCCAGTCATTAAAGCTGTGGCGATATCTTCATCCATCAAATTTTTTCCGCGGCCAAGGGATTCTAACAGTGAAACCATAATTTCACAAGTTGAGGAAGAAGTTATATCAACCCAGTTTATCCGACCAAAATAAGAATTGGTACCATGATGATCAATATTGACAGTTGGCACCTCATAAAATAGATCGGGATTTTCTTCAAAAAGAGGCCCTAATTTTGCCCAATCCGGGGTATCAAGAATAAAAATTGCATCGGTAGAAAAAGGTTGTTTTTCTAATTTTATCCCTTCTGGGTTGAGAGCATTGCCACCTCTCGTAGCAATGATAATTTTTAAGCTTCTTTCTTGTTTTTGATAGCCGACTCCTTCAATATCTATGCCAGTGGTATCTAAAGTAATAGCAAAATCTTTACCAATATCGAGATTTTCTTGGATTTTATTGATTTGGGGCAAAAACTGAAACAAGCTGGAGAGGGCATTAGGACATACTGCCATTGCCCCAATTCCTATTTTTTTCAAGGCCAAATAGAGAGCCAAAAGAGAACCTAACCCATCACCATCAGGATTTTGACCAGTTAAAATTAAAACTTTTTTGGCAGTTTGTAGAATTTGAACAATTTGTTGTTTAGCAGATAATTCCATGACTTTTCATCATATCATTCCCAGGGCTATTGTCAAGATCTAATTTTTATGATAAGTTGAAACAATATAAACTACTTCGCAGAGGTATTCCTGGCGGAAAAGTTTGTTTTTAAATAAGCAAAAGCTTGTTATTCGCTTTGCTCATAATAGGTTTCATCCCCGAAGCAAGCTTCTGGGTATTCGACCTCTTAAAAATAAAATAATAAATAGGATAATACATGGCTGTCAAAAAGATAAAAACCAAAATTGCCTCAGCTAAAGCCCATAAATATTCTCTAAAAAGGCGCCAAATCAATAAAAAGTGGCGGATAAAATTGGAAAAAACTTTGCGAAAATCGGGAAATATCCCCGAGATTTATAAGGTGATTGATCAATCGGCCAAACTTGGCATCATCCATAAAAACAAGGCCGCTCGCCTTAAAGCAAAAATGACCAAAAGGCTAAAGAGTAAATCCCAGACACAAAAAATTGTCAAATCAACATCGCCAAAAGGTAAAAAGCCGACCAAAAAGAAGGCAACCAAAGTTGCCCCCAAAAGTGTAAAAAAATCTAAAATCCCAAGTTCCAAATCTTAAATGTTTAAATGACTAATGATTTAATATCTAATGAATGTTTAAATGAATTAATGTCTAAAAAATTAAATCATTAAATAATTCATTAGTCATTAGAAAATTAGAAATTAAAAAATTTTTATATAGGAGGAGGGTGAAGCGTTTTTGGGAAGGATTACTTTATGGGGGTGGCTGTCTATTTGAACTAGCTAGAGGGATTAATTTTTTGGCAGTGGCATTAGTTTTATGCCATTTTTTTATAGCGACAATTTTTATTGTCGATGGCGAGAGCATGGAGCCCAATTTTCAAAATGGTGAAGTGCTCCTTGTAGAAAAAATCTCCTATCTTGTCTCTGACCCCCAGCGAGGTGATGCTTTGGTTGTTAAATTTCCAGGAGATCCGGAAAAGAAAAAATATTTTAAGCGGATTATCGGTCTGCCGGGCGAAAAAGTGCAAATTAGTGATGGTAAAGTCTTTATCAATGACAAACGCTTATATGAATCCTACATTCCAGAAACAATTAAAACGGCTCCTGATGGAGAATGGCTCTTGCTGGGTGAGGAGTACTTTTTAATGGGAGATAATCGCAACAATTCCTATGATTCGCGGCTGTGGGGCGTGGCACCAAGAAAATATTTAATCGGGGCGGGGTGGCTGGTTTTGTGGCCGCCAAAAAACATGGGCGCTATCCCCCAATACTTTCCCACCACAAAGTAAGTGAATATAGAATTCTGAATAAAGAATTAAGAATTGGACCCATTATTCGTAATTCGTGATGCTATATTCTAACTTCTCTATTCTCGGTTAGTCTACTGTTGGTTCGTGGCTGGCATGGAGCTGTTTGGCTAAGTTGCCCAAAAGTTCCCAAATGCCCCTTTGAAAATCTTCAATGGAGACAATTTTTTGGCGTGATTCAAACCAGATAGGTATATCAAAGGGATGTTTCATAAATCGATTTGACCACTGCTTTTCACAACCAAAAACAATGGCATAAGGCAGATATTTTTCAAATCCTTCCTGAAGGCCGGCCCAATAATCAATCGGCTCATTTGAGGTTAAATAATTTTTAAAAGCCAGAAATCTGCCTAAGACCTTTTTCCCTTTGTCGGTGCGCAAAGGAATATATAAGGCAAAGCGGACAATCATTAAAGCACAAATCATCATCGCCACCCACAAAAAGAGGGAGAATTTTGCCTCAGTTGGTGCAAAAATAGCTGCCAGACCAAAACCGACAAGCGAGGATATAAATAGTAATATCCCAGTCAATTTCCAGCGGGCATGGATTAAGGCTGGATTTTGGATGAAATAACCCGAAGCTGTTGCCTCCTGATAGATAAAACCGTAAACATCAGCAATTCGGCGGGAAAAAATATGGCCGCCAATACGGCGTTCAATATCTTCTCTATGGGTGATAAATTGATCGCGGTAAAAAAGTTTGGAAAGAAGCATCTCCTCAAAAGGATGCAAAACATCCAAAGTTTTTTCTTGGCGCCGTAGTACCATAAAATCCTTCTGCCTACGCCGGCAAATGATTAAATGCCCCCGATAAGCCAAATCAATTAAAGTAGCAATAATTTCCCGAGATCCCACCCGGCCAGTATATAAAGCACCAATAATTGCCGGCGGATCGCGGCTGGGTGGCGCGCTAATATCGCCAGCTGGCATTTTTACCCGTTGTTGTTTGCCTTTAACATATAAAAGAAAAACTAAAACCAACCAGCAAAAACCAGGGATAATAATAGCCAGTGCTATCCAGAGGACAAAAGGTAAATGGAGGATAGAAAAATAAATATCCTCCCACCATGGGAAATTAATTGTCCCTTTGGGCAAGCGAATAACAACTGTATAAGTGGCATCAGGTGAAAGACCAGTGCCGGAATAAATTAAGGTCTGGGAATCTTGCTGTATAAAACCAGTTGTTCCCTGTAATGGTGGGGTCAGATAGGCGGGTTTGGTTCTGGGTGGTAGTTCATAGAGTCCTTTGATCGAACCCGTAGAAACTTCTTTAGGCAAATGAATAGTTGCAATTATTTGGTTAATATAATAACCTGGCTGATCAATAATTTTAAAGGTAATCTCATCAAAATTATTTTGTCTTTCCCATCTTGGTCGATAGAGTTTATTATTAATTTTTAATTTGCCCTCTTTGGTAAGTTGAATATCAATATTTTGGGCTGGTCCAGAAACAGTGGTATCTTGGGATAAAGTTAGAGCAGAAATGCGGAAATAACTAATAATAATACCAGCTGTTAATGCGACAAAACCAAGTACTAAAAAGAGCAAAAATTGCTTTTTATAAAACGATACACCACCAAGAATTTGCTGGAAGATACTCTTTTTCATTAACCCCCACGAAAATAGCCTAAGAACTCAAAAATAAGATTAGGGCTATCCTTGGCTCTATTTTACCAGTTTTCATTGCCAAATCCAAATCCAAAAGTTGGCGATAAATGGCACAAAGCTCGTTAAAGGTGAAATTTTGGGCCTGAGCGCGAGTTTTGGATAAAACAAAAGGATGAAGGCCTATTTTTTTGAAATCTCCTTTATGCGTTTGTATGTCTTTAACTAAAAGCAGATTGCGGAATTGATAAACTATCATACCAAAGATTTTTAATTCATCCTCGCCCAAGGCCAATAATTTTTGTAAAACCCTCACTGTTTTTTTCTTGTCAGTAGCTAGGCAATCAATCAGATCAAAAATTTTTTCTTTTATTTGCGGCTCCACTAATGTTTCTATATCTATAATTTTGATAATGTGGGGGCTATGGGCTAAAAGTTTATTAAGCTCATTGTCCATCCGCCAAAGATCATCGCCAACATACTGGACAAGTTTTTCCACTGCTTCCGGCTCAATTTTTCCACCCTCTTTGGCAACTTTTTTCTTAATCCAAAGAGGCAATTTATTAGGAGGAAGTTTTTGAAAATTGGCACTTTTTCCAGGAATATTGAGCAGTTTAAATAAAGGACCGCTGGGGGCAGGGTCCTGTTTTTCCCAAAAAACAAGGACAGTTGTGGCAGGCAGAATTGGTAAAACTTTGGCGATTTTTTTCTGGACTTCTTTATCACCTTGGCCCAATAAATCCTCAACAATAATCAACCGTTTTTGGGCAAAAAAGGGCAAAGCCGAGGTATAAGAAAAAAAATCTTCACTTTGTAAATTTTCGCCTTTTAACCGAATCAAATCAGTCTCCCCGCTTTTTTGGCGGTACTTATTGATAATTTCGGCGACTTTTTGCCGGCTTCTAAAAGAATCTTGTCCCCAAATAAGATAGCAGTTCATATAATTAAATCCTAATGATAAAATCCAAATGACAAATCAAATCCCAATGACTAAATGTCAAATTTATTGGGATTTTAGATTTTAAGCATTGATTTGACATTATGGTTTTGGATTTTGAGCTTCTCAAAATAAAGTATTTTGAGATTTTGGCTGGGCTTCTGGCAGGCGCTTGATTAAACTTTTAAAGCCAAATTCTTCAAGATGTTTTGTAAGTTTTGCCTTATCATAATCTTTTAATTTACAGGCGGATAAATCCAAATGCTCTGGCCAGTCAGTTTGGAGTTTAACTAGCTTTTGGTTGGCAAAAGCTAACTTTTTATTGTCCTGTAAAACTTTTCTGATTTTTTCATTTTCCACCTTATTAAGATTTTTATATAAATTAAAAAGTGAACCAAATTGTGCTAAAAGACTTTGGGCACCTTTATCACCAATGCCGGGCAGACCTTTGATATTGTCTGAAGGATCACCTTTGAGGGCCTTAAAATCAACAATTTGCGAGGGTTTGAGGCCATAACGCTCATGGACCTTTTGGGGATCATACAAAATCGCCTGTTTTTCTCCCCGACCCAGATTCCAAACTGAAGCATTTTCATCCACTAACTGCAAAGTGTCTAAATCTCCGGTGGCAATGATTGTTTTAACTTTTAACTTTTCACTTTTAACTTTTATTGCAGCTATTATGTCATCCGCCTCATAGCCCTGGCGGGCAAAAACCGGGACATTAAAGACCTCAAGGAGATGTTGGGCTAAAGGAATTTGTTTATAAAAGGCCTCATCATATTTTGGTCGGGTGGCTTTGTATTCTTTATATTCTTTGTGGCGATAGGTCTTGCCAGGACTATCAAAGGCAACTGCCACATATTGGGGCTGGAAATTTTTCAGGGCAGACAAAATTGAGGAAGTAAAACCATACAAAGCATTAACCAGTCGGCCTTTTTTGTCAGTTAAGGGCGGCAGGGCGTGATAAGCCCGGTGCAAAAGAGCATTGGCATCAAAAAGGAGTAACTTTTTCATAGCAACCTCATTTTAGCAGGATAAAAAGAAACCGTCCATATCTTTTTAGGACGGTTTGATTGGTTCCCCTTGAGGTTTTTTGGCCAACATTTTTTTCTGGCAGGCGTCGGTTATTTTCTCAAATACTGCCCTGATCTCTTCTGCCATTAGCCCCGATGCCCATTGCTGCTTGTAGGGCATGCGCCAGTGACCAAGAAGGTGATGGACGTGAAATGGCTTTCTTCTATGGTTAATGATGACTGTGCCCTTGGCTTCCCCTATCTTAATCTTATCGCGCTCTGATGGGGTAAAAAACTTGATCTCTGAAACTATGATTTGACCGATTTTCGCCATCCACTTCACCTCCTTTG
>Ga0210057_1006195_pt1 | contig 14962 bp, 16 predicted proteins | sample CryGeyCG2114_010_2_FD_183968 | JGI IMG/M metagenome (GOLD analysis project Ga0210057, IMG submission 183968) | Groundwater microbial communities from aquifer - Crystal Geyser CG10_big_fil_rev_8/21/14_0.10 (SPAdes) (version 2) | ecosystem: Environmental > Aquatic > Deep subsurface > Groundwater ... | reverse complement strand
GGATAAATTCCATCTCTGTTGATTTCATAACTTACTTTGGCGTATCTCCTAATCAAATCCTCACTTTCATCTGCTTCTTGCCTTGAAGGATAGCGAAGCCACGAATCACGAGCGCTATCAAGTGTTGCCCGAACCACTACTTTGACTTCATCGGGTAAATCCTCACTTAATGCACCATAACTTTCACCTTGTGTCTCTCTATGCCATTGCTTGATATACTCAAAGCCCGCTTGGATAAAACGGGGAGTATATCCCAACTCTTCATGAGCCTTACCTTTGGCTTTCCCCTCAAAATCCAAATCCGCCTGATAAGCTACAGCCATTTGCTCTGCAAATCTTGGGTAGGCTTCGGCTACAAAGTTATTAGCTCTTGGGTCTTCTACGGCGTTCATCATGAAAGAAAATCCAGGTTGCCTCCAAACCTCAGTCGGAATATCTTCTGTTCGTGATATTCTTCTATGTCCCCCTTCGTGTGATATGACAAAACGAAGATAGTCCATAGGCTTCTCTATTAAATCTTTGGGGTCAATGCGTATCTTATTCTCTGCAAAATCCCAATGCCAACCCGCACCTGGTTCATTAAGCTCCACAGGAATTTGAAAGTCCTTGCCAACGAAATAAGCCAGAGAGGAGAGTATCTGTTGCCTATAACTGATCTCCTGTTGTTCTTGAGGCGAATACTGTCCCAGAATTTCAGCTTGCCTATTTTGTCTCAAGGCTTGGTATGAGGTGGTTGTTTCTCTTTCCATTTTGTCCATCTGCTCCATATTTTATTATGTTAAAACCTTGATAACTTGGTTTTTACCATTTTTTCTAAATCTTCAGACTTATATCTCCTATCTCCTCTGTCATTCACTCGAATAGCTTTGAGTTTTCCGCTTCTGTCCCATCGTCTCAGTGTTTCTACATGAACATTAAGAACTTCAGCTGCTTGCCTGATAGTTAGAAGTTTTTGTAATTCGTTCTTAGTCTTCGGCATACCTACACTAAATTATACAAAAGGTGAACTGAAAAATAAAGAAAGTGTTTTTCTGGGTGTGATTTGTTTAGTTTTGTAAAAGCCTGTAAGAAGGGTTAGAGGCTGCTTCAAAACGCATCTCTGGTGGAATTGATCTGATAATTCTTCCAAATCCATCTCTCTGGGCAATTATCCGTTCTTTTCTAGGTTCGGGAAGCTTAAAGTTAAACTTAAATTCTAAGGTTGGAACTGTATAGCTTCTGTTCCGACCGATAAATTCATGATGCAAATTTTACCATTAAGAAGAAAAAAGGAAAAATAGCGGGATTACTCGTTTTTTAAAAAAACAATGGCGTGCGTCCCTGTTGAGGCTTCCTTAACAGAAAAACCAAAGTTGCTGATCGCTTCCTCTTCAGACTCTCTGAAAATTGGCTCACAAACCAAAGCAGCCATTCCTCCACTGCTTAAGAGACTTCTAGGATCCTTTCCAATTTCCTCAACAACCTGCATTACCGATTCCGGCGGTAATCCCCAAGCCATTATTAAATCAAACTTGCGACTTTGCTGCGCGGCTTTTCTAAGAAAATCGGCTGCCTCCGTAATGTGAACCTCGGAATAAAGTTGCAGTGCCTCAGAAGAATATCGTTTAATATCAACACCAACAATTTCTTCAATTTCCGGAGATAATTGTTTCAGTGCCACGCCAACAGCTCCTTTGCCACACCCCAAATCCAAAACTCTCTTTTTACCTTGAAGTCCTTCTTTTAAAACCCCTCTTTTCCCAAAAATTAATTGTTCAAGGCCAAATTTAGCGTCTTGAGCTCTCTCGCTTATATTGGTTCGGTCATCATAAATACTTTCGCCTTCACTCATAATTTGTAAGCCTATTCCCCATTAGCAATAAGAGAATAGAAAAAATATAAACCTTCTTGTCAGCAACAGCAAGTATTACAAAATATTAGATTTTTTTTCATCCCATAATGTTGACTTCTTTCTTTTTTTACCGTATCCTTGACTCATATTGGCACTTTGACCAGGGCAAGAAGCAGGGAAAAACCAGGTAAACCTAAATCTGCAAATAATTGTTTATTTTGCCAAAACCGGCTGGCCAAAGTCATCGATCAGGCTGGCCACCGGCCGCCAATCCTTTTTCTCACCATCCCAAACATTCACCCAAGACGGTTTAAACCAGCCGATTTTTGCTCCTATCGGCGCACTTGAACACTCTATTCTAAACCAACAGCATTCCTTTTTTTCACCGTCTATTAGATTAACTTCAAGGACAACATCGTTCACGATTCCCTCTTTTTTACTTGTTTTTGGTTCCCACGGGGCGTCGTTACTACCAGGACTATCAAACGGACCGTAAACGCCTGATCTTCTCCAAGCCACCTTCTTACCAGCAAACTCTTTCTTAAGTTCAGCTTCCCGTGACGATTCACAGCCACCCAGGGCCAAACCAGCAGCCACCATGACAGTTGTCTTTAAAAATTGCCTTCGTGTCAGTTTTCGCGGCGGTTGGAGCTGATCAATTTCTTCTCCCATAGTTTTAAGCTAGCAAAACCCAAATTAAAAATCAACTCTTACCCTGCAGCAGAGCCATCAGCAGGGAGTAAAAACGGAGGTTGTGGATGGTGGCCAAGCGCATGGCGGCCGCCGGCTCGACTTGAAAAAGATGGGCCAAATAGGCGCGGCTGTAATGACGGCAAAGCAAGCAGTCACAGGCCCGACTGACCGGTTGATCGCTGGTCTTGCCTTTTTTAACGTCATAAAAAGAATAAAAATTTTTCTTTTTTAAGTTAATGGTTTTAAACGAATTCGCCTGATAAACATAAAGCCGGCGGTGGCGGGCGTCGCGCGTCGGCAGGACACAATCAAAAATTTGGTACCCCTGCTTAACACAGCCAATAATGTCTTCGGGCTTACCGATGCCCAAGCCGTAAAGAAAATAACCGGCCGGGGTGTTGTCGGCAATCACCTGCCCGGTTTCATAATCAAAGTCGCCGTTGGCTTTGACCGGCCAACCGCCGTAGCCAAAGCCGTCAAAGCCGATGGCCGCCAGTCTTTGGGCACACTCTCGTCTTAAATCTCCAAAATCCCCGCCTTGCACGACCGCCAGCAGATAAGGCCGCGGCGGCGTGGGATAAAGCTTGGTAAATTCCTGTCGGCAACGCCTCGCCCAGTCCACCGTCCGGTCAACGGTTCTTTGGGCCACCCGGTGGCTGGCCCCCGGCGGGGTAAAATCATCCAACACGACCATCATGTCCGGCTGCAACAACGCCTGAAAACGAATTGATACCTCCGGGGTAAAAATGATTTTTCTGCTTCGGGAAACCTGAATAACTACGCCTTTATCAATAATCTCGCCGTTGACTTTTTTGGATTTGATCAGTGACATCACCTGAAAGCCGCCGGAATCGGAAATGACCCCGCCGTCCCAGCCCATAAACAGCCGAATGCCACCAAACTGTGACAAAAGCTGTCGGTCCAAATCGCGATAAAGATGATAAGTATTGACCAAAATGCCCGGGGTGCCGGTACTTTTGATGTCTTGAGAATCCAGTGTTTTCACCACCGCCCGCGTCGCGTCCGGAAAAAACACCGGTAATTTCAGTTTACTGTCAGGGGTTTTAAAATACCGAGGCGCATTCATTAAGACGGCGTGAGCTTAACCCCAGCAGCGGTATCTTTGACCTGCCAGCCAAGAGATTCGATTTGCTGACGCAGCTTGTCTGCCGCCGCCCACTTTTGCTGCTGCCGTAATTTTTCTCTGGCCGCCACCAACTTCATTGCCGCCGGCGGCACTTTTTGCTGGACTTTAGTCTGAGCCGTTAGGCGAAGACCCAGTACCTGATCAAAATCCACCAGCAAGTCATGCTTGTCATAACCGGGAAGATTAGATTTGACTATTTCCCAAACCAAGGCCAAAGCTTCAGGAATTTTCAAATCATCATTGATCAACGCCGTAAACCTCTTTTGGTAAGCGTCGGCCTTGGCCAGCTTTTCCGGTGATAAAACCTGGCGATTAGTCGTCTTTAAATCAGCGACGACAGACTGCAGCCGACGCAGGGCAGTTTGGGCCGCCTGCAGCGACGGCCAAGTAAAGTTGAGCTTCGAACGATAATGAGCCGTCAGGCACAAATAACGCATGGCCAAAGGGGCAAAACCTTTTTTGACAAGCTGACGCATTTCAATAAAATTGCCCAAAGACTTGCTCATCTTCTGGCCATCCACCGTCAGCAAACCGCCATGAAACCAAAAATTGACGAACTTGACGCCGGTGGCCGCTTCCGACTGGGCAATCTCGTTTTCGTGGTGGGGAAACTTCAAATCCATCGCGCCCGCATGAATATCAATGGTCTGGCCCAAAAACTTTTGGGACATCACCGAACATTCAATGTGCCAACCGGGGCGGCCCTGACCCCAAGGGCTCGGCCAAGCCGGTTCATCCTTTTTGGTGGCTTTCCACAGGGCAAAGTCCAGGGCCTGCTTTTTTTCGTATTTATCCGTCACCGCCCTGGTGCCGGCTTTGGCTTCTGCCAGCTTAATCCCCGACAATTGGCCGTAATTTTTAAACCGGCGGACCTTAAAATAAACCGAGCCGTCCTTTTCAACATAAGCGTAACCTTTGTCCACCAGCGTCTTGACCACTTGAATAATCTCGGGGATGTTTTCGGTGACGCGCGGGTAGTGGTCTGCCGGCAAAATATTCAGGCTGCGCAAATCCCTTTGAAAAAGCGGGATGTATTTGGCCGCCAGCGCTTCCAGACTGACCCCCAACTCGTTGGCCCGCCTGATCATGTCGTCGTGAACATCCGTGATGTTCAAAACATGAGTCACCTGCAAGCCATTGCTAATCAGCACCCGCTTGAGCAAATCAAAGTTGATATAACTGCGGGCATGCCCCAAATGGCCCGGGCCGTAAACCGTCGGGCCGCAGGTATACATCCCCACCCACCCCGGCTTGATCGGTTTAAATTCTTCAATCCGGTGGGTAAGAGTGTTATAAAACTTAATCATCCGCTGGTCCTTCTGGCCGGACCGGTTTCGGCGCCGGCTTTTTGTTGAGCTGTTTTGATACCAAAAAGGCCTCGTTTGGGTTTGCTGGCCGGCGGCACCACCGGTGGCTCGGCTGCCTCAACCCCCGCCGCATTGGCAAGCTCCCGTCTCTGCCGCAGCTGCTCTTCGCGAATCAGCCGATACTTTTTGATTTCTTCTTCCAGCTGCTTGGTAATTTGGGCTACCTGCTGCCCGCTGCTGGCTTTATCAATTGCCTTCAACTGCTGGAGGCTAACCGTTTGAGAACCCGTTGGCTGGGTTGGCGGCGCTTTCTGACCAACTACCGGCTGGCCACCAAGTTGTTCCAAAGCCGTATCGAGCAACTGCCCCGGCTGCTTCGCTATCTCTTTGACCGTTTCTTCGCCAATTTGCTTGACCGCTCGGGCAACCTGCTGCGCTAAGGGTTTAGGCGTCAGTATTTTCTCCTTCCTTCCAAAGCGCGTGACAGTGTCACTTCATCAGCGTATTCCAAATCCCCACCCGTCGGCAAACCTTGACCGAGACGAGTCACTCGCAGGCCTGCTTTGCCGGCAGGCAGGCCGTCACCCGTAACCATTAAACTGTTTAACTGGTTTTTGATGTACATCGCCGTGGCTTCACCTTCCATGTTGGCATTGGTCCCCAAAATCACCTCTTTGACCGCCGCCCCGTTTTGCCAAGACTTTTTGACCCGGCTGACAAACTGGCTGATGTAAAGCTCGTCCGGACCAATATTATTGAGCGGCGAAATCGCCCCGTGCAAGACATGATACAGACCCTGATAGTGATTGGTTTTTTCCAAGGCCAGTACGTCCAAGGGTTGCTCCACCACACAAATCACCGTTTTGTCGCGCCGGTCGTCCTGGCAAACCGGGCAGGGATCGGTCTCCGCCACATTGAAGCAGCGGGAGCACAACACCGTCGCTTTTTTTAAACTGGTTAAAGACTGGGCAAACTCGTCAAGCTGGTCTTGGGGAACGTGAAGCAGGTAAAAAGTCAATCTCTGAGCAGTTTTGGGACCAATACCCGGCAATTTTTCAAAAGATTCGATAAGCTTTCTGATCGGCCGGGGCAGATTCATTAGACTCCTGCCATACCTTGAAGATCACCACTGACTTCTTTGAGTTTTTTGAGTGATTTTTGGTGGGATTCTTTGAGAGCTTTATTAATAATTTCCACAATATCTTTGTCTTCGACTTCGCCTTCAAACTCCAACTCTTTGATTTTAGGCGCATTGATTAACCCACCGCCCTTGATCACCACTTTGATCCCTTTTTCTTCATATTCGGTCGTGACGCCCGCCAATTCTTTTTGGATTTTAAACATTTGACCGGCCATTTTGGCCTTTTGGCCAATCTGCTCCGGCGCCCGGCGAAATTTGCTGAAATCAATCATTTTTAGTATTGTAACATCTTCATTTTCAATTGCCAATCTGGGATAAGGTCACCGCCTCGCGAAGAAACCGGCGCTGGGGTTATTTAAAAATATTTTCGGCAGTGGCGAGAATATCGTCAGCACCACTGGCTGAGGGCACCTCATCGGGCGCATCATGATGCGCCCCTACTTGGCCGCCTTGGGCAACCTCTTTTTGACCCAAAACGCAAACCAAACGCACCGGTGTTTCCAAAATCTGGCCGGTGACTTGTTCGACAATCTGACGGCACTTTTCCGTTTCCAGCCGCTCCTTATGAAATTTGTAAAAAACTTCCAACTTCAAATCCTTGCCGTCAAAATCCAGCAAGCGGCAAGCGCGCAGCAACGCCTGAACCGAATGGTTAAGCGGCTTGACCTGCTCCAAAATGTCAGCCCATTTGGATTCTAACCTGGCAAACTCGCCGTTGCGGTGGGCTGCGCCTGCCGCTCCGCCCCCGTGTAGGGGCATTGCAGGCAACGCTCTTTTTGCGGGCGCCTCATGACGCGTCCCTACAGATTTTACCTCTACCGTTCCCCCTCCATTTTGGTCACTACCTGATTCGGAGGGCGAGGAAACCCTCGCCCCTACATACTCCACAATGGCCATTTCTAACGGCAACTGGGGAATCGGCGAAAACTTAATCTCCTTGTAAGCTTGGGAAAAAAGGCCAATCAGCTGTTTAATCGCCGTCACCCCTACCTCGGTCAATTCTTGCGGACTCTCAATCTCCTGAACTCCGATCTTGGCCAACAGCGCCAGCCGGAGGCGATCCAAAAGCTGTTGGGTGAAATAAATTAAATCTCCGCCGGCGGCCACCACCCGGTCCACTTCTCCCAAAGCCTGCTGGGTTTGGCCCTGGGTGAGCAAACCAAGCAGGCTTTGCGGCTGAAGCGTTGCGGTTTGCTGCAGCAGCTGCTCGGCCGCGGCCAAAGTAATTTTGCCACCGGCCAGGGATAATTGCTCCAGCAATTTTTGGCCGTCGCGAAAACTGCCATCAGCCGCCCGGGCAACCGCTTCCAGTACCCCTTGCGCCACTTTTAATTTCTCCCCCTTAACCACTTTTTCCAAACTGCCGGTGATCTCCTCCATCGCGGCTTTTTGAAAATTAAACCGCAGGCAACGCGAAATGATCGTGGCCGGTAGTTTTTCCGGTTCCGTCGTGCACAAGATAAACACGGCGTGTTGGGGCGGTTCTTCCAAAGTTTTGAGCAGTGCGTTAAAGGCTTCTTTGGTCAACATGTGGGCTTCGTCAATAATATAGACTTTGTACTGACAGCGGGTGGGCGCCAAGCTGATTTTTTCCTTAAGGTTGCGGATGTCGTCAATGCCGCGGTTGGAAGCGGCGTCAATTTCAATCAAGTCCAACGCCGTGCCTTTAGTAATTGATTGACAAATTTCACACCGATTACACGGCTCATGGTTTTTCTTCTGCTGGCAATTTAAAGCTTTCGCTAAAACCCGGGCGGCCGAGGTTTTACCAATCCCTTTGGGACCGGCAAAAAGAAGGGCGTGAGGAGTTCGACCGGAGCTGACCAAATCCGTCAACCCTTGACGGATCGAGTTTAAGTCAAGTTGACTTAAGTTTTGCGGCCGGTATTTGCGATAAAAGGTTGCTGAATCCATGAATAATCAGTTTTGTAACTGTTAGGTTCTGTTTTTTTGCCTGCGCCAAACAAATAAAAACTTCTCCCAAACACGTGTCTTTCACTACTTGATCCTCGCCGTAGTAAAAAGTCAGCACCGTCGTCGGCTTATCAAGATTGCGATATTTTTTGTTGAACCGCCGCATGGTGCGACTGTCGACAAAATTTACATTAATGGAAAACATCAAAAGCTGTCAACTAGAACTTAAGTAATCTAAACCGTATCAATACTGCCAATAAATTTTATTTGATTATTTTTCATTTTTCATTTTTCATTGGTTGGTATTATTGTTATTTATTTGAAATTGGTAGTATTTAGGCTCCTTTTGACTGTTTCCGCCACTTGCTTACCGTCGGCCTGACCATTCAGCTGCCCCATGACCACACCCATCACTTTGCCAAAAACCGCCGGCCCTTGGGCCCCCAACTGGGCAATCACCCTTTGGGTTATCTTGGTGACTTCGCTTTCGGGCATTTGGGCGGGTAAGTACTGTTCTAAAAATTTGATCTCTTGTGCCTCTTTTGCGGCCAGTTCCGGTCTTTTGCCTTGATTATAAAGGGCGATTGCTTCCCGCCGCTTTTTGGTTTCCCGACGGATGATCACCACCGTTTGCTCATCAGCTAATTGCTTATCTTGACTGCCATACAAAGCACTCCGCTCATCATTCAAAGCAGCCATCAGCATTCTTAAGGTGGCCACCTTAAGGGTTTGCCTCCTTTTTAAAGCTTGCTGAAAATCGGTCTTGATTTGGTTGAGAATTGGCATTTATCCGCGTCGCCTCCGCCGCCTGTTTTCTCGCTGCAGGGCCTTAAGCCTTTCTTTTTTTTCGGTCGAAGGTTTTTGATAAAATTCCCGTTTTCTTAATTCGGTAAGCAGTTGTTCTGCTTGAACTTTTTTTCGAAACCGGGCAATAAGCCGATCTTCACTTTCGTCGAGACCTTTTTTGACGACTGTCGCCATCTTAAAGTCATACACCCCCCCTCAAGCAAAATTTTGAATTTTGCATTTCCAATTTTGAATTAATTTTTAATCTTAAATTCATTTTAAATTCTTTTGCAAAATTTTAATAATGGTTTCTAAACTTAACGTGGTGGGTCGCATCCCCGGGTTGACCCGCGATTCGTTGAGCAGCAACTTTTTGCTCGCATGCAAAAACCAATCAGACTCGGGATCCAATTGCCTTATCTTATTATAAACCTTTGTCAAATCAATGTCATTATCCCAACGGCAATAAATTCTGACGCCCCCCGATTCCGGATCTTTGCGAACCACCAGCGCATAACCCCGGGCCTCACCTTCCCAAAGAATTCTTTCGTTACTGGTCATCACCGCCACGCCTTTTATTCCGTCGGCAAGTTGAAATTTAATGCCTTCATCCAGTTCGTCTTCGGCGGTCAGCCGATTTTTTAAACCCACCAACACCGCGTCCAACGCCGCCATCCCAAAAGCCACCACCTCCTGATCGGTTTTACCTAAACTGCGCAAATTGTTAAGAATCGACTGGAGATAAAAATAAAAGCGCGGTTGGCTGACTTCCGGCCAGCGCAGTTCTCGGGCGTTGTCAATTTGAGTCACCGTGGCGACCAAGGCTGTCAACGCTTGCTTTTCAATTTCGTCAAAGGGCTGACCGTGGCGCGTTCTCAAAATAAACTGCCAGCAAAGTTTGGCCGCGGAAATTTTTTTGCCCGTCTGGTGATGGTCCAACCGACCCAGGCCCACATCAACATGCAAAACTTCCGGATGATCATCAACCCCTTCAATTTTTTTACCGGGCGCAAAGTCGACCACTGCCTCTTCCCACCCCGGCAAAAAGCGCTTGACCAACCACACGCTGGCCACCGCGTCCAAATCCGGGTTAAGGTGGGTGATGACTTGTTTCACAACGCTATTTTAACTTTTAAGAGCGCAAAACACAACGCGCTCCCTTGACAAATTATAGGGGAATTTGAAGTTTTTATTTCTTAAGCGATTGAATAATTTCCTCGAGGCTTAGCAACTGGCTTTTTTTCTCCCCCCGTTTTTTCCACTCGATCTTGTCACCCGTCTTGGCTGACACGACCAACCGCACGGGAATCCCGATCAGGTCGGCATCGGCAAATTTGACGCCCGCCGACACCTCCCGGTCATCATACAAGACTTCCACCCCCGCTTTTTTTAATTCCTGATTAACTCGGTCAACTCGATTAACTCGATTAGCTTGGTTCACTCGGTCAACTCCTATCAAGTAAGCATCAAACGGCGCCACCGTCGCCGGCCAAATCATGCCCCGATTGTCATGATTTGCTTCTACAATCGCCGCCACCAACCGCCCCAGTCCGATGCCGTAGCAACCCATCAATAAGGGCTTCTTGTGGCCATCTTGATCAAGATATTCTGCCTTCATCACTTGGGAATACTTCTCACCCAACTTAAACACATGGCCCAATTCAATCGCGGTCTTGATTTTTAGCGTGGCTTTTTGACATTTAGGACAGACTGTACTTTCTTTGGCTACCTCCACGTTCGCCAGATAATCACATTGAGAACAGCCAGCCACCTGGTCCTCACCGGTCGGCGTAAACAGCATAAACTCATGGCAAAAGCTGCCGCCGATTGAACCGGAAGCGGCTTCCACCGCGTGGGCTTTCAAACCACAACGGGCAAAAATCTTTTGGTAAGCCTGAAAAACCTGTTGGTAATAATCGTCCAAACCTTTTTGGTCTGCGTGAAAGCTGTACAAGTCCTTCATCATGAACTCTTTGACGCGCAGTAAACCGCCGGTAGCCCGCGTCTCGTTGCGAAACTTATCTTGAATCTGATAAACCATTTTGGGCAAATCCTTATAAGAGCTGATCAGCTTGCGGCCCAGATCGGTAATCGCCTCTTCATGCGTCGGCGCCAGGCAATACTCGTGGCCGTGCTGGTCTTTGGTTTTCAGCAGCGGCGGGGTATAGCTCAACCAGCGGCCGGATTCTTCCCAAAGTTGACGGGGATTAAGAACCGGCAAAGACAGCTCCTGACCGTCGATGGCGTCCATTTCTTCGCGAATAATCTGCTCGACTTTGCGATAAACCCGCCAGCCCAAAGGCAAATAGGTAAAAATGCCGGCGGCCAACTGATCAATAAAGCCGGCCTGAACCAGCAAGCGGTGGCTGGGAACTTCGGCCGCCCGGGGCGGCTGGCGTAGGGTCTTGGCAAAAAGCTGCGAAAAACGCATGCCATCATTATAAAAGATTTTTTGCTTTTTGGGAAGAATTTCCTATAATTAATATTTGCTATGCGCAATTGGCCTGAAATTAATCCTGCTTACTGCCCCTATCGGATTACCAGAGAGACCGTTCAACTTGACACGGAATCACTCCGCTGGGACCGGCGGCAAATCCCCGCTAATGGGATCTGCGATGTTAGCCCAAGCAGGCAAACCCCCTGTTACTTTTCTGGTTCCCAAACCGCAAGCTGTGAAACAAGGCAAAACAATGATTTCTGCGACTGCTCCTGGGCTGCGGACCCTGAAGACTTCGCCGCTTAACAACTTTTTTCCTGACATGCATGCCCAAATTCATCCCAGGGGTGTTGGCGCAAAAGATAAAGTAAGGGGAAAGCTGACGGAAAAGTGGGGCCAAAAGCCTCTCTTTGAACGTCAGCCTTCCCTCTTTGGCCACCTCAATTAGTTTTTGATGTGGCTTCGGCCGCCGCTACCGCCTCGCGCTTTGCGCGCTTTGCGCTAATCCGGGCGGCCGTTTCCCGAGACTGAGGCAACTTACATGCCTCTGGTCCTCCTGCAGGGCAAGTTCCCCTGCATGACCGCACCACGTTGCTTCGAAGGTCCCTACAATCGAAATCTTCCATTGTACCTCCTCTGCACAAATCACCAATACCAGACTTATAATAGCACAAAATATCAAAAATTCAAATCCCGCTCCTTTTTTAAAACGGCCAGCGAGAGCGAAAGCGAGACAGCAGAGCGGAAGTCTGCAACAACCGGCTGACATCATTGATCGTCACCAACAGCAGTAACCCCAACAAAACCGTCATGCCGACCATATTAGTCCAGCGCTCAATTGACGGTCGGGGCCGCCGCCGCGCTATCAATTCATATAAAATAAACACCAATCGCCCCCCATCCAACGCCGGAAACGGCAAAACATTCAAGACCACCAAGTTGACCGACAAAATACCCATAAAACGCAGGATCGCCAAAATCCCTTCGTGGGCCACCCCGGCCGACGCTTGAAAAATCGCGACCGGCCCGCCGATGTCTTGAGGGGCAACACCCTGGCCAACCCAGTCAACAATCATCTTGCCAAAAGAAGACGCAATCAAGCCTCCCCAACCCACCGCTTCCTGAAGCCCTTGCCAGGCGCTGCGCGCCGGCATCTGCCACCAGGGATACTGCTTCATCTCAAACCCGGACACCACCACTCCCAAAGCCCCTTGCCCTTCGGGCGGGTTTGACCGAGGGGTCACCAAAACATTTTTTTCCTCCCCATCTTTAACAAGCAAATTAACTTCTTCCCCTTTTTTGGCCGCAATTTTTTGGGTAAAATCCTCGATGTTTTTGACCGCTTGCCCGTCCACAGCGATCACCAAATCGTCTTGTTTGAACCCCGCCGCCTCGGCCGGTGAATCAACGGCCACCTCGATAATCTTCACTTGATTGGTAGCGGTCGGAATCCCGGAAACCGAATAAACGATGGAAAAGCAAAAGACCGCCAGCAACAGGTTGCCCACCACCCCGGCCAAAATCACCATCACGCGCGCCGCTTTCGATTTGGCCCAAAAAGCCCGGTTGACTCCTTGGCTTACTTGCCCCTTTGCCTCCTGCAGTTCTTCACCATACAGCCTGACAAAACCACCAAAGGGAATCCAGTTAAGCGAATAAATCGTCTCGCCGATTTTTTTGCCCCAAGCCCGGGGCGGGTAGCCAAAACCGAATTCTTCGACTTTAATCCCGGCCTTTTTAGCGGCCAAAAAATGGCCCAGTTCGTGAACCAAGACCAACACAGAGAGGGTAAGGAGAAAAACCAAAAGAGATAACATCAGTTAATTACCAATTTACAATTTTCAATTTACAATCAATAACCAGTGAATCAGTTTTCAAGCGGCTTGTAAATTTTGTCATTAAAAATTCATTGAAAATTGGATTTTGAAAATTGATAATTTTTTATATTCTTAGCAATTCCTGCTCTTTCCTCTGCCCAATCTCTTCGATCTTTTCATTCATTTCATCGGTCAGCTTTTGCAGCTCCCGTTCTTGGCCGCGGCGGTCGTCCTCAAAGATTTCTTGATTTTCAAAAGCGTGCTTTAACTGGGTCATTTTTTCGGACCGAACTTGGCGGATCATGATCCGGGCCGATTCCAGCTGGCGCTGCAGCAGCTTGACCAACTCTTTTCTTTTTTCCTCAGTCAACGGCGGGATTTTGATCCGAATCACTTCGCCGTCAATCACCGGTTGCAAGCCCAAACCACGATCCAAAGCCAAAGCTTTTTCTATATTTCTGATAACGGATTGGTCAAAAGGCGCGACCAGCAGTTGACTGGGTTCCGGCGTCGTAATCGTTGCCAGCTCAACGACCGGCATTTTGGTCTGGTAAGCGTCAACCATGATTCGTTCGACCAGCGCCGGCGTGGCTTTGCCGGCTTTAAGCGTCGCCAGTTCGGCAGCCAGCAGCTCCAAAACATGGCTCATTTTCTGACGAGTTTCTTTCATTTTGGCCGCTTCTGGCCCACCGCAAAGCGGGCCGCTTGACCAACCACGATATTCTCGCCGATTTTGGCAATCGCTTCTTTGATCAGCTCGGCAATTGTTTTTTGGGGATCGCGAATATAGGGTTGTTTTAAAAAAGCGACCGGACTGGGGGCGTCCATCGCGGCTACTTGCATCGCCAGCTCGTGGGCCAATTTTTTAAATTCATCGGTGCGGGCGACAAAATCGGTTTCACAATTCAATTCTACCACACCGGCCACTTGTCCCTGATGATGAATATAAGTCTCAATCAAACCCGCGCTAGCCCGTCTGCCGACCCGCTTCCCCGCCGCGGTCATCCCTTTTTGGCGTAGCCATTCCGCCGCTTTGCTCAAAGCGCCGTCGGTGGCTTCCAGGGCCTGGCGACAATCCATCACCCCCGCTTTAGTTTGCAAGCGCAGCTGCTTAATTTTTTGCAGGCTTATTTTCACCATACTTTTCTATGCCCTCTTTGGCCGCTGTGGCAATCGCCGCCACAATCAGGCTGATTGACCCCACCGCGTCATCATTGGCCGGAATGGGATAGCTAATCCCGTCAGGATCAGAATTGGAATCCACCATCGCCACCAATTCCAAGCCTTTTCTGATTGCCTCCCGCACCGCAATCCTTTCTTTTTGCACGTCCACCACAAACAACGCTTCCGGCGGCTTCTCCAAGCTGGCCAAACCGCCAAACAGCTTTTCCAAACGGGCAATCTCCCGATCCAGCAAGAGCCGCTCTTTTTTAGTATACTTCTTATACTCCCCTTTTTCCCGCGCCCCCTTCATTTCAATCAGCTGCTTGATGCTTTTCTGAATTTGCTCCCAATTGGTCAGAGTCCCCCCCAGCCAACGCTGGCAAACAAAAGGTAACCCCGCTTTTTGGGCTTGCTGGCGAATTACGGCTTGCGCCTGACGCTTGGTCCCCACAAACAAAATCGTTTTGCCGGTAGCCGTCCAGTCGCGCACAAAAGCGGCCGCTTCGTCCAGACTTTTTTTGGTCTTGACTAAATCAAACACATGAACCCCGTCTTTAACCGCGTAAAGATACGACGCCATCTTGGGATTCCACCGCGCTGCCTGGTGTCCAAAATGAACCCCGGCTTCCAGCAGATCTTTAAGTGATACTTCTTGCTTTTTCGACATGTCTCCTTTTACCGCCACCCATCGGAAGTCTCCAGGAGAGCTGATGAGTGTGAGTGAT
>Ga0210057_1006191_pt1 | contig 14968 bp, 15 predicted proteins | sample CryGeyCG2114_010_2_FD_183968 | JGI IMG/M metagenome (GOLD analysis project Ga0210057, IMG submission 183968) | Groundwater microbial communities from aquifer - Crystal Geyser CG10_big_fil_rev_8/21/14_0.10 (SPAdes) (version 2) | ecosystem: Environmental > Aquatic > Deep subsurface > Groundwater ... | reverse complement strand
AAATAGAATTAGCTGATTATGGTGCTTATAGAAAAACAAAAGGGAAAGTAAAGGGCCCACAATGTAAAAAATGTAAATATGATAAAATTTGCGAAGGGCCTTGGCGAGAATATCCAGAAATTTTTGGTTGGTCAGAATTTAAGCCTATTTTGTAAAAATAAATATTTTTATAAATCGTATGGCTTTTGAGATAAGTAAAAATCGGAAAAAGGACACTGGGGGAATAATTTTGACTCCGGGTTGTAACCAGGATTGTATCTTTTGTGGAGGCCGTAAAAGAAGAATTACTAGAGTAGAATTAAGAATTCAAGAGGTAAAAGTGTATAAAAATTTGCAATATTTAAAGAAGGAAGGAATTAGGAAAATTGAAATTTCAGGTTCTGACCCTATAGAATACGATAAAATAACAGAGTTAATTCGATACATCAAAGAAGAAGGTTTTGAATTTGTCCAATTATCTACCCATGGCACAAGGTTATCCAATTCCTCTTTTTTAGATAAATTAATATCTTCAGGAGTAGATAAGCTCAGAATTCCTATTTATGGTTCTAATGCAAAAATCCACGACTCTGTTACTCGAACGCCTGGCAGTTTTAATCGGGTTGTAAAAGGAATCAAGCTATTAAGACAGAAAAGTAATAATATAAATATCCAGATAAGTTGTTTAATAGTTCAGCAAAATAAAAATGACCTTTTAAATATAGCGGATTTTGTTATCGATGAATTAGGGGTAGAAGATTTTTATTTTTCAATTCCCTGTTTGGGGGGACAAGATATATCTTTTTATATCCCTCTAAAGGATATCTCTCCATATGTGAGGAAACTTTATAACTATGTTCTAAAGATTAACGATAAAATAAAGTTTTTAGAAATACCTTTTTGCGTTTTCGGGAAATTTGATACAATACATATAAACAATATGGTATTACCCCCAAATTTGGGTAAATATAATCAGCCACCACCACCAGTGAGAACCTCTATTCCAGACCTTCCTTCTTATAGAGTTAAGAAAAAAGTTTCTATGTGCAAAAATTGTATAGCTTTTAATTATTGTGATGGTTTTTTTGTTAATATAGATAAGTTCGGCACTGGGAATCTTAAACCAATAAGATAATATAATAGAAGGTTTATGAAAAATACTTATAATAAATTAGAAATTCAAAAATTATTTAAGGGAAAGGAAATAATAACAGTATCTCATAAAGGGCCAAGAGATCCCTCAATGCTTTATATTAGTTTAGACGAGAGGTGCAATGAAAATTGTGTGTTTTGCGTAATAAAAGGAGATAATGTAGGAACCTTCGGATCAATGAGTTTAAAAGAGGCCAAAAAAATTATTAGCCAGTTTTTAAATAAAGGAGGAAAAGATTTAGTTTTTACAGGTGGAGAACCAACTCTTCGAGAAGATCTACCAATATTAATAAAATATGCTGAAACATTTAAATCCTTAAAAAATATCTCTGTCATTACTAATGGGGTTCGGCTCGGTGATAAAAAATATCTCGATCAAATTTCTAAATCAGATAAAAAAAAATTAGTTAGTTTTTCTATATCTTTACATTCTCATAAAGAAAAAGTATCGGAATTACTTACTCAAAGTAAGGGAACATACAAATGTACTATTCAAGGCATTCGTAATGCAATCAAAAGTAATTATGAGATCTCAATTTATCAAGTAATAACAAGCGAAAATTATAAAGACCTATTAACGTTTTGTAAATTTCTGAATAAATTTTTTCCTCAAATTAATAGAATAACATTAGCATACCCTTTCCCGCAAGGAAATGCTTTATATAATAATTGGATTTTCCCACGATTAAGTGTTTTAAGGTCTCATTTATTAAAGGTCTTACGATATTTGAGAAAAAAAGGTTACGATATTAATATTGCTTCTTGTGGTCAATTTCCATTATGTTTGACGCCCAATTTTGAAAAAGAGGTTTTAAAAAATGTAGATTTTAGCGAAGAAAATATTTTAGGAGTAGTAGGAAAGAAAACATTTCACGATTTTGAAATGGGCAGCGATGAATGGCAAAAACGTCAAAAAACTAAAAATAAATTATGTCAGAAGTGTATTCTTAATAAAATTTGCCCGGGATTTTGGACAAAATACGTAGAATTATATGATTTTAATGGAATCCAGTTAGTAACTTTTAAAAATTTTATTGGGAATAAATTACAATCTAAATTAAATAACGCCAAAGATTTTAAATTTATAATACAGAAATTAGACAAAGAAAAACTCAATATCATAAAGATACTAGATTATAATAAACCCAATTTGCAAAAATTAATAACATATCTGGCAAAGCATAAAATACTTACAATTATTTTAGAAAAAAACAATCAAGTAATATATCCTTCTTAATTTATGCAAACTAAAAAATCACAAAAAATATTAGTCAGTCAGGTTTTTTTAATTATGACTGGTTTTATGTGCAATAACAATTGTGTAATGTGCAGCGTGAAACCGAAGGGATTACATTATAAACCGAGAAAGACAGAGGAAATTATAGCTGATCTGGAAAGGGGGAGAGAGCTAGAATATGAAAGAGTTGAATTTACTGGCGGAGAACCAACAATAAGGTCTGATTTATTATTATTGATAGCGAAAGCAAAGAAATTAGGCTATAAAGAAATAGCCCTGGGTACAAATGCTCGAACACTAAACTCTTTAAAATTTTTGAAATCTTTACAAAAAAGTGGCCTTAGAAGAGTAACCACAACTTTATACGGATATAATTCTAAAACTCACGAAACTGTAACGAGAACACCAGGCAGTTTTCAACAAACTGTCCAAGGAATTAAAAATGCACTCGGTCTAGACATACCTATTAGTGTGAATACTGTCGTTTTTAGTTTAACGGCTAAAAATTTAAAAAAAACAGGAGAATTTCTTGTTTCTTTAGGAGTAAAGTATTGGACATTACTTGATCTTATTCCCGATGGTTATGCAAAAAATAATTATCATATTTTGTCAGTACCACCTAAGAACTTAAGAACTACTTTCAAAACTATAGAGCCTATTATTAATAAATTTGAAGTAGTAAATATTTTTGATTTTCCTTTTTGTCTTATTCCTAAACATATTTTCCGATATAGAAACTGTAATGTATTAGCTGCTAAAGGTAGAACAGAAATTATAAACCAAGTTGGTTACAAGCCAAAGCGTTTTGAAGAAAAAAATAATATTTATTATGATATTCATAAAACACGAAGTAGAAAATGTGAACAATGCGTTTACAATAACGAATGTGGAGGAGTTTGGATTCCCTACCTCGATCTTTATGGAGAGTCTTTTATTAAACCTTCATCTTAATCAATTCAGATATGAATGATGTAACTAAACATGATCTAGTAATATATTCTAAAAATATAGATTTTTATTTAAAAAATATAGGCACCGTGAAAAAGGAAATACAAAAACTTACTAATGATTTTATATTACCAATCACTTTATCATTTCATATTTTCCCCGATGATTTATCAGTAGAAACCGGAGTTAAAATAAACGAATTACTTGAGAAATTAATAAAGGACAAAATAAATTTTAGTATCTATCCTTTACCCCTATGTTTATTTAAAAAAGGATATTCTTCAAATATTAAGTCGCATTTAGTAAAAGAATATGATAAGACACTCGTTTTTTTATATACAGATAGTGGGATAAAACATATTCATTCCAATGCAGATGTCATGATGCTAAAAAATGGGCAAGTATTGCTTTTTGCTAAATGCTTTTCTTGTAGATTCCAACGAAACAAACAATGCAAAGGTATATTTGTGCGGCCAGGATCTTTCTTTTGTACTCAAAAAATAAAAGAATGGTTATATGATAAAATAGAAAGCCTAAGAAAGGTTAAATTACTCGACATCGGGTGTGGAGCGCATCCACCGTTTTTAGACTTGTATAAAAAACTTTCTATAGGGAGGAATAAAATTTATTTGCTTGATCCCTCTTCCGATTCTTTGCTTGTCCTAAGTAAAGAAATACCTCACCAGTATAATAATATTGTTCTTGTTCGGGGTAAGGCGGAAAAGTTGGAATTTAAGAATAAAATGTTTGATATAATTATTTTGCTTGATTCTTATTCTCATTTAATTGATTTACGTCAATCATTCAAGCATATTAAAAAAATTCTTAAACAAAATGGTATTTTAATTATCAAGGACGGTAAGGATTTGTCATTTAATAAAAAGACTGAAAGAGGAGAAGAGTTTACCTATCATTTAAGAAACCATTCATTAAAAAAAGCGATTTTAGAGCTTCAAAAATACGGTTTTAAAATTATAGATAGCTTTGCTGAACAAAGTGCTACAAATATAATTTGGACCTTACAAGCTAAAAAGAAATGAAAGTTTATTTTATTAATCCACCAGCAACAATTCAAATAAATAGAGAAGGCCGATGCATGGTTAGAAAATCAGCTTGGACTTTCACGTTTCCTCCTATTTCTTTAGCTAGTTGCGCGACGGTTTTAAGAGAAGAGGGATTTGAAGTTAAAATCATTGATTGCATAGCAGAAGGGATCAATCAGCTTGTTTTGAAAGAAAAAATTAAACAATATAATCCCGATATTATTATTCTAAATACAGCTACTTCCTCAATCGTTAACGACATTAAAATAGCTGATGATATTAAAGAGATTAATCCATTAGTTAAAGTTGGGGTGATAGGTATTCATCCTTCTTCTTTGCCTGATGAAACTTTTTCGCTTTCAAAAGGCCTTGATTATATTATAAGAGGAGAACCAGAATTTACGATTAGAGATTTAGCTTTAGCTTTAGATAATAATCAACCTTTATCAAAAGTAGAAGGTATTTCTTATCGAATAGGCGAGAAAATTTTTCATAATTCCTCAAGAGAATTGATTAAAGATTTAGATTCTTTGCCTTTTCCTGCTTGGGATTTAATAAATATTAATAATTACAAACTTCCTTTTACGAATGAACCATTCTTATTAATTGTGCCATCGAGAGGTTGCCCTCACCAGTGTATTTTTTGTAATGCTAGAATATATTATGGCGATGTAATAAGATTAAGATCGGTCAAGAAAGTTATTAGTGAAATAGAATGGGTTAAAAATAATTTTGGGGTAAAAAATTTTCACTTTTGGACAGAATCATTTACACTAAATAGAGATTTCGCTTTAGAAATATCGAAGGAAATTTTAAAAAGAAATATACAAATTAATTGGACATGTAACAGTAGGGTTGATAATGTAGACTTAGAATTGCTCGAATTCATGAAAAAAGCTGGTTGCTGGATGATTAGTTTTGGAATAGAATCAGGGGATCAATGCATTCTTGATAATGCTAAAAAAGGTATTACTTTAGAACAAAGTATTGATGCGGTTAAATTGGCTAAGAAAGCTGGCTTAGAAGTTAGTATTCAATGCATTATTGGTTTGCCCGGCGAAACCAAAAAAACAGCTCTAAAGACTATAGCTTTTGCTAAGAGTCTAAATGCGGATTACGCACAATTTTATTGTGCTGTGCCATTTCCTGGTTCAGATTTATATCATTTAGCCAAAGAAAAAAATTGGTTAAGTACAAAAGATTGGTCTAAATTTGATCAGAGTCAGTCAGTTTTAAATATCGACACTTTGAAAGCAGTAGCAATAATGCGATTGAGAAGAAATGCTTATTTTAATTACTATCTTAGTCCAAAACAATTTTTTAGAACTTTAAAAAAAATTATAACTTCGTCCGATTTGAAAAATTTAATTCCGACGATTAAGAATTTTTTAAATTGGATATAATATAGAGACAGCTTTTAAAAGTATGATCTAGTATGAATAAATTACATTTTATTAAAGATTATTGTAAAGCTATATTTTATTAATATGACTATTAGTCCTTACATTTACGTTGGTTATCATTGTAATAATAATTGTATTTTTTGTAGTGAAACTGATGAGTATTTGGCAAATTTAAAAGAAAAATCATTAACCGAAATAAAAAAGGAATTAAAAATTATTAGAGAAAATTACGACTTTGTAAACATAATGGGTAGAGAACCAACCATCAGGTCTGATATTTTAGAAATTGTGAAATTTGCCAAAAGTTTAAAATTTAAACAGGTAGGAATAACTACCAACGGTCGCTTGCTTTCGATTCCGATCTTTGCAAAGATTCTTTTAAAAACAGGCATTAATCAAATTGGTATTTCTCTTTCCGGCGCTTCAGCTACTGTCCATGATAGGCAAACACGAGTACCGGGAAGTTTTGCTCAAACAATAACTGGAATTAAAAATATTTTAAAATATAAAAAACCCGAAGTCAGCTTACTCGTAAACTTACCAAAGAATAGATTAAACTATAAAGAGCTAAAGGCGGAATTGAAATTATTAACTAATTTAGGTGTAAAGGAAATAAATATTTTAAATGTTTCGCCCTTAAGCCGTCGTTCTCGCACTAAAAAAATAATTATGCCCATGGCTAAACTTGGTGCTTATGTTTTTAAAATACTTAAAAATAACGGCTATCTTGAGAGAAAAAATCTTAAGATTTTATTAGTAGAATTTCCTCCCTGCAGTTTGCCAGAAGAGGCAAGAAAGTACTTTTTCCCCTGTTTAGAGAAAAACAATCACAAAGTCAGAATTCCTCTCTGTAGAAATTGTCCTTATAAGAATAAGTGTGACGGCATTCTTTCTGACTATTTACAATTATACAGAAGCAAAGAATTTAAATTATAAGCGTGTATGCTTATTTCTGTAATCATTCCAGTTTATAATGAAGAAAAATATATTAGAACTATTTTAGATAAAGTAAATAGCGTATCTTTAAATAAAGAAATCATTGTGGTAGATGATAGTTCTACGGATAAAAGTTTTGGCATACTGAAACAATTGGAAAAAGAATATTCTTTTAAACTAATAAAACACGACAAAAATCAAGGCAAAGGTGCTGCTATTAGAACCGCTTTAAAATATGTTACTGGCGATATTATTATTATTCAGGATGCTGATTTAGAATATGACCCGAATGATTACTATGCTTTAGTAGAACCTATTGTTACCGGTCAATCTAAAATAGTATATGGTTCTAGACTTTTAGTTTCTAATAAAATTCCCAATAAAATTAGATATATTAGTTGCTATGTGGGAACCCGTTGCCTAACTTTGTTAACTAACATTTTATTCAGAAGTAATATTACCGATATTAATACCGGTTATAAAATATTTCATAAAAGCGTATTAGAGAACATAACTCTTGAAAGCAATGGCTTTGAATTCTGTGAAGAAGTTACAGTAAAATGCCTTAAACAACATTATAAAATAATAGAAGTACCAATTCATTATTACCCACGTTCAGTTAAAGAAGGGAAAAAACTCAAATTTCCAGACGCTCTTATTGCCCTTTGGACAATTATTAAATACTTTTTCTTTTCTTAATTACGTTCCGAATAAAGATAAATTTTATCTTCATTTTTCTGCTGCACTAGAGTGATTTTATAGTTATTTTTTATAAAATTACATGCAGCCTGTAGATTGATAAGAGTATCACAATACCAACTTTCGATAAAATAATTATTTTTATTAGGATTAAATGGTAATTTTATTGTATCAAATTTTTCTTTTTCAAATCTATTAAATTCTTCTATACTTACAAGAGAAGAAGCGTCGTAATCTAAAAATTGTAAAATCAACATTTCGTTAGAATGCACAACTAATATACTAGAAGTATTTTTATCAATATCTTTTACTGTAGCAACGAGTCTTTGATATTCATCTTGCACATGTCTTGTGTGAAAATGGTCTTTATAACTACTTTTCAATATATAGGTACGGTAATTGGTATTGTACCAGTATACAAAGAGCAACGTAATTATTAAAATTATTGTAATATATTTATAGCGTGGCTTACGGCTAACACTATTGCTTATAAAATATATACCGAATCCTCCAAAACAAACGATCAGACTATAAGTTGGAATAGCATATCTGGATTCGTAATAGGCGCAGTCAGAGAGATAAACAAAAGAAATAAAAATAAAAAGTAGTATCAAAAAAAGAGATTTTTTAAAAACTTTATTAAAATTAGCGATAATACCGATTAATATTAAAATAGAAACCAAAGCAAATGATGTAAGTGCCCAGAATTTAACAAAATTAGGAATGTCATAAACAAAATAAACGAGTGAAAAGCGATTATTAAGAACGAATTTTAAAATACGATCCAGGTATTGTACCAACGCTGATTTAGGTACTGATAGAACATTGGAACTATTGGTTTGCGATATAAAACCGCACCAGTTATCGCTATATGAACTTTTTAAAGAAATGACTTTTATAATATATGGAAGGGAAAGTATGAAACAAATAGCTAGAATTACTAAAAGAGATTTTAAAGGTAATTTCTTATAATCTTTAAATAATATAAAACAAATTATAAATGGAATTGAAATAATAAAATACTCTGGTTTTATTTGAGATATTATAATTATTAAAAGTAGTGACAAAAAAAGAAGACTGAGTGTATGATACTTAAAATATAGTAGAGCGGTTAAAGAGAATAAAAGAAGAAAAAAAGTAACTATTGCTGGGAACCCCATTTCAAAAGCAGTAAATACAAAGACGAGAGGAGTAAAAGCATAAATGTACGATGATATTAAACTAATAATTTCATTTTGAAAAATTATTTGGGCTATAGCAAAAATTAGAATAATTGATAGAACACCAAAGATAAAATTTAAAATAGAAGCTACTAGTGGTGTAAAGCCGAATGTTCTAAAGCCAATTGATAGTACGAGGGGATAGATTAAACCGTATCGAGTATGGGTAAATATTTGTTCACCGTGAATGATTTGTTTAGCTTCCAAGAGGGACTCCCATTCTGTATCCGAGGGGATAAATGTTTTGAAATTGAATCCAGAGAAGGCCACTAAAAAAGAAAAAAACATTATTAAAATAGTAAGAAGTATTTCAGAACGCCAAGAAATATTCTTAAAACAACTACCAAAAAGTCCACGATTTTTCCAAACCAAGATAATTATTAATGCAAAACTGATCCCTATTAGGATAAAAGCAGCTGGTTGAAAGTTTTGTCCGTAACGGAGATACAATACAGATATCATTACTTTTATTTTATAACACCATAATAATTATTTCAATAGCATTTGCGTGGTTTGGATTGTAAAAAAAGATATTCCATTGTATAATAAATACTAATCTATTTTTGTTAATTTATTTCAATCGAAATACTTAAAAATAACTTAATCAATGATTTTAAGTGAAATAAAAAAAAAGAAACTGGAGAAATTCTATCCCATAATTGGTGATTTAAGCAAAATTTCTGGTGTTTCCATGGCTGAACTTTTGATGGTTATTATGGGAGATAAGCCAGCAGCAGCGGAAAGCGTTTTTTTTGATACTGATCTTAAGAATAATCTAAATCGAATCAAATCATACGCATTTCAAGTAGGATTAAGTTTAGCAACTTCTAAATACAAATACATTGTCAATAGTCCTCGTGGGATTTTTGAAGAAATCTCATTAGATGATTCTAGATTAGGTAAAATTATTTTAGCTTTTGCTAAAAGCAAAGAAAAAGCAAGAAATGGTGCTGATTATTATCATAAAAAAATGCTTGATAGCAAGTATGGCTATAAATTCGGTAAATTAATGGGATATCCTGAATGTTGCTTACAATTTGGTAATTATTTGAATAACAACGAAGAGGATCCTAACAATTTTGGATTCAAGAATCCCGCTATTGAATCTTTAAAACGTTCAAAACACTTTGATTGGCACCTTAATGTTTTTACTATTTCACTTTTGCCTCATTTCCCTTGCAATCTCACTTGTAAAAAAAGTATTGCTTATGTGGATAAATTATTAGCTTATTTAGATTATATAGACAAAGGGAGAAGTATATACTTTAGGAATTGCTTAACAGAACCCACTTCTTTATATTGGACTTGTGCAGATAAAATTCTTATCTATGGCGATTTTAAACAGTATAAGTTAGGAACTGGCGAGATAAAATATAATAAGATAGAATTGATGATAACTTCAGATACATACTATCAAAAGATTAATAAAAAAGATGTTAGCCAATGGAAACAAATCGGTGGAATGATTTCCAAAGGTAATAAACTAATAGTAACTGATGGATTGCTCAGCATTTATTCTGGCAAAGAAAAAATTTTTGAAGTTAAAAAAGATAATAAATATACCCCTGTTTTAATAAAACCTGATATATTACCCTAATATGGAAAAAATAAAAAAAACAGTTATTTTTGCTGGCTATAAATGTAATAATCGCTGCGTTTTTTGTATTAATTATGATAAAAGAGATATACCATCTCCTAGTACCGAAGAGATAAGAAGCGAAATGATAAAGGCACGAAAACGAGGAAGCACCTATTTAGAATTAATAGGTGGTGAGCCAACGATTAGGCCTGATATTATAAGTTTAATCAAATTTGCTAAAGAGCTAAATTTTGATACCATTATGATAGCCACTAACGGAAGAATGCTTTCTTACGAAGATTTTGCTCGCACAATTATAGAGGCAGGGTTAAATAGTATTGTATTTTCTATTCATGGCTATACCGCTAAGCTTCATGATTCCTTGACTCAAGTACCGGGCAGTTTTAATCAAATAAATCAAGGAATCAAAAATGTTCAAAAAATTATTAAAGAGCTAAACTTACAAGTAAGTCTAGGAACGAATACCACGATTGTTAAACAAAATTATAAATATTTGCCTCGAATTGGAGAGTATATAAGAAAATCAGGTTTGTATAATGCTGAATTTATTTTCGTAGATCCCACTTATGGGGGAGCTTATAATGATTTTGACAAAATTGTCCCTAAAATTTCAGATATTGCTTCTTATGCCCGCAAATGTTTAGGTATTGGGAAAAAGTATAAAATTCCTCATTGGGATATTCGTTATGTTCCTTTATGCTATTTTAAAAATTATTTAGATCAAATTAGCGAGCTTCATGAAGTAGAAATATATAGTAATACAGAACAAATAGCGCCTGATTTTTATGATTCAAACACAGTTGAGAATAGAAAAAAAATTGGTCGATTAAAACCTGAGAAGTGTCGGAATTGTAAATTATATAACCAATGCGAAGGTATTTGGAAAGAATATCTAAATCATTATGGGGATAAAGAATTAAAACCAATAAAAAATAAAAACATAAATATTTACTAATATGGCTAATACAAAAATAAAAAAAAACACAAAAAAGGAGTATGTGGTTATTTATCAAAGCGAAGAACATTACGAAGTTTTGGGTTATGTTCGAGCTGCTTCTTTAGAAGAAGCTAAAAAGAAGGCTCAACTTAAATTATTACCTGAGGCAAAATATTATAAAGTGGCAGAAGCAGAAATAGATGAGATAGCTAAATTTGATACAATATTGTTTGGCATCAAAATAAATGAAATAAACGAAACAAACGAAGAATAAATACTATGTCAGATATTGCTATTTGGAATAAGTGCAACAATCATTGCGTAATGTGTACTAATCCTTTCGCTTTCCAATTAGAAGATACTCTTCCTTATTCATTTGAGAATATAAAGAAAAGATGGGAAAATGTAAAGTTAGCGCTTTTAGATAACATATCTCTTACTGGTGGAGAACCTACTATTCACCCCGAGTTTTTTAAAATTCTTCATTGGTTTCGTAAACAATATCCCAAAAATAAAATAGCTATTGCTTCAAATGGCAGAATGTTTTATTACCAGAGTTTTATCAAGAACTTATTAAAAATTAATAATTTACTTTTAGAAATAGCAATTCATGGTTACGATGAAAGAACTCATGACATGGTAACTCGCGTCAAAGGAAGTTTTAAGCAAACGGTAGAAGGAATCCATAATATTTTGCGCTATAAAAATGATTCCCAGGAATTAGAAATTAGAATTATTATCACAAAATTAACCTATAAAAATTTAGATAAAATACTCACCTTTATAAAAGATGAATTTGATGTCAAACAAATTAGGGACACCGTTTTGATTTTTATGGAAATGGAAGGACAAGCAAAAGATAATTTTAATATTGTAAGAATAACTTATAAAGAGGCAATGAAATATTTACCGCAGGTAGTAAACAAATGGGCTTCTCAGTTTAATGATTTTCGTCTGTATCACTTCCCCTTATGTGTTTTACCTCCAGAATTATGGCGCTATACTTGGAGAACTTTAAGAGGAGAAGAGGTAATATTTTTACCCGGTTGTCATAAATGTTTTTTCAAAAAATATTGTCTAGGAATTCATCGAGATTATTTAACATTAATAGGAAATAAAGAATTCAAACCACCCCAAAAGATGAAAGTAAAAACAAATAATTTTTTGTATAAACCTATTAATAATGTTTTTGATTAATGGTTATTTCTTCGACCATTTTAAGATGTTTATTTTTGGTACCCCTTCTAGTGATAGGAGGAATCACCAGTTATAGTGATATAAAATATGGAAAAATCAAAAATATCCATCTTTTTTGTGGTTTTTTATACATTTTGTTTTTATATTCTTTTTTAGCTGTTTATAGCTATTTCGTTCTTAATCAAATCGATAACTTAAAATATCTTGTCGAACTATTACTTAACAGTTCAATAGCCCTTCTCGTTGGCTATCTTTTATGGCGTTTTAATCTATGGGCTGCTGGCGATGCTAAGCTTTTCTTAGTCTATTCTCTATTAATTCCTTTAGAATTTTACTCCAAAAACTATATACCATATTTCCCTTCAGCAACACTTTTGATGGATACCTTTCTTTTTATTTGTTTCTTTTTTCTTTTTAAAATGTTGTGGAAGATAGCTAAATTATGTTCGAAAAGAAATATAACATCATTTTCCTTTGTCTATTATTTGTCGAAAATTAATTATAAAAACTTATATAAAAACCTAAAAAATGTTATTTTAAAAACAGGAAAATTCTTTTTAATCATTACTTGCTCTATCATTACCTTACAATATCTAAGAATGAAAACGGATGTCATTGTTCTAAAGTTGCTATCCAATCTCTTTCTCGTTTATTTATTCTTCTTTATTTTACAAATGTTTTTTTTAAGAACCTTTTTAAGAAACAAAGTATTGAGTACTGTAATTATTTTGAGCGGATTATTTTGCAGTTTAAATCTTATAGTTTCTAATAAAGTAACTATAGTAATTAGCACCATAAAAACTTCTTTATTTTTAATGCTCTTTGTGGGTCTTGGGATGCAATTAGTTTATCTCTATATTGAGAATCATGAGATTAAAAAAATAAAGATCCAAAATTTACGTATGGGTAGTTTTATTACTTTGAAATCATTAACTGAAATAAACAATAAGATTAAAGAACAAAACCAAGGAGATAATTTGAGTTTAATCAGTTCAGATGGTTTAAGTGAATCACAAGTTCAGGTGATTCAGGAGTTGTTTAAAGACGACCCAGAAAAAGAGTTGTATATTTATGAAACTTTCCCTTTCGCTCCTTTTATGTTTTTAGCTTTTGCTCTTTCTCTTTTTACTAAAAACTCTTTTTTACCTCTATTTAGCTATCTTTTAAATTTGATAAAATAGTATCGCACTTGTTTTTACTTGCAATAAAGTATTTGCTATAATATAACCAAATGGCTAAATAACAAATAAAAATATGAAAAAAAATAAAATTTGGCTTTTTATAATCATTGCCATTCTAATAGGGGTTGGTGGGGGAATACTTGTAAAATGGCAATTAAATAATAGAATTTTTATAAATGAAGAGGCCCCGGGTCAGAGTCCGAATGTTCTCAACGAAAATGGATGGCCCGTTCATCTTATAGATGGGACAATAGAAAAAATATATAGTGTCGATCCTTTAAAAATTGATGTTAAAGTAAGGGTTTATAGATTTTTACCAGATCAGTCCCAGACAGAAATTACAAAAACTATTATAGCAAAAGAAGATGCTACATTTGTCTTTCATGAAGGAGAAACAAATACAGAGCATTCTATCGAGGCATCTTCTTTTAGCGTTGACGACGATGTCGCTATTTGGATTGAAGATAATAACAATAATATTTTCAAGATAGATTACTTTATAGCTAATAAAATTATTAAGAATCAATAAAAATTGAGAAATATTGTTGGATATCTATTGAATCTAAATCATTTTTAATTATAAAAATGAATTTTAGTAAAAATTCATTTTCTCAGGGCAAAAAAGTTATTGGAATGATTCGAAATGTCCTACCTTCATCTGCGCAAATTCTCTGTTTAACTTTAACAGGTAGTAGGGCATGGGGAGGGGTGCGAGACAGCTCAGATTTTGATATTGTGGGAATTTATGCGGCCAATAATTATTGGGATTCAGTTCAATTATGTAGAAATGGATTTGATATAGACTTATATCAATTTAAGGACCCCCTTCTATATAAACGTTTCTATTTTTTTTTAGATTTATCTAATTATTTTTATGTAAATCCTAAATTTGAGATTGCAAAATTTTTAAAATTTGGAGCATCTGCAACAGTAAAAAGTTATCAGAGGGAAATTATGATACGAATGCAAACTTTTAAAATGAGTCACTTAAAAAAAGATGCTCTACATGCTTACGAATCCCTCTTGGCATCAATTTATTTTTTGCAAAAACATAAATTGACATTGAATATTTTTAAAATAACTAAAGATTTGAATTTGCCAGAGCTAAAGAAATTAGGCGTATATCAAAAAGAAATTTTTGAGGAAGGAATGCAAAAATTGAACACAAAGGGTATCGAAAAAGAACTAGAGATGCTTTTTAAGATATATTTAAGGCTAATTAGCAATACGCTAAACAACTTAGATACGGTAAAAATACAGAAATGGCTTAAGATAGAAAAACAGAAATTTTATTAAAAATATAAATTACTTTTTATTGAATCTTCTTTTTTGAGGTGCTATACTATTCTTAATGAAGCCGAAATTCTCTCTTAAAGATTGGCAAAAATTGTTAGTTCCTGAATTTACTATCGGTGCTATTTCCATTGAAGAAAGAA
>Ga0210057_1006190_pt1 | contig 14969 bp, 16 predicted proteins | sample CryGeyCG2114_010_2_FD_183968 | JGI IMG/M metagenome (GOLD analysis project Ga0210057, IMG submission 183968) | Groundwater microbial communities from aquifer - Crystal Geyser CG10_big_fil_rev_8/21/14_0.10 (SPAdes) (version 2) | ecosystem: Environmental > Aquatic > Deep subsurface > Groundwater ... | reverse complement strand
ATGATTATCTGTCAAGCCCAGATCCATATCCTTATGCTCATCAACTAGAAGAATACTTCGAAAGTCGAGGGATTCAGCCAGAAAACTTCGACCCCGAAGAAGCCTATTTCTGGTTTGAAACAGCCACACCAGAACAGTATGATGATTTTACAAAATGGCTCTATGATGAGAATAATATTGACCAAGCGATGGACTATAATGGGGCACCGCAATCATATCTAAGCACAGAAAGGAAAATTACGACTCCAATTTGGATGATTCATCTGACCAATGATGCCGACAGAATCGAAGATAAAGGCTTCGAATATGGTCATCCAGACTATGATGGTATCCATCTAACAACCTGGAAGAGCGATAAAAGTAGAAAGTCTACTCCAGGATATAACTTTGCTTTTCCTCTCCATTCTAGAGATGCGGATGCTGCTTTACGCCAAGGGAAATATGGCAGTGAAGCGGTCATCTTTAAAGGCACAGGCATTCAGGTTTATCATTCGGGAGATGAAGAACAACAAATCATCTTCTGGGGGCCTTCGGTTGATCCAGCCAGTATCTATCATGTCAAGAAAATAGATGATGGCTGGCTTGAAGACTACAATATCAACCCAGAGTTCATAAAGAACGAGCCAGAATTTGCTGTCTTCGATGCTAATAATCGTCTCCAGTTTTTTGCGGAAACGCCCGCTGAAATAGCTGCCTGGATCGACCGAGCGGGTGAGCAGATCCTGCGCAACGTCCATCAAAAACGACAGAACCAACGCCGCGAACGCCAGAGAAGATCCGCAGTCCGACAAAAATTCACAAAATTGGCCTGGGGAGACGGAGGCAATCGAAGTTGGATTCTGCCAACCGGCGCAACGATCAATATTCCAATCTATCATCAGACTTATGTATGGGACCTATTGCAAGCTCTATGGGCTGGAGAAAGAATCCCTGATGAACTTGACGATCCAGACATTTTGAAACCACTGGAAGATTTAGCTGATAAAACTCAAGAGGATATGTATAATGAAGCTTCAGAAAGGGCGTTCGAGTATAAAAAAACACTAGAAGAACAACTTGCGTGGGTCAAAGAAGATCCTGATAGGGCTGATGAAATTCCCGCGCTCGAAGAAGAAATTAACAAAATCGAAGAAGGATGGCTAGATTCGGAGTTTGAAGAAGCTCCTTCCGGTATTGAACTGGTTGATTGGCTGCTCAATATGGGCTGGATCCGAAAGCTGGAACAGTATAGCACACTGCACTATGAATATGGCCGCGTGGATGAAGGTCAATTGAGAAGAATCTTCAAGCAGATCGAGAATGATCTGTTTGAAGTGACTAATCCAAGGAATGTTGAATACCTCAAGGCCAGAATAGAAAACTATCAATCTGGTTTCTATCAGGAGTTCTATTTGAAAGACTTTATGAATAGTGGGGAAACTCTATCTGAGTTCATCCAAGATTTGCCGTCAGCCTTCATGCATGGTCGGTAATACAAGCTGTCAAATGAACATCTTCATAAAATCATTCTAAATCGGGTTCGGGGAGAACGACATCTTCTGGAGGTTCTGGAGGTTCTATCTCCTGTTTTAATGATTTAATGTGTTGCCATAATGTAGGCAAATCTCTGATTTTATCATTCTCCAAGTTTCTCATTTTTAAATCTTCGGGATTAAACATCAAATATGTCATGGATGAAACTGAAGGACCATAACTATTGTCTTGACCCTCTCTAAATTTCACTCCATTAAACCCCATGGATTTAATGGCGTCAATAAATCTATCCTGATCCAAAAGCCACCACAAATCACGATAGGCTAATTTTGTTTTAGGTCCCTCATAGGCCCCAATAAGCTCAAGTCCCAATTTTCTTAAATTTAAAGGAAGCCTATTAGGATTTGAGGCATCCAATACGTTATCTGTATTGGCAAAGGATTCATAGACTCGATAATTATTGGGGAGATCCGCACGATTTGATCCAAAGAAATGGGCCATGGGCTTTGAATCGCTCATAAATACACCTTTATTTTGGACCTCATAAGGAGCCCCCATGAATCCCATGGTTCTTCTGCCTTTTTGAATTTCGAATCTTTCCAGATCCCTATTGGGAGATCCATGGTATAATCGTTGACCCCCATAGGATAAGTCGTTGATTTCTCTAGCGTAATCAAGCAACTCCTTCTTTTGATCTGGAGTCAAGGAACGAATCCTTTGCACCATATCTTCTTCGGATGAGGCATCAAACAAAATGTCTAGAGAGGCTGTTTTCAACCATTTATCAACCGTTCGGTGTTCTCCTCGGCGCTCCATAGCGCTCAACCTTTGTGCCATGCTGTATTTGTACATGATTTTTAGATATTGTCCGGCCCCACTGAGTCATCGATGTTTTGTCGAACTGGTTCTGTCTGTTTTTCTGGAGCCACTGGCGTTTGCGGTGCCGCCGCAGGTTGAGGTGTTTGCCAAATCGCCTGGAATCGTTCGTCGCCCAACTGACGCTTCTTGTATTTCTGCAAAGTTCTCTGCAAGAAGCGGAACTCACCTTCTGTGACCAATTCGATTTCTGAAGCACCAGGATTCTTTGCAGATCTTGCCTGCATTCGAGACAAAAGACCTCTAACATTGTCAGCGTCATACTTATTGAAACCACAACCATCCAATTGTCTCGCCCCATCGCAAACACTCAAAAGTTGATACAAAGCTTCCATGATCACTTGCTTCTGAGCATCTGGCATCACGTCGATCTGCTCGCCTTGCTCGTTTTCGGTGCGAGTTGTCTTCTTGTCTTCCTGCTCTTCCTTCTGATAGTCTTCTTTTCTGACAGGAGTTCTTTCGGCCTGCTGTTCCGCCTGTTCGGTCACGCGCTGCAATAGGTCGGCATCACTGACCGGATCGTCACTGGCAGCATTTTCTTCCACTGCAACTTCCATCAGGTTCTCAACCGCAGCTTCGACCCATCTCTGCTTGATCTCCAAAAGCTGAGCGATGTGAATTTCAAGCTCATGATCCATCAAAAGCTTGATAACATTGACCTCAGGTGCCCTCTGACCAATTCTGTAAATTCTGTCTTCTGCCTGCAAATTGTCGCAAGGTCTCCATGCCTGATCGACAAACAAAACATTGCTGGCCCTGGTCAGCGTCAAACCGACACCACCGGCTCCAATGGTCAGCGCGAGGCCAGCAAGCTCTCCATTTTGGAACTTGGCCACAATGTCTGCTCTCTCTTCAGCAGGCGTGCCTCCATAAATGCGTGCCCAACCTGGGCGAGTTCCGATGGCATCAACAGGGCTGCGATGCGCCGAGAAAACAATCAATGGTTCGCCACGAGCTTCAAACTCTTCCACAACCTTAATGGCGGCAGGAGTTTTCGCGGAGGCCAAAGATGCTCGAATGCCTGAGAATTGCTCAAACGGCGGCAAGAAAGATGGCCTCGTACCATAGCCGTATTCATCGTCGTAATCAATCGCGGAGAAATCATCTTGAGATTGACGCTGGGATTTAGCCAGATCCGCCCATTCTCCCATGGCCATATCCAACTGTTGTGACAATTCGGGGTCGTCAACATCGATCAAACGATTAGAATACTGCTTCGGAGGCAATGAAAGAGTATCAGCCTTGCGACGGCGGATCATAACACGGCGCAACATATCGGGGACACCCTCTTTTGGCATTCCCCAATTCGTCACCATGATGGTTCGACCTCCACGTACTTTTTGTGGAGTCTTGTATCCACCCATCATATCAAAGAAGGTTTGCCATCCTCCAAAAGCCTCTCGGGTCATATTACCTGCCGACAAAACACCCCAAAGGTCCATCGGACGGTTCGCCAAAGGGGTTCCAGTCAAGAACCAAGTCGCAGGCGTCTGTCGAGACATGGCCATGACCTTGCCGGTTCTTTGAGCCTTGGTGTTCTTAACGAAGTGAGCCTCATCAACAATCAGAGTCACACCCTGCAATTTAGCCTTCAAGGCATCGCTAATTTGGTCTGGTGCGTAATAACCCTTATCATCTTTTTGAGGCAACATCTCTGCTGGAAGTTGTTCATAGTTCGTGATTACGATCTCTCCAGGCTGAGGGAATCTGAACATTCCGCTTCCTGAGACGACATGTGTTTTGAGTTCTGGCCTCCACTTCTTGACTTCTTCTAGCCAGTTGAACACAACAGCCTTCGGGCAAACAACCAGCGTGCCGCGATTCGCTGGCAGGGCAAGCAGGGAAATGGCTGTTTTCCCCAACCCCATGTCATGGCCCAAAATGGCTTTCGGCTGGCGAGCAAGCCAATCAGCATCTTCTGCCTGGAAATCGTACAGCCCTCGGTCCAAAGCCAGTTGATGCACAGGCGTCTTTTCTTTACCGGCAGCGACAATATCATCCGCGATTTTGAACTTCAGATCGGAAACGACATTCAGAACGCGAGGCAAATGCTTTGGATCTAGAGAAACGAGCCAGTGAGGAGATGGCTCTTTGACAAATCGTCTGCCTGGAAGGGTCTTGACCAAAGTTACCGTCTGAGCATCATAAGGGAAGGTCAGAATTCCAACATTGGGATCTTCAGGAGATCGTTTCAATTCTCCTCGCCCAGGAGTGGCCTGAGGAGCTTTTCTCTGCTTTTTCCATTGATCATAGCAATCAGGATGGAAGATGCACCATTTATTGTTGAGGTTTTCTGCGTAACCTTCGCCAGCATCAACGTTTTGACTGCAAACGAAGCACTTGCCAGGATATCGGTTCCCCATGGCCATGGCCATTTTAATGAGGGCATCCACCAAATGATGCTCCCCTTGACGCTCCAAGCCTTTCAAATATCTCTGCGCTTTCATCAAAACTCCCGAATTTCGATCTTCATTTCTCTTTCATCCAGAGCGAATCCTTGCTCTGGCCAGAGAAAAGCTCGAACAGTGGTCTGGCCAACTTTGCGACCGACGCAAATGAACACAATTTCACCGGAAGAACCCAATCCAGAACCTGAATTTTCGAATTGATCCGTGATCTCGACCATTTCAGGATCATCAAATGCCAATTGCCACAACAAATCTTCGTCTGTTCTGTTCGTCAGAGCGAATCCGACCTGTTCATTCACAGAAAATCTGAAGATTCTATCTTCTTCATCAAATTCCAGATGTTTCGCTCTCATATGATTTAAGCTCCAACCAGATCTTCGAGTTCTGGATTGTGAGTTTTGAAACGATCCCAATCCTTTTCATTGAAGTGCATAGCCAAATTCTTTATTACCACTTTCTGAGCCCTGGTAAGATTATTGGGGAAAACTCGGCCATGAGTTCCCTCCCCATCTTCTGTCAATCCCATAAAGCGTCCTTCTCGATAAGAAACCCATCCATTTTTTTGAAGGATTGCCTTGCGTTGATACTCTTCGCTCTCCACTCTCGGATAATGATCCAAAACTTTCAGATCTGTAAAATCTTCATCCTTGAAAGCTTCTCTGGCCCAATATTCGTGTTCGAATTGCACAATGTAACACCTTCCATCTGGAGCGATGAACCCACTTCCATGAACCATTTCGGCAGGATTAACAGGTCGAACTCTAGGATTAAATTCCATCACGGGAGTGCGCTCGACCCCCAAATTGCTTTCCAGCCGCTCTCGAATATCATTGCCAGGAGATGGGCTCTTTTCAGGTCGGGTCCAATTATGCCTCCTTTTTTCGACCTCTTCGAAATATCTTTTTTCGCGATCTTGTTCTGGAATAAGCTCTGGATCTTCGAAAAGACCTCGCCAACCATTCAAGGCGAACAGCAGCAACCGGTCCACATCCCGGTGCCTGCCCATCCTCTCCAATGCTCTCGCCAAACGCAACATTTCCTATTTTCTCCATCCCAATGAAATAGCAGTCTTCAATATCCGATCAACTTCTCGGTGCATCCCCAGCCGCTCAAATACCATCGCTCGACGCTGAAGCAAGCCTTTGTCATAACCAACATAAGAGTAGTCTTCAGTTGGCTCAAATCCATGCCGCTTGTGGATACTATCATAAATCTCATCGACCTTTCCCCTGTTACCAAAACTGATTCTTCGACCTATTGTTTGAGCATCCTCCATCAAAAGAACACGAACTCCATATCGGCGTGCTGCATATGAAATCTTCTTCATGAGAATATCTGCCCAATTGTTTAGAATGAATTTAACTCCAGGATCTTCACAAAATTCCAAGAACTGCTCAATGGTCAAACCATTATGTTGTAGACTCCGAACAAAATTATCAACATTGGGGATATTCAAAATTCTGGTTTCTCCAGCCGTATAATTCTTTAGGAATTTTTGCATTCTCAAAGTTTTGGAACAAACATCCGATTGCATCTGGGAAATGGCCCAGAAATCTCCATCCCCGTCTCCATCCTCATCAACATCTACAATGAAAGCAAAAGCAATTTCATCCTGGGTTGTCTTTTTGTGGGCAGAGAACGCAGAGCATAAAGCCCTCCATATTTTGTTATAGGAGTCTCCCACATCGCCAGCAGAAAATCCTATGACTAATTCATCCGAATTCTTTCTACCATGAAATGCCCAATAAGCACTTTCTATGCTGGCATTTCCCTTGATTCCATATTGTCCACCAGAATGATTTCCTTCAACCGCGAGATAAGCCTCCAATTCTTCAATCTTTTCGGCCATATCCTCCGGTGTCAAAAATGAATTCTGATCCAAAAGAATGTCTCGAAATACTCCGATATCAACCCCCAGAGATTTGACTTCATTTAGGATGCGATCTCTTAAGGCGCTGGATTCTTTACCCCAATTGAAAATGCTACCGGCAGAAGATAATTGTTGTATCTGGTTTTGAAGAATCTGAATGGCATTATTGGCTTTCTGAATATTCTCTTCTCGGCCTCCTTGAAGTTGCATATTTTGAATGCTCCGTTCAATGCCTTGAATTCTGGAATTAAGTTCATTAATCTTCTGTCCAGAAGGAATAGATTGTTCTCTCAGAACAGACAGTCTCAATCTTTCGAGATCTAACCCCAATTGATTCGTTAAAGCCTCTTCAGAATATTGATCCAATAAACCCTGAACTTCTCTTTCATTACCAGAGAATCCCAATTTCGTACATTCACAATTTTCTGTCAATTCTCCACATTCAGGGCATCGCTCGCATTCACAGTCTGAGATTAATTCTCCACAATCAGAGCATCGCTCGCATTCACAATTTTCTGTCAACTCTCCGCAGGAAGAGCATCGTTCACATTCACAATTTTCTGTCAACTCTCCACAGGAAGAGCATCGTTCACATTCGCAATCATCTATCAATTCTTTACAGGAAGAGCATCGTTCACATTCGCAGTCGATTCTCTGTTGGCCACATTCAGGGCAGGGAAGACAAGTACATAATTCTCTGGTCTTTCCGCAACTATGACACAAGGCACAGCCGCATAGCCGACGTTCGACCTCATGAATCGGGCACTCCCAGAAACAATCGCAGTCCTCCGACCTCTTGCCGCAAAACATGCATATCGTCTGATATGCTTGTTCAGACATTATAAGCCTTTTCATACTCTCCAGCGATCTCGCCAAACGCAACATAACATGTTTTTCCAGAGAGCAAGACGAAAATCCTTCAAAGAGATATGATCGAATCATGCTCAATCAAGGATGCCTTCAGCCTCCCAAGCCGCTACTTTGCAGCCAGATATCCTTTCAAGCACCTCTGATTTTGAATGATGGCCTCTTAGAATATGCTCAAGAGATCATTCAGGATGTTCTGGAAGGTAAACTGGAATGCAGCATCTTGATCTTTCTTCAGGGCTCATGGAAAGTTCGCATAGATTATCGCGGCGACCCCAGCGCTCTCGACATCAGGGCCGGGCAAACAATAGAGCAAAGAACCGAGGATCGTGTTCCCTTTGAACTGCCACTTTTGAATCTCGGCGCTGAGGCTTACATGGCCTACCCATATCAGGAGACTTTCTTTTTCGGCAAAGAGTCCTCCCATCCGCGTGTCATAGTCAAGCACGAAATCATGGTCGCCGACAACGGTTTCTCAACTCTAGGAGCGGAAAGAATCGACTCAGATATCATCCAACTCCTTGAACTCGAAGACATCAGCATCAATAGCCTGAGCAAAGTACCCATTCTGAAAAATTCCGGCGCTCCCATCTTCCCCATCCATCTCTTCGAACCATTTGAGAGACAATATGACGACATTCGACAAATTCGATCCGCTATCGATGAAGATGAAGAATTGATATGTTTTCAGGTTTCAAGCGAATGGACCATTCCAAGAAAAGGCAGAAGACGCCGAAGATCTCATTGATCCACAAAATCCTTTAGGCTGTAGTTATATCGCAGGAACCTTTCTCTATTTCTTTCATCAAGGTTGAAGTATATATCCCTGAAAACTTCTATTTGAGCAGGAGTCAAATCTTCTGGTTTAGCACGAAAATGAGTGTCGCCGCCGCGAAGGACCATAAAAGTCTCCCTGAACGCAACCCACCCCTGCGACTGCAAATGAGCTTTCAATGGCCAAGTTTCTGTCTCTTTCTTATTATATTTTCCCTCTTTGTTAGTATCATATTCTGACAATTGCGGTAAAGCCCCCCGAACCCAATCTTCATGAGGGCCTAAACGGAATGAAAAACACTTGCCGCTAGGAGAAATCCAACCGGCACCGGCCCGATATAAATCGACAGGAGAAATAGGCGGCTGGGCGGGCACCAACTCCTCCTCGACTGCTCTGGTCGCGTCGAGATCTGATGGCGTCAATCGACTGGTCAAATCCAACTCAGGGAAAGGGTTGCTCTCAACCTTGACCCAATTGCGAAGGGACAAATCTTGAGCCCGAGCCAATTCTTTTTCTCGATCCCATTCGCGAGGACGAGAGATGTTGGTATCCCGCCGAGATTCTTCTGGCTCCAAATGTGATCTGTAATCACCAATCACAGCAGCCATGATCATCCGGTCCACCAAACGATGCATGCCTCTGCGCTCAAGTCCCCGAATCATCAGTAAACTCCCTCTCCCAGCCTTTGAATATGATCGCGGGATTCAAACGAAAGGTCCACCGGACGAAAATCTGACTTGCTGAATCCCAGGCTCTCCGTCAGATTCTGCAACCGAGCATACTTGCTAACCATAGCATTCCGTTCGCCTTCGAACATCAACGTATACCCAGCAGATCCAACGCGAATGTATCCCAAATCGTAGGCAACTCGAATGATCAAATCTTCCAGACGGCCCTCTTCCATTTCATAGTCATGCCATTCGCCATGACCTTCCTTTTCTTGCAACATCTGGCAGTATTCTTCGGTCTCTTGCAAGTCTTTCTCTGCGGCAACGATGCGAGGATCCGATCCAACATCTTCTTGCCCCCGAACAAACTCCCGATGCCGCCAGAATGGAATTTCGACGAACTCACCAGATGGCAAAACCCATCCGTACAAATTCTCGCCAGCAAATCTCAACATCCGATCCGAAACAGCAGATTCTCGGGTTGACCCCACGATCTCTTCAAGATTGGGGTTGGAAAGCAAAGAACTGCGGCGCTGCTCTTCTTCCTGGCTCCAAAACATTTCCTGCACGATACGGCGCTGCGCTGGAGTCAAATCTGAATCAGAAATATGGGTATGTGTCTCTCGATCTCTCAATGTGTTGAATCGAACTCCATATTTGAAGTTCCAAAAAGAAATCCATCCATTGCGTTGCAATATCGCCTTAAAAGGATGATCTGTACTTTGATCTTCCCTCGTTGGATCCCCCAAGGATTCTACGCCCTCTTCCTGCAACTGATAATAAACCCAATGGTCATGCCACATGCCCGCCGTGGAGAAAATGCGACCATCCGGCGAAATGAATCCCTGAGTTGTCCCAGCGAAATCAGACAACGGCTCATCCCTCGGTTTCCAACGGCCGAATTCAAACTCGGATGAAACTTCCGGCTGCAACCGTCCCCCAATCCCCAAAAACAAACTGGCCGGATCTCCTTTGCTCCAAATGTTCGGCCTCGTCTGAACCTGATCCATATAATCTTGTTCTCGCTGTTGTTCCGGTATCAACTTCGGCGTGTCGAAAAGACCTCGCCACCCATTCAAAGCGAACAACAGTAACCGGTCCACATCCCGGTGCCGCCCCATCCGCTCCAATGCCATTGCCAATCGCAACATTTCTTTCTTTTCCTTTTCACCAGAGCGAAATCCTGCTTGCAGGGAAATATCGACCAAAAGACGAAAAGGTCTGCATGAAACGATTTTTTGCTTTATTCTTGCTCTTGATCATGACGGCCTGCTGTGCCGCCCAGAACGTTCGAGATGATTCAGCCTTTGAGATCATCTCCAGAATTACCTATCAGGACGAAGCCAAAACGACACACTTTCTGTTTGGATCCGGCACGGCCGTCAAATCCGACGCGACGGAAACGATCATCCTGACCGCGAACCATGTCGTGCCCCAAATCGAAGACGCCGATGTCGGCATCATCCTGATCAACATGAACAGCGAAATGCCAGAGCTCGGCACGATCAAGGCTCGCGACGAAAAGTTCGACCTCGCCCTGATCCGCATCGAAACGCCCGATCTGCCCACGGCCAGCTTCATCTCATCTCCGACCTTTGAAGAAGATCTGCACGCATCATGTTTCCTTCAGGAAAGCAGCGGAGTGACACTGACGGGAAAGTTCATCGGCAAAACGACTGAGCAAAATCATCCCGATTGGCTCCTGTTCTCTTTGAACGCCAGGGAAGGAGCATCTGGAGCGGGCATTTTGGACGAGCAAAATCATCTGGTGTCGGTCGTGACGACCGTTGTCGTTTTCCCCAATGGATTCGTCTGCAACGCGGGACCGCCAACGCTCGCCCTGATCGATTTCCTCGCGGCGAATCTCAATTGATCAGCCAATCGCTATGACGTGATAGTAATCAGTTCCTCGGTAAAGTCGAATAGGATCACTGATCTGATATCCAAACTCTCGAATGTACCTCTGCACAACAGGGCTCTGCAAAAATCGGAAAGAAGTGTCCTGCTTCGCCTCAAAAACCAATGGCATTCTAAATCGATCCATCAATTCTCCGATCATCTTGATGACCGAAAACATGTACTTCGCCCCCAACTGAGGCGGCAAACCCAACCAATTGATCACCAACGCGGGCTCGCCGCTGCGACCAATCTCCTCCAAGGCTTCCGGCATCCATTCGCTCAAATAATCCGGAGAAACAACATCCAGTTGCAAGTTCCCCAATCGCGAAGACATCGTGCCATATTCATTGGCCTCATCTAACTCGGCTTCAGGCTTCTCAGCTTCATCATAAATGTCATACATGAAGTCGCCCTCTGGCCGCTCTTGAATCTTGCGCAAATCTCCAGGCTTGTGACTCTCATTGATCTCAATGCCAGCCAAGACCAAATCAACCAAACGATGATCGCCTCGTCGCTCCAAAGCCAATAGATCAGCGCCAAACTTCATATCTCCCATCCTGTCGCTGTTGAATGCTGTACCCAAGGCTCTGCACGACTTGGATCAGTTTCGGATCAGACCCCCGCGCCGCCCCACCATTATCCCGCGTCGGCACAATGATGAACCTGCCCTGCTCATTTTGCTCCTGCGGTGCAACTGCCTGCTGCGGCGCAGCCTCCTTTTTGAATTTTCCCATGTCTTGCTCCTATAACCAATCCGATAAAACACTATTGCTATGACCGCCCTGATCATCATCATGGTAAACCTTGATCTGATCCAAATCATCAGGCGAAATTTTGACAGCAAAATCATCAAGAAAATCTCGAATCAATCGACGATCTTTTCCCTGCACCATGATAGTGTCCGTTGTGATCCGAATCCGAATCCAACCACTTTCTCTCAGCAATATCTGCATCTGCGTCGCATTCGTCAAATCAGTGCCCATCCTCTGATTCAACATGTCCATGTTATGCATGACCCAATAATAATGCTCGCTAGTGCCAGGAAATCCAAACACCTCCCCCGATGGAGAAATCCAATATCCATCCAGAAACGGAGACAAGATATAAGCCGCAATCTTCGTGAACTTCCCAGGCATATCCATGATTTGATGAAATGCGCGGCAATTTCCTCCTTGGAATCCAAACGGAAAGGCCATTCACCTCTTCGGCAAATCTTCTATGAACCTCGCAGAGTAAACCCCATCAGGCTCCTCAACCATCATCCCGATCCGTCGAACCCAAATCATCTCCGACTCATGACGATCATTGATTCGATCCGTGTGACCACAATCTATCGTCAGATAAATGTTGCCAATGTATTCCTGAGTGAAAAAGATCTTCTCCGGTGAGACGGCCTCAGAACAATACATCTTGATTCGCTCCAACTTAGGATCGCTGTCCAGCATCTCATCAATGAACGGCCGCTTCGATGGATGATAAATCATCTTGTCAACTTGAATCTGAGCCCCGACAAAACACAACGCTTCGTAAATCGTCTCCCAGGTCTTGTTCCCCTCATCTTCATCAAAAGCATAAACCAACGACTGATTCGAAGAGCAATCTGCCGCAAAATCCAATAGCTCGATGAAAATTCGATCCTCTCGACGATCTAAATCTTCCCGAGCCTCTCGCTCCCATTCATCCAAACATTCCCAACCCTTGCCCCATTCGAACAAATACCTCGACACCGGAATCGTCTTCACATGAAGCAAATCAAAAAATGGCATCCTGAATTCATCGTCAGCCTTGTCCCGCCTAAAAAACTCCGGGAAATGACCCTCCTCAATCGCAACCACCTTGTCATTTGTGTCCCCCTCCGAAATCAGAAAATTATCGCAGAACTCGCCAACGAAAACCTCCCGAAAAACCCTCCTCGAAATTCCACCAGATGCCCCCAATCCAGGCAACTCTTCCCCCAATTTCTGCTCTATCGCCCGCCGAATGAACTCGGAAAGACTCTGCTCTCCCAATATGCTCTGCATCTGCTCCAAAACATCATTTTCCAACCTGACCGATACCTTGCCCATCATATCCTCCTTGTCCGACACCTGTCCGACAGGATCATGATATCTCTTTTTCAGCTTTCTCGAAAAAAAGATATAAGACACACAAGAGGAGAATGCCATGGAAGACCTACAACAAGCCAATATTAACTTAGATTCAGATGATTATGCGAAGCTGATGCAGATCGCAGAGGCAGAAAACACATCAGCCGAGGCCATCATCCGAGACCTCATTAGTGATTTCATCTTCGACCAAAATACCGGAATGTTTGAAAATCTTCAAGACATGATCAGAGCCATGCAAGACTTCAAAAGACAACATCAAGACGCCATCTTTGAAATCGACGATCACCCCAAAAAGCTGATCCTCGGATTCAAGTCCCAAGGAATCCGATTTTGCATCAAGCTGGCCAACGTCATGAACGCAAAAACAGCATGGGCTGCTCAATTCTTCTCAAAAGAACAGAAATCGAAATTCTTTGATTCTGCCACCGGCCGCATCGATTTTATCAACTCAGACGAATTCTTGGAATTGGAGCTTGACATTCCCTCTTCCTGTTCTGTGGTCAAATAGCCCCCACCATCTCCAAAAGGGCTCCATTGACTTGACTGAATAAATGCCGCTTCTTTTCATTGAATCTCTGATACAAGAACTTGATGATGTTCTTTTGCGGTCTCGTCAACTCTTGTGGCAATGGCCCAACATGAGTGTCCCCATGTTCTCCAAGAGTCATGAAGTACCCAGGACGACAAGCGATCCACCCCTGAAGTTGCAAAGCAGCTTTGTATGAACGCCCAGAATTCGTGAACCCACCGCGCTCTCTAAATTGTTCCATGGCCCACGCATCATGATTGGTCTGACCAATTGAATAACACTTTCCGCTCGGAGAAATGAATCCAGAGCTTGTCTCAAGCGCCTCAACCGGAACCGGCTCCATGGTCGGAACGAATTCTTCCCCATGAACCCTCCTGTCCTCTAATGGAGACTTCTCAAAACGACGCGACAAATCTAGCTCTGGAGGTTGGTACTCTTCAACCTGAGTCCAAAGCCCAGGACGGGTCAATCGGTAGTAATCCTCTTCTCGTTGTTGCTCCGGGATCAACCCATTCAAAGCATACAGCAAAAAACGATCCACCGCCCTGTGTTCTCCAAGTTTTTCTAACCTCAGAATGTCCATGATCGTATGTTCTGAAAAATAAACTATGAACCCTCTTCCCCAGCGAAGAACGGATATAAAGATTCCATGTTGAATCAAGGCTGTCTCCAAAGCTCATCTGTCAAATTCAATAGATGCTCCTTCTCTGCTCCCGTCAGAAAAGATTCCGGCATGCATGAGCTGGTCAAAGAAACAGTGCAGAAAATCATGTCTTGTCCCCTTTGCTATGACACCGTTGCCATCACCAGAAACCAATTCGGTTGGTATTTCAAGATCGAAAAGTACGACAACCTCGAAGACTTTCAAGGGGAAGCCGCATCGCTCGACGAAACCTTTGCCGTCATCAGCAACATCTTTAGACTCAAAATCAAAGGTGAGGATCACCTGGGCTCAACAGAATTCGTCGAGTTTATCTGCGGCCGAGATCCCAACTTAGGAGAACCTATCGCGGAAACTGAAATGCGCTTTGATTGCCGAGACATATGGGGGGAATACGGAAGAGATTCCTTGTCCCCAATAGCTATCAGCGAATTGTCCAGCAGAGATGTGGAAATGCCCCAGATGCCAGTTGTCCCATCTTTCATCAGTGGCGAACCTGTATTTCCCCGCGAATGGTTTGATGAGTTGACCGAGACTGTGGCCCAAATTGAAATCTCTGAACCCTTGAAGATTGTCAATGGAGAAAAGTTCTTCGATGCGAAAAGTATCAACATCAAATATATGTACTTTCCGTCAAGTCTGAAAGAACGCCTCAGAACCCCATCTTGATTACCTGTTCAGTTTTTGACTTATTGTTCAAGTCTAAAATTGAGTCGGATCAAATAAACAATGAGCAACCCAACGAAATCCAATCATACCACCCTTCAAATTGTCTAAATCATTGTGATCGCATTGCGAAACCTCAACAAATTCCCCCGACGGTAGAACCCATCCG
>Ga0210057_1006189_pt1 | contig 14970 bp, 8 predicted proteins | sample CryGeyCG2114_010_2_FD_183968 | JGI IMG/M metagenome (GOLD analysis project Ga0210057, IMG submission 183968) | Groundwater microbial communities from aquifer - Crystal Geyser CG10_big_fil_rev_8/21/14_0.10 (SPAdes) (version 2) | ecosystem: Environmental > Aquatic > Deep subsurface > Groundwater ... | reverse complement strand
GGCGCCTCCTATCAGCGGCAAATACGTAGTAGAAAAAATCAGCACTTTTTTCATGCTTTTTTGTTTTTTTCATTATCGCATAAAACTCTCCTTAAATCAATTTATTTCCTGGCGCAAAAAATCCCGACAAACTCGGGATTTTTTGCGCCGCCCTCTTATCACTTATCACTTATCACTTATCACTTATCACTTTTACCGCAGACCCAATTCTCTCTTGTATTCCTGAAGCCAATCAGACAGTTCAACCGTCGGCTCCCAGCCCAGTAGTTCCCGCGCCCGGGAATAATCGGCTAGCGTCTCATGGGGCTCCACCACTGATGGCACATAGACCACGGGGCCGCCGATCATCCGGGCGATCTCATTAACGCTGTAACTGCGGTCGCGGCCGATATTGATCACTTCGCCCTGGCCGACATTGGGGCTGTTGGCCGCCAAAATATTAGCCCGGACCACGTCCACCACACTGGTAAACCCGCGCCGGTTCTCACCCGTTCCCCGAATGGTCATTGACTCGCCGTTTAACCGCTGTTTGACAAAGATTCCCAGCACCAAACAATACGCCCCGTCCAGGCGTTGGCGCTGGCCGTAGACGCTGAAATACCGCAGGCAGGTTGTGGGCAAGCCATAGATCTGGGTGAACAGCTGGCAATACCGCTCGGCTATGTATTTTTGCAAAGCGTACGGGCTCACGGGATTGGGCGGCATGTCCTCGCGCAAAGGCATCTGTTCCTGATTGCCATAGATAGATGAAGAAGAGCTATAAATGAATTTCTTGACTTTAGCGTCGCGGGCGGCGATCAGAACATTCAGCGTGCCATTAACATTAATATCGTGGGCCGTCACCGGGTCAATAATGGACGGCTGAACCCGGGGCCGGGCGGCTACATGAAAAACGTAATCGACCCCCTCAAACAGCGGCTTGATCTTGGCCAAATCGCGAATATCCAGTTCGTAAAATTTCGCTTCAGGATGCACATTCTCGCGGCTGCCCAGCAGAAGGTTATCAATGACGATAACTTCGTTGCCCCGGGCGATCAGTTCGTCCACTAAGTTAGAGCCGATAAAACCCGCTCCGCCAGTCACCAAACAACGGGTTTTTCTCTTCGGTCGAGAAACTTCTTCCTTATCAAATAAATTACCCCCTAATCTATCCGACACGGCTTCCTGCCCGTAAACACCCGATAGCAGATCCAGGTCTTTATTAGTAGAAACCAGCAGGTCAATATTTTTGTTCTTGATACTCTCCAAAACGCTATGTCCCAACGGGTCTCCCACCACCTCATTGTAAAGCCGATGAAAAGCGGCGAAGTCCTTAATAAAGCAATGCCCGCCGGCGCCCCGACCGCCCTTATGTATCGGCTCTAAATGAAAATCATTAAAATTAAATCTCGGTTTGGCCTCGCCACCGGGCTCACCGCTGCGATGAACCGGATTCAAATGAGACGAGCCAATTCGCGGGTCGGCCGCCATGGCATCACGAATTGTTTCCCATCGGCAGTTCATCCTGGAGGCCAAGTCGTAAAGCATATTCACAAAAACAACCTTGAAATAAAACCAGTTATTACCGCCATATTTTATCAATTCCGCTTCCCTAGCCGGACAAATTAACTGATAAGACGCTTTGGGCAACACGTCCAAAATTTCTCGCGCCCTCTGGCGATATTCTTGATTATCTATCGAAAAACCGATGATATTACGAATTGGATTGGCCGCGTCGTAAGCGGCCGATGATTCGGTTAAAAATTCCGGCGAATGAAAAACAAAAATATCTGGATTCTCTTGCTGGATTTTTTCAGTTGTGCCGGGCAAAAGAGTTGACTTGATAACGGCAGTCCTACCCGGGGCAACCATCTTTATCACCTGCCGCAAAACACTATCGTCAAAACCGGCTGGCGTTGAAGGAGTAGGCACGGCAATAAAAACAATATCGCAATTTTTAATATTGTCGCTGTTATGAATATGCGGCCCCTCCAAAGAATACCGGACAACTTCAAAACCGCGCCGCTTAAAGTCGTCGGCGTAATGCTTGCCTATCCATCCCTGACCGATAAAGCCAATTTTTTTATTCCTTTGATTCATCTGATTCATGGTGTTTTACCTAAAAATCCTCTTAAAAAATAAAGTTAATTTTATATATTATACGATAATACAATAAGGGTCAAATCGCCTAATCTTTTTTATGACTTTTACGCTTAAGCTCTTCGGCCTTTAACGCGTAACGGCCTTGACTGGCGGCTAACGCTTCGCCGCAACCGAATTTATACTTATAACCAAAACCGGTAATTTTTGAGCCGTCAACGATGATGGGATACGTATAAGAATTGATGGCCACCGGCACGGTCGGCACTAAACCCCTGAAAGCATACCACAAAAAAGCGAAGCCTAATTTACCCAGCCACATCGGGATACGAATGGTCTTTTTTCCGATGGCACGGGCCATCTCCTTGAGCAACAGAAAGCCCGGCGGCGCGATATTAAAAATTTCATACTCCCCCTTAACACCGCCGAAAGCCATCAGAAAAATAATATCCGCCACATCGTCTTCGTGGATATACTGCCGGGCCGCTTGCGGCCCGGTAATCGGAATTATCGGCAAGCCCTCTTTGACCATCTGCAACAAGCCGAATCGCTTGAAGATGAACTGCCCCCGCGGACCGGAAATAGCGCAGGGCCGCACGACTAACACTTGCGGCAAAAACGCGCCAGGGAACGAAGCCGCCTTAGCGCGGCTGTAAGCGGCCCGCAATTTTTCCTCAATGATCTTTTTATCCACGCCGTAAAGATACTTTTCTTCGCGGAAAGGGTCGCTTTCCTTGAACCAGTGGTCGGTCGTGTTCTCCGGCCGCGCGCCGTAGCTGGCGACCGTGGAAAAATGAATGAGCCGCGGGATCTTACTGGCAAAAACAAAATCAAAGACCTTGTCCGCCGCGGTCAAATTGCATTTATTTTGCCACTCCCGCTTCCGGCCAAAGCCCTGCCGGATAACGTAGGCGCAATGAATAACAACATCCGGCCGCCCGTATTTTAAAACCGCCTCCTGCCAACCGTCATCCCCCAAGTTAAAAGTTACCCGGGCAAATTTGGGATCGTTTTTAGGGAACTTATCGCCGGTGTCTTTCATGTCCAGCGCCACGACCCGCGCTACCCGCTCGTCCGCCAAAAAAAGTTCCGCCAGCATTCCGCCCACGTACCCGGCCGCGCCGGTAATAAAAATTTTTACCCCGCTAAAATTAATTTTATTTTCTTTGGCTGATAACATAAATAAAAAATACTTAATTTATAAATATTTAAAAACGCTGGCTCAAAAAATTCTGGCGGGGTTCATGGTTTTATCTTTGGATAATTAATTATGTCCCGCTCGTGGACAAGACCGTCCTGACGGTTTTCAAAATAATAGTCAGATCTAAGAAAAGTGAACGATTTTTAATATAGTAAATATCGCAGGCCAAGCGCTTATGGGTTTCTTCCACGGAACGCGGCGGCAATTGTTGGATTTGCGCCCAGCCGGTCAGTCCCGGTTTTATCAAATTACGGATGTTATAATATGGGATCCTTTGTTCCAAAGTTTTGGCGAATTCAATAAAATCCGGCCGCGGCCCCACGAACGACATATCGCCTTTGAGCACATTCCAAAGCTGAGGAAGCTCGTCCAGCCGCGTTCGGCGTAAAAAACTACCGATCCGGGTTATTTGCTTATCATTCTTGTCTAACCACCGGGCATCGGCGTTAACGCACATGGTGCGGAATTTAAACTGCTTAAAAACCCTATTCTTCTGGCCGACCCGGGAATTAATAAAAAATACCGGTCCGCCGTCGTCTAGCCTTATGACGATCATAATAAAGGGGTAAAAAATCAAGGAAACCAAGCCAACGAACAAAGCAGCCAAAATATCCATTAAGCGTTTGGCCAGATCGTAAAAATCCTTGGGGCCGGAGGAGATATTGGACAGAAGCCATTCGTCGTTGACAAAGGACAGGGGCGCGTACTGAAAAATACTTTCGTAGAAATCCTGAAAATTGAAAAATTCCATGCCTTTGAACATCAGGTCATAAAAATATTCCACCGCTTCCTTGGGCAGGTCTTTGAACGATTCTACCACGAAAATAATATTTTTTTCCTTAGCCAGCGCTTCGTCAAATAACTGCCGGCCGGAATTGGCAAAATCACCCGCTAGTTGCGCGCTATCAATTTTCCTGAAAATTTTAAAACCGTATTGCTCGTTCTGCGCCAATTCCGCGGCTAATTCCTTGAATTCCGGGCCCGAGCCGACCAAGACCAGCCTCTCTTTGGCGTTCAGTTTCAGCGAGAATTTTACCGCGCTCCGCCACAAAAAAAGCAAGACAAAAGAAACCAGGATGTCAATAAAAAGAATAGTTTTGGGCGTAATGCCATAATACGGCAAAAAATAAAAGAACACGGAGGCGATCAAACCGTTAGCGGCTTGAGCGGCCAGCAAAAAACCCACTAGGCTCTTGCGGTAAAGATAGAACGAGCGGCCATAGAGGTCAGCGATATAAAAAACCAGCAGCCAGACCGCGAAGATCGAAGAGAAAGACACCAAATGGGAAATAAAAAGATTCCCGGCGGGCAGGTGCCAATAGCGCAAAAAAAGCGTCAGCCATAAAGACAGGCCGAGCACCAAGAGGTCTCCCAGCAATAGCCCCAAAACCAATGACCGATATTTTAGCTTCTTATTCATTGATTTTAATCGGTTTTTATAATAAGATTACCTCATAAATATTATCATAAATAAACCCAAAAGTCAAAGTACCGAATATGCGAAAAATCCTTTATATTATCACGCAATCGGAGCTCGGTGGCGCGCAAAAAAACGTTCTGGACCTGGCCACCGTCCTAAAATACCGCTATCAAGTCCTGGTGGCGGCCGGCAACGACGGCCATGGCGCGCTGTTTGAGCGGCTGGACCTGGCAGGAGTCAAAAACCGCCGCTTGCGCTGGCTGCGCCGCGCCGTCAATCCCTTCCACGACCTGCTGGCGATTTGGGAGCTCGGCCAACTGGTCCTGAAAGAAAAACCCGATATCGTCCATCTACACAGCTCCAAGGCCGGGCTGGTGGGTTCTTTCTCGACCCGACTTTTCCGGCCAAAAACCAAAATTATCTATACTTCCCACGGCGCCGCCTTCAGCGGCTCCTTTCCTAAGTTTAAAAAAACTTTATTCCTCTGGGCGGAAAAAATAACCGCCCCGTTAAAAGATAAGATCATCTGCGTTTCGTCCAACGAAAAGAAACTCTGGTTAAGAAACAACGCGGCGCCGGAAAAAAAATTAACAGTGGTGACTAACGGGTTAGATCTAAACATTCTGTCAAAAATTCTGCCGGCGAACGAAGCGCGGGAAGCGCTGGCCGGCCAAAGTTCCGCTTTCTTTAAAGCCTTAATTGGCCGGACGGCCAAAACAAAATTAGTGGGAACTATCGCCAATTTTTATCCTGACAAAGGATTGCCTTTTTTGATTGAGGCCGCGGCCAAATTCTTTAACCAGACCGACCAAGAAGTTTTATTCGTTGTGCTGGGCGATGGCCGGGAAAGAAAACTTTACGAGATCATGATCGCCGAGCGCGGCCTGAACGATAAATTCATTTTAGCCGGCAGCGTTAGCGATGCCATCAGATATTTGCCGGCCTTCCAGGTCTACGTCCAGCCGTCCCTAAAAGAAGGCTTCGGCTACTCGGTCCTGGAGGCCCTGGCCGCTGGCCTGCCGATTATCGCCTCGTATGTTGGCGGCCTTCCCGAGCTTATAAAAAACGAAGAGAATGGCTTTTTGGTTTTGCCGCACAATCCAGATATGCTGGCTAAAAAAATAATGGAATTGCTGCAAAATCCCGCGCTGGCCGCCAAATTCAGCCAAGCCGCCAAACAAAAAATTCAGGAATTCTCTCTGGATAAAATGGTAAAAGAGACGGAAAAAATATATCTGAACTAGCCCAGCCGAAACCAAACCGCCCCGCAGCTGCGGGGCGGTTTTTTGCTACTCAAATCACAAACCCAAGCCCTTAATGAATTGTTCGGCTTCCGCTTGATAATTCGGATTAACCTCAACCGCTTTCAACGCGGCCTCTTTAGCTTTTTGCTTATCCCCTGAGCGAGCATAGGTAGCGGCCAGGCCGGCGTAAGGCGCGGCATCGGCGGGTGTCTGAAGTATCCATTCCTGATAAAGAGATATAATCTTGGGCCAATCGCTAGTTTTATCATAAGCGTTGATAAGCTGTTTAATATCCGCTACCTGAAAAGGATGCCCCAGCTCTCTGGCTCTTTTTATTTCGCCCTCGCCGAGTTCCTTATGATTAAGACCGATGGCTATCACGCCATAGTTCCAGTGAGATAATTCCACCTTATCGTTTAAGTCAACCGCGGCTTTAAACAAAGCCAGCGCCTCATCAAACCGGCCCTGAAACATTCGCAACTGACCGACATAAAAATGGAGTTCCTGTCTGGTCGGACTCAATTCCATCGCTTTTTGCAACAACAAATCCGCGTCGGCTAAATAAGAATTGGTCGGCTTGGCCGAAGATAAATAAACGCTGCTTAAAATCATCATAAAACGAGCGTTAAGCGGCTCTTTCTCCAGCGCCCGCTTCATGCCGTCTACCGCCGTCTCAACAAATTGCTGTCTGGTCTGTTCGGGCACGCTGGTATCAACAATCAGTTTAACAGCGATATCTTGCGCCCGCATGGCTACTTCCGGCAAACCAAAAGTGCCGATGTCATAGGCCTCCTTAAATTTGGCTAACGATTGTTCTGTTTGCCCTTGCTGAAAAAACTGCAACGCGGCAATTCCCCGGACACTGGCCAGCGCCGGCTTGATATTAACAAAATACATAACCAGCAAGATTACGGCCATCACCAAAAAATTAAAAACGTAATTGGGCTTAACCGGTTGGCCGGCTTTATCGGCTGGCGCCCCAAAACTCAACCAAACAATAAAAGCCAAAATTGCGTAAAACATAAGCAGTGTAACTTGGGTATCAAACACAAAAAAGTTTTGCGCGCCGTAAGCGATTAGAATCACCGAAAAAATCGCCGCGGTAAAATAATTTATCTTGCCCCGCCGCCAGGCCCGCCATAAATACCGGAAAGCCAAACCTATCATTGCCAAATAGCCAGCCATACCAACCAAGCCCGTGTTAACCAGAATATCAAGGTAGGCGTTGTGCGCTCGGTCAAACCAGGACTCAACCGGATAAAGATTGGGGTCATAATATTTATTGAACAAAATGTAGTAATTTTCCGGCCCCCAGCCAAAAATCGGACGTTCCACAAAACCCCGTAAGCTCATTTTCCAAGCTAAAAAACGCGTCTGTCCAGTGGTTTCCTGAAGAGAAATATGGGTAACGCGATAAAAGGTGGGGTTATTGACGACAAATCTTGAGTCGCGCGCCAGCCAAATTAGCCCCGCTGCCAAAACAACACCGACCAACAAGGCCAGTCCAATTTTTTTATAAACCGCCGCTGACTTAGCCGCCTTCTCATCAATGGATTTTTTGGGAGTAAAAACAAAAAATATTGCTAAACAAATCAACCCCAAGACCAAGGCCAAGACCGCGCCTCGGGTCTGGGTCTGATACATAATAAACAGATTGATAACGATGGCAAAAATGTAAAAAGACCGCCAAACCATATCCCGTTTTTCCAACATAAGCCAGAAAGCAAAAAACGCATTGATTAACAGATAGCCGGCCAAAAACGAAGCGTTGCCGATGGTGCCGTCAATTCGGACGCCGCCGCTGGAAGCAAAAATGCCGAGCATCTGCGCAAAACCAAATAGCGCTTCCAGAACGCTGGCAATAACCGAGCAATCAAAAAAAGTATGCCAGTTCTCTTTCCGTTTGAAAACATTGACTGCTACAAATAAAAAGCCCAAATAATGAAACAGCGAGACCAGGCCGGCCATGCGCTCATAGTTTGACCAAAAGCTATGGTAAGTGTTTACGCCAAAGACTGAAGACAAAACCATCACCACAAAATAAATTAAAATCGCCTTAAAAAGCCAGGAGGAACGCGGCCGATAGGTCGGCTCTCTTAAGGCCAAAAACAGATACAGCGCAAAAATTATTTCCACCACTATTTGGAAGAGAATCTGCTTGGGGAAAATATAAGGGAAGATAAAAGTTCCGCTGACAATCAACGGCATAAATAAAGAAGCGAAGAGGCCGGTTTTAATAATTGTCAACAGCCAAGACATTTGAGCTGACTTGATTGGTTTTTGGGACACGGAAATAAATTTCAATCACCAAGATACAAGATACAAACAAATCGCAATAACCAAATTACAAATTCAAAACGTTTGGTTATTGATAATTTAAATATTGTTTGGTTATTGTTTCTTGGCCATTGTTTCTTTTAATATTTTATTTTATTTTTTCCCAATATTTCCGCACGTCCTCCCCAATTATCGGGCTAATCTGTTGGGCTTCGACCACTACCCGCTCGCCCAGTTGCTTGTCTCCCCGCAAAGCGTAATCAGCGACCAAAATCAGATAAGCGTCTTTTTTGGTTGGGCTCAACTCTTTAATCTTATTGGCTAAAGATATTGCTTCGTCAAGCCCTGAGGGATATTGATTGGAAAAATAAAGGTCCAGCCACGCCAGCGCCACGTAATTTCTGGCTTGGCTGGGCGAGCGGGCAATCACTTTTTTCAATTCCGCCACGGCAACTTTATAAAAATCATCACTCTCAGCCAAGGACGGCGCTTGGTCAATTTTAGTAAGGTAGTCAATTGACGTTTGATAAACAATCTCCGGCGAGGCAAAGGTCTTAAGCGCCAAGGCGCCAGCCAACAATTGGCTCGCCTTAGTTGCGCCAGCCGGCGACAGCGATAAAATCTGATTGGCGCGGTAGCTGGCCAACATCGGCTTAATATTATAACAATAGACAAAAAACAATAAACAGATAACAGCCAACAAGAAAGCCATTTTTTTAAAAACACTAAAATTGTCATTGCGAGGAGCGCTACTCTGCTCAAGCGGAGTAGCGCGACGCGGCAATCTCATGTTTGTCTCGCTTTCCGCGGGATTGCCACGCCCCTCGGCTTCGCTCGGGGCTCGCAATGACATGTTGCTCACCAACGCCAGCACAAAAAACAGCATCAAATAGGAAACAAAGGTATCAAAAATAAACAGGTTCTGGACCAGATAAGCCGTCAGGAGCGAACCAAGTAAAATCACCGATGTCCGTTGAGTTATCCAGCACTTAGCGATTCTAAATAAATACCAACCGGCAACAACCATTAGACCCAAATAACTCAACAAGCCCAGCCACCCCGAAGTCACGCCGTAGTCAAAAATAAAGTTGTGCGCCCGGTCAAAGCCATAGGCCTCCCGACCAGCCAGCCGCGGATCAAAATATCTATTGGCCGCCACACTGAAATTTTCCGGACCAAAACCAAATAACGGCCTCTCCTGCCAGGCCTGCCGTGCTCCCTGCCATAAAAACAAACGGCTCTGAATGGTAGCGTCTTTTAAAGAAATTGAAGCCACCCGCGACAAAACGGAATTATTTTTAACCAAAGCGGTGTCTCGGGCGAGAAAAAGCCCAGCGAATAAAATGAAAATCGCGGCCAAAACGATAATCGGCCATTTTTTAAATTCCTTAAATCCCCCCTCGCCCCCCTTTAAAAAGGGGGGAATAGATTTGTGGTCTTTGTAAAAAAGAGGGGTTATCGCTAATAACACTAAAAAAACAACAACGCCCACCGCTAAGCCCAGCCACGCGCCGCGCGTGCCGGTGAGCGCCAAGGCAAAAGAATTAAGAATTATGAATAATGAATAAAGGAAAACTCCGGTTTTTGACTTCACTGCGTTCCGTTCAGACAATTTATTATTTCCGCCCATTGGGCCCGTCGAAGGAAAACTAATTAATAATAAATACCCCGCCAAAAAAATATTAAAAATTAAATAACTGCCCAAAATACCGGCGTTGCCGATCAGAGAATAAACTCGGTCGCTCTGGGGCAAAAGACTGCTCAAACTAAAAAAATGCTGACAGATGGCGAGGAGAGAAATTAGGGCGCTGGTAAGAACAGAAACTATTATTAGCTGGCGACTAAAACTTTGGCCTTTAAATCCCCCCCAACCCCCCTTTAAAAAGGGGGGTGTTTTGTTTTTGTCGCTGTCAATACTAAAAACCGCGCTTAACAAAAAAAAGAAAACAATAAAGTGTAGCAGGCCAAAAAGTCCAATTCCCCGCTCCAAATTTCCCCAAAAGCTGGTATAAAAATCAGCGCCAAAAAAAGCAGAAAATAATGAGATTATTAAAAAAACTAAAACTGATAAACTTAAAATCCCCCCCGCCTGCCAACGCCTGATGTCGTAGGCACTGGCGGGCAGGCCTCTCCCCCCTTTAAAAAGGGGGGTAAAAAAATTTTCCGGATATTTTAAAGCCAAATAAAAATAACCAACCGCGGCCAGCTCCACCAAAATCCGAAAAGCAAAGGCCTTAGGACTGGTATAAGGAAACAGAAAACTGGCCGACATTAGCAAAGGCGTCAGCAAACAAAGACCCAACAGAATTTTAAGCAGCCATAAAATACGAGAGTCGGCTTTTGATAAAAGAATCCTCATAAATAATCAAGACACAAGAAACAAGATACAAACAAATTACAATAACCAAATCTAAAAATTCAAACCGGTTTAATTATTGAATGCTGAATTTTGTGATTTGTTTGGTTATTGTTTCTTGGTTATTGAGTTTTTTTTCTAAGTTCTGCCAAGTCATCTTTCGCCGCCTGATTATCTGGCGTTAACTTCAGCAGCTTCTCATACCACTCTATCGCCTTATCCGTCTGACCAGTATCGCGATAATATCCGGCTAACGGCGCGATTAGATTAGGGGTATCGGGAAATTTTTGGATGGCTTCCAACATCGTTGATTCATAAAGCGATTCCTTGCCCGGAAACTTATACCGATAAATATCGGCTTTGGCTAAATAATAATTGTAATCATTGGAACCATTAGTAATGGCTTTATTGATATTGGCCTCGGCTTGCTGCGGGTCATTCAAAAAATAAGCGTAAAGGTCCGCTAAATTAGCAAATGGAGTTGAGCTTTGCGGCCTAATTTGTCCGGCATAAGTCCACACATCTCGCGCGCCCTCATAGTCGCCTATCCCTTTTTTTAACACCCCCAAATAAAGCCAATCGTTAAAAGAATCCGGATTACCCTTGAGCCGGCCTTCGGTTTCCTCAAAGCGCTGCTGAAAAAGCTGGGCCACCTCCGGAGTTAATGACTGATTCTTAATTTCAAAAGAAGCCAGGAGCTTGGCCGGCGTCAGCGCCAGCGAGTCGCGATAATTTTTATAAACCAGCGCGCCGCCCAACGAAGCCAATAAAATAAAAAGTCCGGCTGCAATAATGATTGATTTTTTTGATAACATAATATTTCTTAATTTTAAATTTTCATTATAAATAGAGCGCCAAAGAAACAAGATACAAGAAACAATAACCAAACAAATCTCAAATTCCAATATCCAATAAATCAAACGGGTTTGGGCTTTTGGAGTTTGATTATTGCAATTTGTTTGTATCTTGTATCTTGGTGATTGGTTATTTCTATATCATTGCGATTTAATGATTATAGAAGAAAGAATATTTTTTAATTCTGTTGCTTCTTTCATTAAATCAACCGTCCTATCTTTGACTTCCGGATTAGCTTCTTCTATGAGAATCAACCAATGCATTGTTTCTTTGGCTTCCTTTCTGGCAATTTTTAAACGGTGGCAAAAATCTTTTTTACCCAAAGCATCGTTTGCTTCCCTATAGTTCGCGCCTATAGAGCCGGCCGAACCAACAATCTGACCAATCAAACGGTTATTCATTGCGTCTTTAGGTAAAACCTTACATAGCCGAATAACCCTTTTGGCAAATTCTGTTGTCCTGTCTTCCAAGTCAAATTTTTGATTTTGGTTATTGGCCATTGAATATTGTTTGTTTCTTGTTTCTTGGTTTTTGTATCTTTCCCAGTATTTTATCACTTTTTTCCCCAACAGAAAACCCCCTGATTCCGCGAAGCGGAACAGAAGGTTTTCTGTTCTTCCACGGCTAAGTCACAAGCAAAGCCGAAAGATTTATCTCAAGAGAGATTATTTGCTAACCAGCTCTGAAGCCAGATTGGATGATGGCAAACCGGATACTAAGTAACCGTTTGTCCAGTCCAAAGTGTCTACGGCGTGACTAGCCTTGCTAAAGTCGGACCAAATGAAATCATTATCGGTCGCCCAACCGTCAATCGTAGAAGCAGCCGCGGTATAAACACCATCTGTTTGCTGCATGCCGGCATCACCTTGCAGTTGCGTGCTGATTGAACTACCCGAAGCAATCGTGCCAGAAACCTGACCGCGTAATTCAAAGACGCGGGTTGTTCCGGCCGAAACTGTGCGAGGAGTCGTCGCTACATCATTTAGCTCAAGCACGAATTCATAATCCGTGTTGGCTAAAGGAACAGCAGTATTATTGTTTTGGACAACAACTTCAGCACTACCAGGTGTTACGTCATACAAAACAAGGTTAGCTAAAGTCGCAGCAGAAGTGGCAAATTGGAAGGTGAATTTATATAAATCAATATCACCCTTCGCATCGGCCGCTACGCTGAACTTATACAGAGGCACTGAGGAACCAGCCGCCAAGACATTGGTTGCCAAGGCATTCTTGCTTACCGTCGGAACTGATCTGTAGATGTAAGCAGCTGACTGGTTGGTCGTTGCGCTATAGCCAGCGATTTGCTGACCAGAGGACATACCAGTACCAACATTTTCGCTGGCGCTAGTTAAACCGTAGTAGTTAACAATAACGGTATGGCCAGCTGTCGCTACGGTATTGGAAGTAGAGATCGGAGCAATATCACCTTTAATAGTGACAATCTTTTCACCATTGGCCGGAATAGACAGCGGAGTTGACAACGTGAAAGTTGTGCTCGCATTAGCTGTTCCGCCAGTAGCGTTACCAATACCGAGTACTCCCTGACCGAGCAAGGTTGAACCGTCAACATAGATATAGACCTGGCTTAAATCATTGCCAGTTGAACTGGCGCTGGTCAGGGCTAATCTAATCTTGGTTACATTGATCGGCTCGGAAGTAGCGGCAAATTTCAACACGGTTAAAGTATTACCCGTGGTATTAGCCGCAATCAATTTACCAGTCGGGCTGGAGGAATCCAAGGCCACGCTGTATTGGCCGTTAGCCGCAATAGTCATTTGAGAACCATTGGCGTTGTTTACAGTTTCATCAATATTCAGAGTAGTAGAAACGCCGGTAGCAGTTATTGCCGCACTAGCAGCCAAGCCCCATTGGAACTTGCCACCAGTAGTAGCGCTACCAGAAATATTACCCTTCAAAGCAATCGTCTTTTGAGTTCCTTTCGGAATAATCAAAGCATTGTCTAGGGTAAAAGTAGTGCTATTAGTCCCAGCCGCAGCGCTTAAACTTGGCACATTACTGCCAGTATTTAAGGCTGTTGAGCCGTCCCACAATTGCATATTGGAAAGCTCGCTTTCCGCTGAAGTAACATTGATGTCCTGAAGGGCAATCGTTGTTACTTTAACATCTTCACCAGAAGCCGAAGCATCAAAAACATAATTGGCGAAAGTGAAGCCAGTTATGCCTTTAATAACGGTCTGGGCAACCGGAGTACCGGAAACCGATACAGTCAAAGCACCGGCCTTAACTGTCATAGTGTTAGCCGAAACCGCAGCAGATGGAACAGCTGTAATTGTATTGCCGGTAGTCGCGCCGGTAATGCCAGAAACCGCCGAAGCGGCAAAACTGACAACGATAGTGGCATCAGCCGCCGGGTCATTGCTCATATTGCCTTTAACTAAAATCTGGGTTGTTCCAACTGAGAAAGAAACGGTACCCGAAAAAGTGGCTGTTCCGCTGGCAACAGAAGTTGAAGTGTCAACGCCACTAACCGGACCAGCAACGACGGTACCATCAGCCTTAGTCAAGGTAAGATTGGTAAAGTCAGAAGAGGAAGCAGTTGTGCCGGTCATGGTCATGGTCAGAACCATAGAAGTCACATTGACTGATTCACCCGTAACCACGAAATCAAAAGCGCCAAGCAAAACGCCAGTCGCGCCCTTGGTGATATTGGCCGCCGGAGCGCCGGTTGAACTCTTTTCAACTCTCAAGGAACCTGAACCAATAGTAATTGTATTGGCAGAAAATACCGGGTTAGCAGAGGTGTTGAACGGCCAAGTCGTGTTACCTGTCAAGGTTAGGTAATAACCATAAACATTACCCTTGGCTACGATATCGGTTGTGCGATAAATATCGAATTTAACTGTTCGAGCTGAACCGCTTACGATATCACCCTTAACCGTGAATTCTTTGGATAAGCCTTTGGCGATAACAATGCCAGAGGTTCCGAAAGAAGCAGTGTAGTATTTGCCGTCAGAAGAAACAGTCGTGGCATAATTGGTGGTTCCGTCAGAAACAATAACGTTTGCTAAATCGGAAGCCGCCGCTGAACCAGACTGATTAAATCTGATTGAATACAAAGTAACATCTTCGGTTGAGCCAGCAGTTAATTTAATGCCGGAAAAAGTGAAGCCAGTTACTCCGACCTCTTTCGTAGAGGTCGCAGCATTTAATGAACCGGCTAAACCAGCCAAAGTGCCAATCGTTAAAGTGGCATTAATGGTCTGGCCATTACCGGAAATTGGTAAAGCACCCGAAAGGGTTGCTGAAGTGGTCACGCCCACTAAACTCAAAGCGGCGACCTGACCAGCATAAGCATCTAAAACTGCAGGCATATTAGCCGACAATAAATAGCTCTTAGTGGTGTTCGCCGGAATGGTCAAAGTGTCACGGAAAGTAACCTGGTGATCTGAATTTAAGGTTTGATTTAAACCAACCTGTAAATTCGTCGCCACATCAACTAAAACTACAGAAGACAAAGCCGCATCATCGGCTAAGCCAGTCCGCTGAACGGTCAAAGCAGTAACAGCCACATCAGAAC
>Ga0210057_1006187_pt1 | contig 14973 bp, 14 predicted proteins | sample CryGeyCG2114_010_2_FD_183968 | JGI IMG/M metagenome (GOLD analysis project Ga0210057, IMG submission 183968) | Groundwater microbial communities from aquifer - Crystal Geyser CG10_big_fil_rev_8/21/14_0.10 (SPAdes) (version 2) | ecosystem: Environmental > Aquatic > Deep subsurface > Groundwater ... | reverse complement strand
AAATTGAAGAAATCAAAGCAGAAAGAAAACACGAGTCTTTTTCCGAATTAGATATAACAGCCAAAGCTATTTTTGTTTGGGATATAAAAAATCAAGAAACACTTTTTGAATTAAACAGCGGCGAATTACTGCCGCTTGCTTCTATAACCAAAGTTCTTATGGCGGCCTTATCCCATGAATTAACCCCGCTTAACACAGAAATCAGAATGGAAAAAGAATTTATGGAGGCAGAGGGAGATTCCGGACTCTATGTAAATGAGAGATGGACTTTAAAAGATTTGCTTGATTTTAGTCTCATTACTTCTTCCAATGACGGAGCCAAAGCTATCGCTTCCGTAGTGGGCACAATCAAAAGCGGAGTAGAAGAATACGAACAAGGTCGGATTGAATTTGTAAACCAAATGAATCAAAAAGCAAAAGTTTGGGGACTTAATGAAATTGTCATAACAAATGAAACTGGTTTAGACAATGATGAATTTCAAAGCGGAGCTTACGGAACAGCCAGAGAAATAGCTTTCCTATTTGAAAATTTATATAAAAATTCTCCGGAAATATTGGAATCAACGGCTCTAAGTGAGTTAAAATTAACCTCTCTTTCGAATATAGAACATTTGGCAAAAAATACAAATACAATAGTAGATGAAATACCCGGTATTTTAGCCTCCAAAACCGGTTTTACAACTCTGGCCGGTGGCAACTTAGCCGTTATATTTGACGCCTATATCGGAAGACCTATAGTAGTAGTAGTTTTAGGTTCGACTTTTGAAGACCGTTTTAGTGATGTTAAAAAGTTAGTAGAAGCGACGCGATCTTATATCAACCAATAATTCAAATATGATAACAATCGGCGTAGTTGCAAAAATATTTATCCCGGCTGTTTTGGCTTTCTGGGTTGGTATTGCTTTTACCCCGATTCTCACAAACTATTTATACAAACACGAGATGTGGAAAAAGAAAGCCGGCAAGATAACCTCCGACGGCAAAGAAGCTAGTATCTTTAACGAACTCCACAAAGAAAGAGAGGTGGGGATCCCAAGAATGGGCGGAATAGTTATCTGGCTTAGTTCAGCTCTGACGATAATCGGCATTTGGTTGATTTCTAAGCTATGGCCGACTGAATTAACCACCAAAATGGATTTCTTAAGCAGAGATCAAACATGGATTCCTTTTTTTGCTCTTATATTCGGCTCATTAATCGGCCTAATTGATGATTATTTAGAAGTTAAAAATCGCAACCAAAATGGTGGTTTGCCGCTCAAAAACAGGCTAGCAGTTGTAATTACAATAGGACTTCTTTCGGGGCTATGGTTTTTTTTGAAATTAGATATTTCGGGAATTAATTTACCAGGATGGGGGATACTCCAAATGGGTTGGCTTTTTATACCGTTTTTTGCTTTGGTGACCTTGGCTATATACTCCGGCGGAGTAATAGACGGATTGGATGGGCTGGCTGGAGGAGTTTTCGCTATAATTTTTTCCGCTTACACAATTATTGCTTTCTCTTTAGGACAATACAATTTAGCGTCCTTCTCGGCCATGCTTTCCGGATCTATATTGGCTTTTCTTTGGTTTAATATTCCGCCAGCTCGATTCTATATGTCAGAAACAGGCACGATGGGTCTTACAGTTGCTCTCTCGATAGTAGCTTTCATGACAGATTCACTCGGCGGCGGATTCGGAATATTAGTTCTGCCTATTATCGCTATGCCACTCGTCGCTACATCACTATCAAATATAATTCAATTATTTTCTAAAAAATTCAGAGGGAAAAAAGTTTTTTTGATTGCCCCTATTCATCATCATTTCGAAGCCTTAGGCTGGCCTGCTTATAAAGTCACCATGCGATTTTGGGTTATGGGAATTATTTTTGCTCTCATCGGCGTTATTTTGGCCCTTATATGGTAAACGGCATAAGAATAAAAAGAAATCGAGTAGATAAATTATTTTTATTATCGGTACTGATTCTATTAATAGTCGGCTTCTTTATATTTACTTCAGCTTCCTTGGGACTTCTTGCAAAAGAGAAAGGAAATTTTGGAGAAGTAACTTTTAATCAAACTTTTTTCGGGCTTTTTTTAGGATCAATTTCCCTGATCATTCTTTCCAGAGTCCACTATAGGCAATGGAGAAAATATGCCTTATATATATTTCTTTTCTCCGTAATTTTAACTATTTTGGTCTGGGTTCCTTTTTTGGGATTTGAGCACAACGGCGCAAAAAGATGGATCTCTTTAGGACCCGTCTCTTTGCAACCCGCCGAATTTCTAAAAATCGGTTTCGTAATTTATTTGGCTGCCTGGTTATCCGGAGTGGGGAAGAATATAGGGAAAATTGAGTGGGGACTTGCTCCGCTGCTTATTTTGCTTGCCATAATAGCGGCTGTCCTTGTCGTTCAACCTGATATCGGGACTTTCGTTGTAATTTCCAGCGCCGGTTTCGCCATGTTTGTTGCCGCCAAAGCCAAATGGCGTGACATTCTTATTGTAATACTAATCGGTATGATAGGATTCGCTTTAATTGCAATGTACAAGCCCTATATCAGACAAAGAATTTTTACCTTTCTTGATCCTTCTGTTGACCAGCAAAGGACCAGCTACCAATTAAAACAATCTCTGATCGCGATCGGTAGAGGGGGATTTGGTGGTCAAGGTTTCGGTCAAAGTATTCAAAAATTTGATTTCCTGCCAGAGCCGGTAGGTGATTCCATTTTTGCCGTGGCTGCCGAAGAATTCGGCTTTGTGGGAAGTGTTTTGCTGATCTTATTTTTTCTTTTTTTCACTTTCCAAGGATTCAAAATCGCTAACAGAAGCCCGGATTTGTTTGGTGGACTTTTGACTTTGGGAATTGTTATACTGATATTGTCGCAATCGTTTTTTAATATATCCGCTATGCTTGGTGTTTTGCCTCTGTCAGGTATGCCTTTACTTTTCGTAAGCCACGGAGGTACTGCATTATTTTTTACTCTTTCTTCTGTCGGAATCATACTCAACATATCCAGATATCAATCCCGTTAGTGCTCTAAAATAATAATATCTATATTACTAATGTTTAATGATACTAATAACAAACTAGCTACGCCTTCGTATAATTAGCGTGAATTCGCATATTAGAATCAAGTTACTATGAAAATACTTCTAACAGGCGGTGGATCCGGTGGACATTTTTATCCCGTAATAGCAGTAGCGGAGGCATTAAACCAACTAAGCAAAAAAGAGCACTTAATAGAATCCCAGTTATTCTACATGGCTCCAGAACCCTACAACGAAGGTCTTTTGTTTGACAATAAAATAAAATTTAAGAAAAGCCCGGCTGGCAAATGGAGAAGATATTTTTCATTTCTAAATTTTTTGGACATTTTCAAAACCGGATGGGGAATACTAAAAGCTATCTGGATCGTTTTTTACATATATCCTGATGTTATTTTCGGGAAAGGAGGTTACGCCAGTTTTCCGGCACTTTTTGCCGGAAAAATTTTGGGTATACCGGTGATAATCCACGAGTCTGACGCAATCCCGGGAAAAGCAAATTTATGGGCCAGTAAGTTTGCGAAAAGAATTGCCGTATCATACAGCGAAGCGGCCGACCATTTTCCGAAAACTTATCAAAATAAAATAGCTCACACTGGTAATCCGATCAGAAAAGAAATTCTTTCACCTTTGGAAGAAGGCGCCAGAGAATTTTTGAAATTGGAAAAAAGTTTGCCGGTTATATTTATTATCGGCGGTTCGTTGGGCGCACAACTCATAAACAATTTGATAATTGATTCTTTGCCGCATTTGGTTTCAAAATACGAGATTATTCATCAAACCGGAAAGAATAATTTTAATGACGTAAAAAAAAGAGCGGCAGCAATGCTTTTTCAAAACCAGTTTAAAACAAGGTATCATCCGTTCGATTATTTGAATACTGATGCTCTTGCCATGGCTGCCGGTGCGTCGGACTTGGTAATTTCGAGAGCAGGTTCTACTATTTTTGAAATAGCTTCATGGGCCAAGCCAAGTATTCTAATACCAATTCCTGATTCCGGCGGTGACCACCAAAGAAAAAATTCTTTTTCTTACGCTAGGAGTGGGGCAGCTGTAGTTATCGAGGAAGACAACCTTAAAAGATCTAATATATTGGTATCAGAAATAGAAAGAATCATGGGCGATAAAGAGACTCGACAAAACATGAGCAAAGCGGCGGAAAAATTTGCGAGAAAAAATGCAGCCGAAGTGATCGCTCAGGAAATTATTAATTTGGCTTTGGAACACGCGAAATAGTTTATAAGTCAAAAGTTGGTAAGTGCCACTCGCAAACTCGCTCTTAAGTTTCAGAACTTATAAACTTGCCAACTTACAGTGAACAAAGTTAATGAAACTTACCAACTAACTAATATGATAATCACTCGTTTCGCTCCATCACCCACAGGTTTCTTACACATTGGCGGTGTTCGCACGGCTCTTTTTAATTATCTTTTTGCCAAACGAAACAATGGTACTTTTATTTTGAGAATAGAAGATACCGACAAAGAAAGAAGCAAAGAGGAATGGGTAGAAGCTCTGGTAGACGATCTCTCCTGGCTTGGAATTAAACACGACTCTTTCGCCCGACAATCAAAGAGGGTAGATCTTCATGTCGAAATGCTAAAAAAAATGATAAGCGGAGGATTCGCATATGAGGCCGAGAAATCCGAAAAAGGAAATGGAAAAATAGTAAGATTCAAAAATCCAAATAAAAAAATATCCTTCAACGACCTGATAAGAGGGGAAGTGGTATTCGACACGACCGATCTGGGAGACTTCATTATAGCCAGAAGCATCGAAGAACCTCTTTATCACCTGGCGGTTGTTATCGATGATGCTTCCATGAATATCACACACGTTATCCGCGCGGAAGAGCATCTTTCCAATACACCGAGACAAATTTTGATGCAGGAAGCCTTGGGATTTGAACGCCCGATTTATGCCCACCTTCCTTTGGTTCTCGCATCGGATAAATCAAAACTCTCTAAAAGAAAACACGGCGAAACAGTTTCTCTCACTTATTACCGCAAATTAGGTTATTTGCCGGAAGCTATCATAAATTTTGTCGCTCTTCTTGGTTGGAATCCAGGCGATGAAAGAGAATTTTTTTCTATGGAAGACCTAATTAAAGAATTTGATTTAAAGAAAATTCAAAAAGGCGGCGCGATTTTAAATGTAGAAAAACTGGACTGGTTAAACGCAAAATATATTAAAAATTTGCCGATCGAAGAAAAGATGGGGATGGTCAAAAATTACATAACGGATAACAAAAAACCTAATTGGAAACTGACCGATTCGAAAGGGGAGAGAAAGATGACGGAAGTTATTGTCGAGAGGATCAAAAAATGGAGCGATATAAAAACTCTTATAGAAAACGGGGAACTTGATTATTTATTCGAAAAACCTGTCTTAAACAAAGAACTTATAGCTTGGCCTAAAGACGAGAATAAAAAAAGAGCAATAGACCATTTGGATATGGCCTGTCAATTGATAAACGATTTACAAGAGGAGGAGTTTGATGATAAAATAATAAAAAGTAAGATTTGGTCTTACGCAGAAAAAGAAGGAAAAGGCTCGGTTTTATGGCCACTTCGCTATAGTCTCAGTGGAAAAGAACAATCACCCGACCCATTTTCTTTATCTGAGATTTTAGGAAAAAAAGAAACTTTGGAAAGATGGAAAAAAGCACAAAAAGAACTCTCAGAAAAAAATTAGCTTTGGTTTTCGCAATTATTGCACCGTTTGTTCTCTCAATACTAATTTTACCGGCCAGCAAAGCGGCGGGGAATGTTATCGTAGAAGAATTGAAAGAAAAAATCGAAGAGAAAAATGGCGAAATCCAGAAACTGGGTCAAGAAATAAAAAAGTGGGAAGCGGAAATCGAAACTGTAGGGAAAGAAGCCAACACTCTTAAAAATGCTGTAAAAACTCTCGACCTGAGCAGAAGCAAAGTCCTAAAGGATATAAAAGTTACGAATACCAAAGTTGATTCTACCAATCTGAATTTGAATAAATTATCTATAGAAATTAAAGAGAGCGAAAGAAAAATTGATGTAAGCAATACCGGTCTAGCCGAGACAATAAAATTAATGAACGATTCGGGTGAAGGATCTCTTATCGAAATACTTCTTAAATACGACGACATCGCTTCTTTCTGGAACGAGGTAGAAACTTTAGAAGGATTCCAATCGGGCATCCGACAAAATTTGAATGATCTTAAAATAGCCAAGGCCGCTCTTGAAGAAAAAATAGCAGAGAACAATCAACAAAAGGAATTGCTTGAGCTTTTGAAATCGGATTTGAATAATCAGCAAAAAATCATTGAGATAAATAAAAGTCAGAAACAGCAACTTTTAACTGAAACTAAAAATACAGAGGCGGAATATAAAAAAATCTTAGAGAGAAATTTAGCAAGAAAAGCAGAATTCGAAAAAGAACTTTTTGAATTTGAGGCCCAATTAAAAATTGCCGTTGATCCTTCCTCAGTGCCATCAGCTCGGCCCGGAATTTTATCTTGGCCATTAGAAAACGTATTCGTAACCCAAATGTTCGGAAAAACTTCAAGTTCCGGACGGCTATACGCGTCAGGCTCTCACAACGGCGTAGATTTCAGGGCAGGTATGGGAACTAGGGTCAAATCAGCCTTGTCCGGCATGGTAAGTCACGTCGGAAATACTGATGAAGTTAACGGCTGCTATTCTTTCGGAAAATGGGTTCTTGTAAAGCATGATAACGGAATTTCTACCCTTTATTCTCATTTGTCATCAATCAGAGTCAATCCGGGACAATCAGTTGCCACAGAAGAAGTAATTGCTTATAGCGGAGGCGCGCCGGGTTCGCCGGGAGCGGGCTATTCAACCGGACCGCATTTGCATTTCGGAGCTTATATCACAGAAGGTTTGAGACCCCAAAGATATCAGTCCAGGACACCCTGCAACGGGGCTTATTTGCCCTTGGCTGACCAGAAAGCCTATCTAGACCCTATGGTCTATTTCCCGTCTCTCTAGTAAAATAAAGACAATGGAAGACAAGAAGAATCCCCCAAGAAATTATAAAATTTCCCCAAAAGGGTTTCTAAAAACAATAGTACTGATTATAATCGCTTTGGCGCTCCTAAAGATCGTCTGGGATTTTGATATTGTAAAATTTTTAGACAATCCGAAAGTCAAAGAGATCATAGATACTATTTTTGATATTTTTAAATCAATTCTAGATTTTTTAAAAAATCTTTTTGGGAGCCTTAAAAGCTAGAATCATCATTCCAAAATTTCGATGACAAGAGGGGATAGATTCCTAATTTTCTTGTTACAAGATGAAAGGAAAAAAATATTCAAAAGTAGGCAATAAAAAAGGGCAGCCGGCCTTTAGAACTACGTCTAATTTCATTTACCGCCGTTACCTGGAATCAAAGAAGGCTGTCGCAAACAACAAAAGGATTGGGGACAAGTAAATTGACCGTATACCAGTCCCTGATATTATATAACTGAGTGTTAGAGATATTATACTCAGTTCGTTATATTATTAAGACAAGCCAACAAAGACAATAACCGGGGTCTTCCCCGACAATTTATGACCCAAAGCTCACATCTTCCTTATCTTGATGATTTCTTGCTTTATATCCAAGCAAATAATTATTCAAAAGAAACTCTTTATAATTACGAAAGAGATTTAAAAACTTTTGAAATTTTTCTGACCAAAGAAGCTTCGGGCCTGCCCTTCTCAAAAATCACAAAAAGAACGATCGAACAGTACAAGGCATACCTTAATTCTACCGATCGAAAGACTGCGGAAGGTAGTTCGGCTCAAGGACATTTAAAAAGCGGGTCCATAAACCGCACCTTAAGCTCTCTTAGAAGATACCTGGCATACCTCATAGACATGGACAACGAAGCTCCTATCGCCCCGGGGTCAATTAAATTACTCCGTATGGAAAAAAATCATCCGCAAGTTTCAGAATTAGCAGAACTAAAAAGACTGATTGAGTCCCCTATGGTATTTGAAAAAAATAAATTAGTGGCTTTGCGCAACAGAGCGGCTCTAGAAACTTTATTTGCTTCCGGAATGCGTATTTCCGAACTTATTTCCCTTAAAGTAAATCAGCTTGATAAAACAGGACGTATTTTTATCCAAGGAAAAGGCAAAAAACAGCGCTTTGTCTATCTGACCGATCGCGCCAAAAAACATATAGACAACTACCTCAAAGAACGTGCGGACGACTCCCCTTTTCTTTTTATCCCGGGCCGCGGACTTAACGCAACAGATAAAAATAAACATATTTCGCCGAATTATTTACAGATGAAAATAAAAAAATATCGGGAGTTACTTAATATAAACGTACCGACTAGCGCTCATTCTTTACGTCATGGTTTCGCGACCTACTTAGCCGAACAAGGAGCTAATCCGGCCGCAATTCAAATCCTTTTGGGTCACGAATCATTGGATACAACAACGAGATACGTTCATGCTTCAGACAAATATGCCGAAAACTCGCATAAGAAATTTCATCCTCTAAAAGACTAATTTTAAAGCCCAAGTTTGATACGAGGATTAACTATGCAGTAAGGAACCTTGGATTACAAAATACATCGATCACATATTTTTTAGGGGTTAGGGGTAGGATCTGGCCTAAAAAATATGTGGTAAAATATGTGGTAGATGATACAAGGTTCCCTAATCTACAATAAGAAAACACTCCGATCTCGGAGTGTTTTCTTATAATCGACTTAGGTTTGGTTAATTAAGCTTTCCAACATTTTTGAGAAGCCCTCCACGGAGCAACGCCTTCTTTCTCATAGAGATACCTGGCATATTCGAGGTTACCTTCCAGAGAATAAATGTCTATGCCCATTTTTTTCGATTTTTCAAGATGAAATCTTTCGTTAATCTGCATAATACCAACATCCTGACTATTTTGGACCCCTCTTAAAGGCTTACCGTTTTTATCAGTGTGCATGAAGGTTGACTCACATCGAGCGACCTCAACTAAAACAGGAATATCAGAAAAATAGTCTTTGGCTATTAATTCCTCGTTTATCAGCTCCTTCTCAGACTTTTTCTCTACCGTAGTAGAAGAAAGCTCTGGAGACAATTCCATCGCTACCACTTCTCTCTCAGCAATAGCTGTGGTAACACCAGCCGATATGATGCTTGCCGGCACATTAAGACCGGTTAAACCGGTGGCCAGAAACATTAAAGTAATTTTAATCATAAAATTAAAATGCCCAGTAATTAACTGGGCACTCAATGAGTCTAGCACACCCTGCTCTTTATGTCAATGATAAAATGTGGTCTATTTTATTCTTTGATAAAAAATATGGCTTAAAATAATGGTATTTTAGGGTATGGTTGTCTATTCTTGGGAGGCTTTCCAGGGGACTTTTGACTCCTTAAAGTCCGGAAGAATGAATCTGTCATAAAATAGCCGGTGGAAAGCTTCGGTTTCCCATTTCGCGCCATTTAAAGCGTTATGCGGCTTGGGTTCGATCGAAATTCCGACATATTCCATAACCGTATCGGAATTTAGGTCGGTTCTTTGGTTCTTAATCGGCGGCTTAATCCCCCTTTTTAGCATATGGAAGTAGCAGATTGAATGAAGATCGATAACCCTATGTGCTAAAGGGAAATTCAGATTGGCTCGATCAGCTGCCGCTTGCACAAAAAATAAATCAAAAAAGGGATTGTGCCCGGCGATAGTATGGTTTTCAGTTTCCATAATCCAAGAAAAAAACTCTTTGACAATTTCTCCTTCCGTCTTTTTGTCTTCCCTATTTATGTCTTCCAAGGTAAAACCGTTTACCTCCAGAGCTTCTTTATCAACATTGGCTTCCGGCCAAATTTTGCATTCTCTATAAAAAGTATTTTCGGGCTTCAAAAAGTCTATAGCCCCGATGCTTAAAATAGAATGCTTCCAAGGATTAGTACCTGATGATTCGATATCTAAAATTATCATAATTTATAAGTTACGCTTTGCTTAAGTTGGCAAGTTTCGCTCGCAAGCTCGCTTTAAGTTTAATTAACTTATCAACTTACCAACCTACAAACTTACCGACCTTACTCTAGTCCTTTACAATTCCCCGCTGGAGTATAGCCGGCTGCTTTAGCCTCTTCGGCGGAAGCAAAGACTATTTTATTCTCTTCTTTTATACTTTTCGCTCCCGAGCACCAAGGAAAGTGATATTTATCTCCGTTTTTGGAAGCTACCACCACACCGCCTTCCTTGAGGACGATCTCCGGATCCTCTATTATTTGAGAAGTTTTATCATCTTTTGGACCTGGAGCAGCTTGACTAATACTGGCTTCCAACGGCAGATTTTCTATTTTGACCGGCTCTTTTTTGTCTTCCAGGGCAGAAAGCCGCCCTAAACCAAAAGAAGCGGTGCCGACCAGAAAAATAATAGCGACAGTCAGGACCTTTTCTCTTGTCTCCGATTCTTCGAAAAAAATCTTGATTTTTTTAAATAATTCACTTATACTGCCCATATTGATTTAATAGGAAAATTATATCAGAGTTTAAAAAATAATTAATAACAGAGGCAAGCGAATTATTTAAACCCTGTTAAATAGAATTTTACAAAGCAAAATTCTAAAAATTCTTTGAATTTTTATTTAACAGGGTGGCGTTTTTTATAGTCGCTTCGCTCCTTAAAAATCAGCCATGGCTCATAAAAAAGCAGGAGGTTCAACAAAAAATAATAGAGATTCCAATCCTAAGTATTTAGGTATCAAAATCAACGACGGAGAAAAAGCAAAAATAGGCTCTATCTTGGTCAGACAACGAGGTACCAAAATTCTAGCTGGCAGAAATGTCGGAATGGGCAAAGACTATACTCTTTTCGCCCTGAAAGAAGGAAAGGTGAAAATAGCAAGAAAAAGAAAAATTTCTTTCAACAATACGGCTATGAGCCAAAAGGTATTGAATATAGTCTAAGACTGACTTAGTTACTTTTTCGCTTTGACAGAAAAGGTTAAAGAAATATCGATTCCCTCACTTTCTATTTGTATTTTGTGTTCACCAATGTCTTTGATCGGTTTTTCTAACTTGATATATTCTATCGGAAGTTCAATACCGATTTTTTCTTTTATGCTTTTCTGAAGATCCTCTTTGCGAATTCCTTTAAAAAGATGACCTTGTTCGTTGGCTTCTCCAAAGATTTCCACAGAAGTTTTTCCCAGAGGCTTGAGTTTATTCTTTAGTTCTTCGATTTTTTTCGTCTCGTTCTGTTGTTTGACTTTCCTCTCCTGTTCCACACGAGTAATTTCTGATTCAGTGGCCAGCTTAGCAAAACCATTGGGTATCAAGAAATTCAAAGCATATCCATCGGCCACATTTTTTACTTCATACCGCTGCCCTATTTTTGATACATCTTTTAGTAATATAACTTTCATATTATTTATTTAATATTTCTATAGCCTTGCCCATGACCGGATCTCTGTTGGCTTCTATATCTTCTTCGGTTAATTCAACTGAAACATCGGGAACAAGCCCTTCCAGAGAAATGGATTTTCCCTCCGGCGTTAACCATCTGGCTATCGTTATTTTAAGAGACGTGCCTTGCGGAGTTTTTATTAGCTCCTGAACAGATCCTTTACCAAAGGTTTGACTGCCAACCAGAGTGGCTATTTCGTGCTCTCTTAAAGCCCCGGCTAAAATTTCAGAAGCAGAAGCGGAACCGCCATCGACAAGAATCACTAATTTAAAGTCCTTATCAAAAACGTTATATCCTTTGCTCCTATAAACAATTTCTTTGGTCGACGGTCCAAAGTCCTCCCTGACAATCACTTTTCCTGCCGGTAAAAACCAACTAGCAATATCAACAGAAGCCCCCAAAAGACCTCCCGGGTTTTCTCTCAAATCCAAAATCATTTTTTTAGGACGATTTTTATTAGCTATGAATTCTCTCAAAGAAATTCTGAACAAATCAGCCGAGGAAGCGGAAAAATTATAAAGTTTAATTACAAAAATATCGCCCTGCCATTCGGTGTCTATAGTTGGTATATCTATAGTGTCTCTTACAATAGTTACTTCGATTGGTTCTTTTCTTCCCTCTCGGAAAAGAGTCAAAGAAACTTTGGTGCCTTTTTTACCTCTGATAAGGCGAACGGCTTCGTCTGCACTCATGCTGATTGTCTCCTTTTCATCAATCTTAAATATTTTATCTCCAGGTTTTATACCTGCTTTATAAGCCGGCGTTCCTTTAAGAGGGGCGATGACAACGAGCATACCCTCTTTGACCCCTACTTCCATACCGATACCGTCAAAGTTACCACTGATTTCTCTCTCAAAAATTTCTGATTCGGAAGGCAAAAGAAAAATAGTATTGGGATCTTCCAGAGAATCCACCATGCCGCTTATCGCGCCCCAGACTCTATCTTGAGCAGAAGTAACACCGTTAGCTTCCGGATCAGGTGGGACATACTTTTCTTCTACAATGTTCCAAACATCCCAAAAAACTGAGAAGTCAGCTTTTATTTCTTCCGGATTTTCCTTACCGGCAACGCCTTTTACTTTGGAAATTTCCGGTTCGCTTCCGGCACCAAAATAAAAACCAGCCAGAAAAACTAAGCCGATTATAAAAACTTGCTTCAAGCGAGAATTTTTGCCGTTGTTGTTGTAATCTTCCATAGACTAATGAATTAACATTATCTCAAAAGCATCTTATGCGGTCAAACCCCCACACCTTTCCTCCTCTTGCTTTTTGTTTCGCCGATTATATATTCCAATTCTTTGAATAATATACAAACTTCCGAGTAACGGAAATAATTATTTGGAAAAGCGAAACGAGAGCAGGAAAGGTGTGGGGGCAAACGAGATTAGGGACAGTATTTGCGGGTAAATATTAAAAAAGCTAATATTTAACAAATGATAAAACTCTACAACACTCTTTCTCGGAAAAAAGAAAATTTTAAGCCGGAGGCCGATACGGTAAAAATGTATCATTGCGGACCGACAGTTTATGATTACGTTCATATAGGTAATCTCCGTTCTTATGTTTTTGCCGATATCTTAAGAAAAACTTTAGAGTTCGACGGCTACAAAACCAAGCAAGTAATAAACATTACTGATGTAGGCCATCTAACGCGAGACCTAGAAGATGAAGGTGAAGACAAAATAGAAAAAGGAGCAAAACGAGAAGGCAAAAGCGCTAATGAGATAATTGGGTTTTTTACAAAATCATTCCTGGACGACCTCAAAAAAGTAAACGTTAAAACAGAAAAAACCCTCTTCCCTAAAGCCAGCGAAAACATCAAAGAACAAATCGCTCTTATAAAAGTTCTGGAGAAAAAAGGGTTGACTTATCAAACTTCTGACGGAGTTTATTTCGATACGTCTAAAATTAAAGACTATGGAAAGCTTGTCGGCTTGAAAAAACAAAATCTAAAAGAAGGCGCCAGAGTAAAGAAAAATGTGGAAAAAAGAAATCCAACTGATTTCGTCCTCTGGAGACTGTCTCCCAAAAACGAAAAAAGGCAACAAGAATGGGATTCGCCTTGGGGAATAGGTTTCCCCGGCTGGCACATTGAATGCTCGGCTATGAGTATGAAGTACCTGGGAAAAGTTTTTGACATTCATACCGGGGGCATTGATCACATTCCGGTTCACCACACTAACGAGATCGCTCAATCCGAAGCGGTTACCGGAAAACCTTTTGTCAAAGTCTGGATGCACAATGCTTTTGTAAATATCTCCGGAGGGAAAATGGCTAAATCCCTTGGCAATTTTTTAAGATTAAAAGACTTGGAAGAAAAAGGTCTTGATCCTCTGGCCTTGAGATATTGGCTTCTCGGCGCTCACTACCGCTCCCCTATTTCTTTTTCCTTAAAGGCTTTGGAAAATTCCGAGCATGCTCTCAAAAAATTAAGAGATCATTTCCAAGCTCTTTCTGACGACAAAGTTGAAAAACCGAATAAAAAATATCTGGAGAAATTCCAAAAATATCTGAATGATGATTTGGACACGCCAAAAGCTTTGGCTTTTCTTTGGCAAATCATAAAAGACAAAAAAATAAAAAACGGTCAGAAAAAAGCCTTGCTTCTGGAATTTGATAAAGTCTTGGGTCTGAAATTAAGTAAAGAAGAAAAAAAATCAGAAGTATCTGCCGAAATAAAAAAACTGGTGGAAGAAAGAGAAGAAGCCAGAAAAAACAAAAATTGGTCGGAAGCTGATCGGTTGCGGGAAATTATAAAAAATAAAGGATTTGAAATAAAAGACACAGACAAAGGACCGGAAATAACAAATCTTTAAATTCTTAACAGGATTTAAAATAAGAAAAACGCCCGATCATCCAGAAATGAAAAGGGCGTTTTGTTTTGGCCAGAGGTCTGGGATTAGCCGAGACCCGGGTCAGTTTGTGAATGGTCAAACAGTTTTTGAAGAATGAGAATCACAAAGCACGGCCAACAAGTAAGGAGCACGCCCGGCAAAAACAGGCAGCTAGACAGGTCAGAGAAAGATATGCGTCTCGGCAACTCCCGAATCCCATAAATGGCGACGAGAGCTACCAAGATCAACACCCAGATCATAGCGGGTCTCCTTCTTTAAGTAAGAGTTTCGGTTTGGTAGAGAATGTTCTCACACTTCGGATATCGACACGAGCATAGCAACGCATATGACAACCAAAGCAAATGGAAACAGTCCGAAAACAAAAGCCGAACCCCAATCTCTTTTCTTCAAAGCCAGAACAGCTGCAGAAATAAATATCGAAATGAGTGCAGCAGCACAAACAATTGCCCCAATCATTTCATGCTCCTTTACGGTTCTATCTGCCGTCTGACAGGTAAACAAACGAAAATTCTTATTTTCTGTTCATATTATAGCAAAATAATATACTGTAGTCAACCCTCCGTAATGTATCATGACCTTCGCAACACCCAAGAGGTAAAATCATGTATATGTCATATACCACAAATCCGCATATTGCGAAGGTCCGCAGAGATGCGGTCAACCTTGTTAAGTACCGCCATTGGTCAA
>Ga0210057_1006186_pt1 | contig 14974 bp, 14 predicted proteins | sample CryGeyCG2114_010_2_FD_183968 | JGI IMG/M metagenome (GOLD analysis project Ga0210057, IMG submission 183968) | Groundwater microbial communities from aquifer - Crystal Geyser CG10_big_fil_rev_8/21/14_0.10 (SPAdes) (version 2) | ecosystem: Environmental > Aquatic > Deep subsurface > Groundwater ... | reverse complement strand
ACTCATAGGGAACATTATAGCATAAAAAATCCACCCGAAGGTGGATTTTTTATAAGTGAGAACAAGAGACTATGCTCGCTTCTTTGTTGCTACTTTTTTCTTCTTTGCTACTTTTTTCTTCTTTGCTGCCATAATATTTATTGCTTGCTTATTTTTTATAAAAAATTACAAGACTTAAAGTTATATTGTTAATTAAGTTTACAATAAACGACCTTAAAATATTTTTATTATCGAAAAAATAAAATGAAAATATTTTAAATAATTATTGTATAGAACTAACTTAATTATCTCGCATATAAAAACAAAATACAATACTTTTTTACAAAAAACTGTGGATAACTTTTTATTTTCTTTTTTTAAAAAATAAAAAAATATTTTAAAATTAATTTATTCTTTTCATTTGAAGCGGGTGATGGCGAAACTCCAACATATGTGCCTATGTGAGTGCGATCACCCGCTACAGATAAAAATAATCTGTACATATACTATACCAATAAATACTTTTATTTCAAAGCCTTATCTACAATATGCTCAAATATACTAGAAATCTTTACTCCCCTATCTTTGCAAGACTGATGCAAATCAGAATATTCTTTAAAATCTGGCTTCAATTCTACATTTACTAGATATATGTGTCCACGCGGATGGATGACGAAACTTGATTTGAGATAATGCTTTGCATCAATATCCGTGTGTAAATCCTTTGCTACATTTAGTAACTTTTGTTTTTCATCTAAACTTAAATTTCCTGAATTCATAGCATATATCTCTTCGTTGCGAAATTTAGGGATAGTATGAACTGAAGCGACCTTGCCTGTGATCAATTCTTCCACCAAAATACTTTTACCGCTTTGTGCAATCTCAGAAATTGCATATACCAACTGCCCGAAAGTTTTTGCTATGTGTATCGCTGTATTCATATCTTTACCAAACGTATGCACTATCCATGGAGAACCAAATTTCTCAAAAACTTCTTTTGCTTTTTTAAAAGCAAATTTATTTATATCGCCATCAAAGTCATATTGATAAGCAAGTATTACAAAATGTCGTGGCATTTTTACTCCTACACTCTTCATATGTTCTTCGAGCATTGACCTGTTATTACTCATAACATTTGAAAAAGCAGAATTACTGATGTGTTTTATAGAAAAACTATCTAGAATATGAGAAAAATTAGTATAAGTATTCCAAATCACATCGGACTTATGAAAAACATCATTCAGATTTACAGGCAACCCATTGATATGAGGAATATTTTCTCTGTCTATAAATATATCTACCGCTTGATATTTGTTAGATAAATTATTATTTATAAATGAAATCAAATCACCTCCTTCTTTTAGAGAAAATTCAAAATTATCTCCTTTACCACCCCTTATTATTCCAATTCTAATTTTAGTATTGCTTGGATACATAATATTTAACTCAATTTCGCACCATGGACAAGAGCATCTACGATAATATCTAGCTCCATAGTAGCTACACCTACTACCCTATCTCCACCACCGTAGTATATATAAAGTAGTCCTTTTTCTACTGTCATACCACAAGGAAAAACTACATCGTTTACTATACCAATTTTTTCATAATCTTCTTCTGGTTCAAATATAGGATCAGTACTTCGGGACAAAACTAAAGCCGGATCTTTTAGATCGAGAAGTACTGCACCGACACGATATGCCTTGTGGCTTTTTGATATTCCATGATAGAGAAGTAGCCACCCTTTTTTTGTCCGTATAGGTGGAGCAGTGCTACCTACTTTTGCACTATCCCACATATTTTCTCGTGGACCGAGAATTCTGATACATTTTTTTACCATTGCAGTATTTGAATCTAGTGTTGTCAAATAATCTCCACAAATCATATCACTAATTCTGTGTAATATAAAATATCCATCAAGTAATTTTCCAGGAAAAAGACAAGCGTCTTTGTCATCTAAATCTCGTGGAGTTATAAGGAATGGCTTCTCCCAATTCCATTTGTGGGCAAGAAAATCTTTTATAGAAATAGAGGTAATCGCCACATGTGGTGGACCATAGCCGTCATATGCTGTATAACACATATATAGAGTCTGACCTATCTGTGTGATACGAGGATCTTCGCAACCAGAATTTGCATTTTCTATTTTCTTAATTTCAAAATCTTCTTTTGGTACATACACTGGATAATCCAACCTTTCTATCACATCTGTACCGTTTTTTAATTTTGCATATCCGATAGTAGAAGTGTTGTCTTTTGAGAGTGCTCTATACAATAAATGCGTATTTCCTCCTAAATTTATAGCTGCGGGATTAAAAGTAGCAAAATTTTCCCATGAATGTTCCTCGATTGGAGAAATTATAGGATTACCTAAAAATCTCTTGAAATGAAAATGTTCTTCGTGGTCTTTGTGCATACTGTGTACAATGTCAGTAAAATGTACTCGCATAGAACACACAGTAGTATCTGCTGCTCCATAATACACAGTAAGTATATCTTTTTTTAAAAGAGCTCCACTTGGAAAAATTACATTGGAAACATAACCTGAGAGTTCATATGCTTCTTCAGGCACAAGCATCGGGCCTTTAGTTCTCCCTATTATTTTCTGTGGATTTTTCAAGTCTAGAAGTACTGCCTCTATACCAAAAATAGTTTTCAAATCGTCTGGTGTTTTAAAATAATTTTGAATATGCGAATACACTAATAGCCAACCATACTTTGTCTTTATAGGAGGAGCTCCTACTTCTACATGATCATATATATTGCGTCTCGGGTCTATTAAATTTTCATTTATATGCTCACTCCATTTTTCCCAAAATACTGGAGACCAGAGTTCTTCTATTTTATCCAGATATGCAAAAGACATCTTTGCCGGAGGAGAGTCTGTGTGTGCTGAGAATATAACCACTATTTTGCCGTTTATTCTATTTGGGAAAAGTGTCATCGCTTTTGCATTGAAAGGAGTAACAAAATGTCTCTCATCTACTTTTTTTAAATCTTTGGATATGGCGACGGCTACCTTTATACCCTCAGGACCCATAGGGTATTTTGATATAGCAGTATAAAAAATATAATATTTGCCTTCAAAGTATGTTACTCGCGGGTCTTCACAGCCAAATTGTTCCCATTCTTTTTCTGGAACAATAAACGGTTTTTGATTTTTGAAATGTATTCCATCATTGGATTCAGCTATACCTATGACAGAAGTCTGGTGTGGAGTGCGCATAGAGTCAGAGGCAGATATAGCTCGATACAAGCCATACACATTTTTACCTTTTACCACAGAACACATATTGAAAACAGCAAATTCTTCCCAATAATGGTCTTTGTTTGGTATGAGTATTGGATTGTCAGCAGTTCTCTTTACTACGAACATAAATAATGATTATTTTTTTGTACTGCTTCTTGAATTGCAGACCCTAATGTAATATCTACTATTGATGACAACCCACACTCGATACATTTTTTGGCAATATGTAATTCATCATCATTTAATTCTCGTCCAATTCTAGTCATTGCATCATTTTGTAAATCATTGATTGTTATCGGGTAAATTACTCTCATATTTTCTTTATTATTTAGATTTTTTATTTTCGATAGGTCAGAAAATATCTTTTTTGCTATATTATATGCAAATTGTACTGGCACAGCATTACCAATCATTTTATAACCATCAGCAACATCTCTGTAATGAAAGATAAAATTATCAGGGAATGTTTGTATTCTTGCACATTCTCTAACCGATAACCTTCGGTATAAATCTTCTTTGCCCGGTACAAAAATTCTTTTATTCTGTTCAATAAATTTCATTTTTGGTGCTTGTGGATGAAGTGGTGCATGACGACCTCCGGCTTGAATTGTGAAAGACGGCTCATCCCAAGAACGAACACGATTACGAGACATATAAATTGTTGAAAAACCGCCATTCATATATTCATGGTTAGGAATTTTCAAATCTTCACCATTTGTTTTATTAAGAGGTTTTGCTGGTTTTGCCAAGCGTAAGTCATAAATTGTTTCTTTCAATGTTGGTTTATGTGGTAAAGAATCAGGAAATTCAAAAGAAAACCCGACTTTCTTTTTGTGATATCCGATGATAATTACACGAAGCCTGTCTTGAGGAACACCATAATCGTTTGCATTAAGTAATTTATAACTAATATTGTAGCCGACATCTTCAAATTGTTTTAAGATATTTTCAAAAGCTTCTTTGTGTTTAGGATGTAAAATGCCAGAGACATTTTCCGCTAAAAAAAAGACCGGCTGTTTGTCTTTCAATAACCTTATGTATTCAAAAAATAATTGCCCTCGCTTGTCATTTATACCTCGTCCTGCTCCGGCTTCGCTCCAACTTTGGCAAGGTGGTCCCCCAATTATTCCGTCAGCAAATGGAACATCGGAAGTTAAAACATCTACAATACTTCTCTTGTCCAGTTTTGTTTCTGGAAAATTCGCCTCAAATGTTTCCCAAATTGTAGAATCAAACTCATTCGCCCAAATAATATCAAACCCAGCTTTCTTAAAACCCAAGTCAAGTCCTCCTGCTCCAGTAAAAAGTGATACAACTTTCATATTATTTTACAATGCAAATCAACTTTGCCTTGAGATAATTTGCCGGATTATTTGGTGATTTAATTTCGACCAATTTTATTTTTATACTTGAGTTTGATTCAATTTCTTCACGATTTGCTTTAGGAAAACTTTTATATTTTTCATCAAGTATCAATGCAAATGCTGAAAAATCTGATTCACGATTAAATTCTGTGAGAGAGCCAAAAACTTTATGAGGCGTATCAATTCCCCACATACCTCGTACTCTTAGATAAGTGATTCCTAATGGGTCAATTTTTCTTACTCCTGCAATTTCATTTGTTTCTACTGTAAATTCAAGGTGGTCAATTTCATGTACTTTTTTAGAGATACTTTTAAAAGTTTTTTCATAAACTTCTCTATTCGCCGCATAACAATCTCCATAGACAAACCAAAGAGTTTTTATTTTTGATTCTACTACTGAACCGACGGCGTAGATAATATCTTTTTTAGACCAATTTCCGCCGTCACATTCTCTGCAAGATTGAAGAATGCGAACATCATCACTATGTAGTTTTGATTTTGGATAAGAACTATTCAAGGCGATACTGCCAACTAATCCACCAATCTTTTTAACTTCTACGGCATCACCGTTTTTCACAATAAAATCTGGTGGGTTATTTTGATTTCCTAAATAGGAAAGATGTTCGGAGTGTTTTTTGTCTTTATTGTCTAAACCAACAATATCTATGCTGGAACAAAAAATATCTCTGACAAAATACTCCAATGCGGTGCCAACATTATTCATACGGTTTTGACCAGAATAAAGCTCTGTAAGTTTAAAACTTTTTAACTTTGAAATATTATCTAATGCTTTTAATATATTTGTCTCCATAAATCTATTATATCAACATAAATTATTTTTTTACAATTTTATCTGAGTTTAATTTTATTGGTTTGTGTTTTTTTAGATTCTCTACCAATTCTTTCATCTCTACTGAAGCCACACACACTACTTTGTCTGCTCCACCATAATACACAAAAAGTCTGCCTTCTTTGACTACGGCCCCACAACTATATACTACGCCCCACTTGTATCCATTATTTTCATAATGTTCTTCTGGTTCGAGGATGGGTTCATTGCATCGGTAGAGAACTTTTGTAGGATTTTTAGCATCTAGTATGAGTGCTCCAAGTTTGTATCTGTTGGGATTTCGATGATCCATAGCATGATATAGTATCAGCCAGCCTTCTTTTATCCGTATCGGTGCGGGACCTACTCCGCGAAACCAACTATCCCAACCCCTAGTATCATCGACAGGTCTTTTATTATTACTTTTTATAAATGTATTGCCATCAAAGTCATCTAAATTATCAAAATAATCAATTAAAATCTTCGGATAAAAACTGTGAAGTATCGCATATTTACCCGTGGCAGAGCCTGGCGGACAGATTTTTTCTGGAAAAATTACCCAATTTTTATGAATTTCTCCTGGTGGAGATATGAGTATTGGTTTCTCCCAATTCCACCTCTTTTTTTTAAAATCGTCCAGCTTTATAGAGGTCAACGCTATCCGTACAGAACCCCAACCATCAAATGCAGTGTAAAGCATATACAATATATCACCTATCAATGTAACTCGTGGATCTTCACAACCCCCACACCAGCCACCACCAGAACTATATTCTACTGGTTCCCCTATTTTCAAATGAGTATCAGATCTCTTGTAAGCATGATATGTGGGTCTCTCGTAAATATTATACCCGTCAAAACTAGATGCATAGCCGAGTACTGACACATCGTCTTCTCCTACTGCCCTATACATGAGGTGCACTTTGTCGTTTGATATAAATGCTGTGGGATTAAAGGTAGCTTTTGATTCCCAAGAATAAAGCCGTGGAGATATGATGGGGTTTTTTATAGATTTTTCTAGTTTTACACTTTCTGCCTTTACAACCTTCTTTACTATTTTCTTTATCTTTTTTTTAAAAACTTTTTTTACTAATTTTTTAAGAATTATTTTTTTTGTATCTTTTTTAATAGACACATTGCTTTTTACTTTAGTCTTCAATGGCTTTTTGAACTGTATTTTCTTATTTATCTTTTTAAGTATTTTTTTAACCATCATTATACTCTACCATATTTATCTTCATAACGAATGATATCATTTTCATTAAATTCGCCTGTGCTTATTTCCAAAACAGATATCCCTAAGTCTCCTCCTGTTATACGATGTTTTTCTCCGATACCTATATTGTATTCATCTCCTTCTTTTGTTTCAAATTTTATTTCATCTATTTCTATAATACCACTACCTTTCAAAACTTTCCAGAACTCAGCACGCTTTGCATGGCTTTGTAAACTAAAAGCTTCATCTTTTAACACATGCAATATCTTTATTGTAGAATTTTCATTGTAGGTAAATTGTCTAAAGCCTCCCCATGGACGCTTTTCTTCATATATGTCTAATTCCATAATACAAACATTATACTCTTTTTTTAATTTTTTTAGTATAGTTTTTCAATAATTCAGATGAACTCCGCACTTTGCCACCGTGACCAACATTGAAAACCATTTTTATACCTAATTCATTGCATAATTTAAATTCAGGAATATCATCTACAAACCTATCTCCTCCATTTGCAAATATATGGGGTTTTATTTTAGCCAAATCATCACAGACGCTTTTATCTGTCACATTTTTAAAATTTATATTTTTAGAATGACTCGATATAATAACTTTATCTACGCAAGCTAAAGCTTCTATTATCTCTTTGCGTTCTTCTTCTATCATAAATTCACTCCCTTTTTTCTTTCGTAACCAATGATCATTGTTTAAAATCACTACCAATTCATCTCCTAGTTTTTTTGCTTCTTGAAACAATCGTATATGACCGATATGCAATGGATCAAATCCCCCACTGACCGCCACTACTTTTTTCTTTCTTTTTTTTATTTCTTTGTTGCCTTTATTAGTTGTCTTCATACTGATATAATATAACTATGCAAAAAATTCTGCAATTTTTAGAAAGTTTCTCTTTTGTTATTTATTTATTTGGGATATTTTATCTTATATATAACAAAGAATTCATAACAACACTTTATGACTTGCCAGATTATTTCCTATTAACTGTAACTGCTCTAGGGTTGATATATGTCAGCTATCATTATTTCAAACTTTCTTTCAAAGCAAGCAAACTCGAGTATGAGTTTACTTCTATTGTAAATCACACCTTTCGTACCCCACTGACTAGAATCGTATGGATCATCAAAGAATTGGAAAAAGAAATGCCCGAGAAAGACAAGCTCCTGCATTTACAAAACATATCTAACACTACAAGTAAAATACTAGAGATAGTAGACCTCTTTGCGGGGATAAAAAATATAAATGATACTTCGAGTTATTATTTTGAAGCTATCTCTATTCGAGATATTGTGGAACAATCTATAAATAGATATAGAGAAGAAATAAATAAAAAAAATATAAAATTTGAAATTCCTACTTTTAAAAACGCTCCATTACTCACACTCGATGTAAAGAAAATATCTTTTGTTATTGATGCATTAATAGAAAATGCAATTCTCTACACACCAAAAGATGGCAAAGTATTTATAGGTTATATATATACTCACAGACATAGCGTACTCTTTGTCCAAGACACAGGCATGGGCTTTTCTATAATAGATAGGTTTAGGATATTCTCTAGATTCTACAGAAACAAAAGGGCAAAATTAAAAAATCCAGATGGTATGGGGTTAAAACTTTATCTATCAAAACAAATAATCCACCGCCATAAAGGAAAAATATATGCCAAAAGCTGGGGCAAGGATAAGGGTGCGAAATTCTTTGTAGAATTACCATTTCATAGATAATTAATAAATAAAAATTAAAATATAAAAACAAAGATGTCAAAAAAGATAAAAGTATCCGTAATAATAATCGGAATCCTAATGCTAATATTTTCTATATTAATTAATGCTAGCATTATAAAAATAGGCACTGATACTCTGAATCCTTATATTATAGAAAGTCCTGTTACAAAAGAAGATATAAATTGGACATTTACTGAAAAAATAGAGAGCGACGGATTCAATCCTCCACAAAACGAAGTAACACTACAAATCAAAGACAAAAAATACATAGCTGGCATATACGAGGGTAGCTGTTCTGTAACAAACACAAAATTATTGATAAATCAAATCAGTGGTGCTATATGTTGGTGGGCAGGAGGAGGAGTGGAACTCGGAGTTTTCATACAAGACAAAAAACTAGTTCTAAAGAGAAGACCAATAGACAAAGGTAACACGGAATACCCTAGCTTTGTAACTCCATTTGAGACATTTTTGGAATTGATATAAATATCTTTTACTTTTTGCCTGTTTTTTTTGCAAGCATAATCTTCTTGATAGCAAGTCTCTTTTTTGTCTTGTGAGAGCGTCTTGACTTGTTCTTTGGACTAAGTGTCGTACTTCTTTTTGCCATAAAATTTATTTATTATTGATAAGTTATACTAACTATACTTTAAAAAGTATAAAACTTCAACTCTTATAAAATTAATACTATTTAATAATTTTTTATAAAAATACTACATCGTAGAATTTATGCTAGAATAGTATTTCAATATGAAAGTTAAAATAACTATATGAATGTAATACACGCCCTTTGGCAATTTATAGGAATGATGTTAGTAGTAGGACCCAAAGAAACTGGACTGAAATTCACAGATCTGCTTTTTGCTATGATATTAGCAACGATAATAGTAATGATATAGCAAAGAAAATTTTGTAAAATTATTTTCCCGGAATAAATTTCTTTTGTTTTGGTGATTTTGTTTGCTGGGATAGATAACTCTTTTGTTGTTTCTCTTGCGAATGTTTGTTCGTAAAATTATACGGACGAAAACCAGTAAAAAGATTTTTTAAATAGTTAAGAAATTTCATTGTCCATACAAATAATTAAGTAAATAACTTTCCTGAAACATTTGCTAAATTTACTTTTGCTAACTGACATATTTCATCAATAGATGCGCCATTTTCTTTTAGCCCATAAAAATGATTTTCACCAAGCAGTATATATTCCCAAACCCTATCCATTCTGTCTTCGGAATTTAATTTGTTTACTCTCTGAACCCAATCGAGTGTTGCTAATTGTTTTTGTTTAACATTTGGGTCATGTAAATCCTTATCAGACTTTGTTTCAATGATGTATATTTTTTCTATAGTTTTTACAATAAAATCGGGACTATATAAAGACAGAAATCCGTCTGTTCTTATATAAACTAAGTGAGCAAAATTATGATAATATTCATTAACTTTCATCATGGATTCAACTTTTCCATCAGTATCAGCATATTCCATAAATTCTTTTTCAAAGCCACCTTTATTTGAAGGATATGGGAGTTTTTCGTAAATTGTTTTTACAATATTAAGTGAAAAATTTTCTCTCATTCTTAATTCTGAAACACTTGAAAAATATCTCTTTTCAACTTTTGCCTCATCTATTTCCGTAATATTTTGCATATCAAGAATTACTTTTCCAATTTCCTTAATAATATGCTCTGTGACAATACCACTTTTCATCAATAAAACTTTCCAATTATTTTCAATAAATGGATCAAATTCTTGATTAAATAACTTTGTTCTTATATATTTATCAATTGTCCTTACTACTTCAAGATTATTTATCTGCATTGCTGGAAAAGTCTTTGTCTTTCTAGTGCTTACTTTAGCCATACGATTGACTACAACATTAAGAATTTTTTCCAAATATTCATTATAACTTTGTGATTTAAACAAACTAGCATCAACTGTATATTCTCCGAATCTTGTTTTAACTGTCAATTCTTCAGATATAAACTCTTCTCCTTTTTTATTAAAAAATCTTTTTAATTCTTCTAGTTTATAAACATTAAATGATTCAAGTTTATCTATACTGACTTCCCCAGAAACAAGGTTTTCGTCTGAATCTTTCATAATAACAGGCCAAAATAAATCATATTCTTTATAATTTTCTTTTAAGCCAACTTTAATAATGTCTCCAAGAACCCCATCTTTTCCTTGAGGGTCATCATCAATTTCTCCAATTAAGCCTTCTTTCAAAAGATCTTCATAAAATTGCACAAAGGCTGGATGTTCAATTATGGTCAATAAATCTAAATAATTGTTAGGTTCTTTTTTCTCAGTTAATAATCTTTTTAAATTTTCTTGTTTTATTTCTGCATATTCAGGTTCTCTCCACATTAGTCTTAAACCACGACCAATTGTCTGCTCAAGTAGAATAGGAGCAGAGGATGATCGTAGTGGTACTATTACACAAATATTATTTACATCGAAACCCTCTCGTAACATTAAAACAGAAACTATCACTTTTGGATTTTTGTGGTTATCAATATTAAAAAGTTTTTGTTTAAGTTCAAGCCATTCTACTTCAGAAATTTCTCCTTTTTTGTTTGAATCAACTCGGATAATCTCTTCCTCGGGTAACCCTTCTTTTAATAAAAAATCAACAATGTGAGGAGTAACATTTGTGTCTTCACACATAATGAGCATTTTGGGATATTTGTTTGTATTATTATTTTTATCTTTTGTAAAATTGATAAAATGTTTTTCTAAAATTTTTAATTTATTTAGACCAGCACGAAGCATTAGTTTTTGACCATCAGATAAATCAATAACTTTATTACCTTCTCTTATTGCATTATAATCAAGTGAAAAATCTGTCAATTCTTTTCTTCTATCTATTGCTATGGTTTTTACTAATCCACCCCTAATTGCAGTTTTCAAATCAAAATCTACTATGATATGTGGAAAATAATGTTTTATTCTATTTTGCCCACTACCAGTCACATCATAAGGCGTTGCGGAAAAGTCTATTTGAATAAATTGGCTACCTTTATTTTTTGCTATTTTATTTAAACTCTTTTGCCATTCTACTTCTTTAATTTCACCATAAACTTTATTTTCATGGATATGATGCGCCTCATCATTTATAGACATTAAGTCCGGTAATTCCGCTAAAAAATCTACTTCTCTCCCGCTTAAATATGCAGAATCCAAAGAATCTAAAGAATTTCCGCCAGAAACTCCAGGCCTAATTGGTAAAACATCTTTTATAATTCCTGCGGGGTTATCAAGGGGCAACTCATTTTCTTCCTCTTTTTCTTCTTTATCTAAAAATAAATGCCAGTTAGCGATAGCAATAAGCCCATCGCCTGTAATTTTCGTACCTATTTCTTGTTTTTTAGCTACACTATTTTGAACAAAACTAAATACATCATTTTCATAATTTGGTGGAATAAATAAATCCTTAAACTGATAAAAATCTGATTTTTCAAATTGCCTTTCTTGATTTTCGTTTTCTTTCCCAAGATATGCATCGAGTAACCTTTCGTAAACAATTATTCCGGGAGCTACTAATAAAAAGTTTCTAGTAAACCTACCTGATTTTTCTGTTTCATATTTCGCATTTAAATACTGCCATATTAAAAAGGCGTGCATTACCCATGTTTTCCCTGTGCCTGTTGCCATTTTAATGCCATACTTTGGCATTTCATATTTTTCTTTTTTTAGTTCTACGCTATCAATTTCAGCCAACAGCTCAAATTCGATATTTTCATAAACATCCTTAACTGTTTTTATTCCTAAAATTTCATGTAGATAAATTGTATTCAAAATCGCTTGTTTCTGTCCTTGATGAAAATTAAAACGCCTTGTTTCAGTGTGCGGTTCTTTAAACCAAAATTTTAATAAATCCTGCGTAACTAAAGAGACACGAGAAAGCATTTCTCCCGACTCCCAAGATTCATTAACTCTTGCTGTAATAGTTTTAGCAAGTCTTAATGGTATTTCTCTTGTTCCTATACTAATTGGTGATGGCATAAAATTGTTTTCAGATTATTTTTAAATTTTTTTATAATACTATAAATATAATTGACTTTTTATACTCTGTGGATAACTCATTGACTTATACCAACCGCTTGGTATACTATTTAGAGTATCGAAAAAGGGGCGTCGACCGTTAGGACGATGGCCCTTTTTCATTTGTAATTTCGTCCTTATTTTCCAACGCCTCTCCATTATCCTTCTCAACAAAAACATTAAAATTATAATTTTTAAAACCATTTAAAAAATTATTTGCTCCAAGTTTTTCTTTTAAATAATTAACTAACTCAATTTTATGTTTATCTCCAGAAACTAATTCTGATTGTATTTTTAAGTCATAAGTGATAGCCCCAATTAATAAATCTGTAACCTGTAATAAATCATTTGATTTTGAATCAAAACGACAAACCCCAGCTATTGCTAGTCTTTTTTTATTATTATTGAATATTTTTTTAACATTAACTTCGTATTTTATATCTTCTGGGGTTGTTACATGGTCTGCTATTAAAATTAACATCTCATGATTAGCCAATACGACATCCATTAATTTTAATGTTATATTTTCATAAGCTTTCCACTCATTGTCTGAAAAATTATTTAAAAAATATTTACTTCTTTTGTGAGTGGTATAAGAATAAAAATTCAAACTTTTTGTATTAAAAATAGAATCTATTACAATTTTAGCAAAATTAATATTACTTTTTGATAATTTATTAAACTTTAATTCATCATGAAAATTATTTTTAGTTCTTTCATACAAAATCCTGCTTTGTAAATAGTAAGGTTGACTCATTTTTAAAATTCCTAGAGTAAAATATGGTTCTGTCTTATTATTTAAACTACCTGACTCATCTAAAAAGCAAAATTTAGTCCAGATTTTATCATAATCTGAAAGCTTTAAATCCTCTGTTTTTATTTCTTTGTTGTTTTTAAAAAAACTCATATATTGTATTCATATTTCAGCTATCACAATACTTTCAAAACCAAAAACGTCTACTGCTTTAACGCAAATTTTTCTTTTTGTTGTTTTTGGCACAGTGATTTTTGCTTCCATAACTACATGATATTTGTCGCCATCATTTGCCTCATTTCCTCTATAATCTTGCCACTTACTGCGAAATGTTACACCATCATAATCTGGGTCAACGCTCCAATATTCAATAAGCGCCAATGGGTCTTTGGCAATCAATCCTTTTAATTTTTCTTTGTCTTCATCATCAAGCGGAATATTGTCTGGAGAAAGTAAGACATAGTTATCAAGTTCTATATGAAATGTTTCTTTGTCGCCATCTTTTTCAACCTTGATTGGCTTAATCGTTAGATACTGCAAAGAAGAAAATCTAATTTTTTTGCTATCCACCAAGCTTTTATAACTTGCTTTTGTTTTTAATTTATCGAGCAAGTCCGGTGGAATTACAAGCACTTCTAGCTTGTCATCGTCTAATGATTGTATCGCCTCAGTAATATCATAAGTAAAATTCCAGCCAAGCACTACAACTTTATTCCAGCCGCCCATAAAAGAGTTTTTGAATTCTTGTGCTCGCTTAAGGGTAGACAGTCCTGTCATTTTATTTGGTGAATCCACCATTACTAAAGTTCTACTTTCTTTTATATATCCTAGATTACGATTTGTATTTTGTTCATCTGTAAAAGGAATTGCTCCATAAAGCTGAAGCACGACATGAGCTAAATCACCGACACGACGGAATTGTTTTGAAGAAGCGTATGCCTCTTTTTGATAATCTCCAATTGCTTGATACAAAAATGGCTTTGCATTTTGGTCAATCAACCGTTTGCGCATAATCAGTGCCGAAGGCTTTCCAAGGTCAGACATAATCCATTTTCTTCCCAATTTTTCTGCTACCGCTCCGGTAGTTCCTGAACCGGCAAAAAAATCTGCAACAATATCACCTTCACTGGAAGAAGCTTTTATGATTCGCTCAAGAAGCGCTTCGGGTTTTTGGGTTGTATAATCAACATCTTCTGATGCCTGAGAATTTATTATTGATATATTCCATACATCGTCAGTTTGTGAACCTTCCATTTCATCTAAATATTGCTTTCTACGTAAGCCACCCGTTCTAGTTTCAAATATTCGTCCTTCTAACCTCATTTGTTCAATCGTTTCTTTTTTAAGCTTGCCTAAGTTTTGATCAACCCAGAGTCTCCCGTCTTCATCTTTTCTTGCTCTTTCTTTTAAATATTCTTGCAAGTCTTCAAATTGGGGATTGAAAATATAATCATTCTTTGATTTTGTGTATATAAATATATTATCATGTTTTCTGGCAAAGGCTGATTTTATTGGTGATGGACCACCATAGTGCCAAATTATCTCATTTATTAATTTATTTTTCCCAAAAATATCGTCAAGTAATATTTTTATATAATGCCCAACATGATAATCAATATGTACATAAATTGAGCCCTTATCAGACAAAAGTTCTTTCATCAAAGCGAGGCGTGGATACATCATTTTTAAATATGAAACTGTGCCATCTTTCCATGTGTCCGCATATGCAAATTGTTCAAAAACTGTCGGTTTTTGTTCCAAATCTACCCCCGGCAAAGTAACTTTTGTCCGGT
>Ga0210057_1006185_pt1 | contig 14974 bp, 12 predicted proteins | sample CryGeyCG2114_010_2_FD_183968 | JGI IMG/M metagenome (GOLD analysis project Ga0210057, IMG submission 183968) | Groundwater microbial communities from aquifer - Crystal Geyser CG10_big_fil_rev_8/21/14_0.10 (SPAdes) (version 2) | ecosystem: Environmental > Aquatic > Deep subsurface > Groundwater ... | reverse complement strand
AGTACTGGGCGAAAGAACTTGGTTTACCGATAAGTTGCTTCAAAGGCGTAAATATTGACCAGCGGACCAAGGGCAGAAAAACCTATGAAAATTACAACGGGGTCTGTGCCCTACGTTGTGGGAACGTTGCAATCCAACGAAAATTAGTTAATATATATAAACAGTTCAGCGAAAAGATCTAGCGCGCTTAGCTCAGTGGTAGAGCATCACTATGACACAGTGAGGGTCGTGGGTTCGATTCCCCCAGCGCGCACATGCCAAAACAAATTTTGATAATTCATGGAGGAAACACATTCCCGTCTCACGGCGCGTATTTAAAGCACTTAGAAAATTCGCCTTTAGATTTAGAGGGACTTAAGCGACGTCAAAGCTGGAAAAGTACTCTCCAAGAAAAACTAGGGCCAGATTTTGAGGTTCTCCAGCCCCGAATGCCTGGTTCTGATGACGCAGTCTACGGACAGTGGCAAACATTGTTCAACAGAATTATTCCCCTTTTGAATGAAGAGGTCATACTCATAGGCCACTCACTCGGCGGGGCATTTCTCGCCAAGTATCTTGTGGAAAATGATTTTTATAAAAAAATAACTGCCCTGATTCTAATCGCAGCACCGACTAACGAAGAGCTAGAGCCGCTGGGAGAGTTTAAGCCACGGAGAACATTTAGGGCGCTGAATCGAAAAGCCGAAAAAATTTACTTACTCTATAGTCAAGATGATCCAGTCGTGCCGATTTCAAATTTAAAGGAATTCCAAGAAAATATTGAAAAGGCGAAGACGATAATATTCGAAGACAAGGGGCACTTTAATCAGGAAGAGTTTCCAGAACTCGTTAAGCTCATCCAGTCAATTTAATGAAACTTGAAATCATTTTTGAAAACATCGACCTCGTGGCCGTCAATAAACCGGCCGGAATTTTAGTGCACGGCATTTATGACAAGTATGGCCCCAAGCACAACGAAGTAACTTTAGCGGATATGGTGGCCAAAAAGTATCCAGAAATTTTAGACGTGGGTGACCCTGGCGCAATTTTGGAATTTGAGGGCGAAAAAGTAAACACTCGGCCCGGCGTAATTCACCGCTTGGATCGTGAGACCTCTGGCGTCATTGTCTTTGGCCGCAATCAAGAGACTTTTGATTATCTCAAAAGCCTGTTTAAAGCATCCTCAGAGGGCGAGTCGGCAAAGGTCAGCAAGACTTATCAGGCCTTAGTTTGGGGAAGAGTAAAAAATCAGCGCGGCCTAATCAATAAGCCAATTAGTATTAACAACGGGACAGTCAAGCGCACCACTGGTTCTGGCCGGATGCCCCGCGAAGCCATCACCGAATATGAAGTAAGGGGGCGCTATCAAGCTGAAGGTAAAGATTTTACTTTGCTAAATGCAATGCCCAAAACAGGTCGCACCCATCAAATCCGCGTGCATTTAAATTCAATCGGTCATTCGGTCTACGGCGACAAAATCTATGGTCAAAAACCCGACATTCTTAATCTCGGGCGTCAATTTCTTCATGCGGCATCCCTAGAGCTAGCGCAAAAAGGTAGCACAGTCTTAACCCTAACTGCACCTCTACCCAAAGAGCTAAAAGCCCTAATTAAAAAACTTAGCCTTGAGAGTTAGCTCGAACTAAAGTCAGTTCGATTATAACTCGGCCAGCCGGGTCTAAATCTCGGTATTCAAAGATATTGGCACCCGACTCCTGCCAGTAAAATCCAGCCGGTGCTTTGATCAAATAGTTGAAAGAAGTTGCTACGCCAGATTGGCGCTCAAAAACAGCGCGCAAGGGAACATGGCTTCTGCTCAAATCGATTCTTTGGTTTAATTTATAGGTGAGCTCAAAAGTTTTTGTTTTGCCAACTCCAGTATTGAGCCACCCAGCAAAGACCTGCTTATCGTCTGAGATAAACTCCTCAATCTCTAAATCTGCTAGAAACGTTAAGTTCGAAAGGATCTGTGCCAAATCTCCGTCCGTCTCATAGCCCGCATAATTGTATTTTGGATCAGCCGGCCACTTGTCTTGGCCCGCCGCTAAAGTTGCCCGTGAGTCAATCGGAGTAAAGATTTGCATATAGTCTTTATTGGTCGCATTGTACCACCACTCTTTCTGGCCCACGCCATTGTGGGTACGAGTCACGCTCACCACATTTTCCACACCCCCATCTGCACTCACCGTGCTTACCAAGTCAATCGACTGGTCCATAAATATGTCAGTTTTTTGTCCGGCAATATTTGCGTTTACGATCGCCAAATAATCCGCAAAAACCTCATCGCTAAACTGCGCGACTTCGCCACCCAAACCAGCTTTTTGGATATAGTCTTCTAGTACAGCGTTATTAACATAGGCCATAATATTGCGGGTTTGAATGTGGTAACCCACCAAATCCTTTAAAACTAACTGGTCACTATCGTTAAGATTAGCCAGCCTATCAATAATCATCGGTGTCAAAACCTTCAAAATCTTCTTCGGCTCACCGCGGGCCTTGTCCTTGCCGGCTTCCACCTCGCGCTGAATCTCCGCCAAAAAGTTTTCAGAATCCAAGCTCAGGGCATACTCTGGTAGATCAATCGGCTCGATTAGCCGGATAACGTCACCCAAAACTTTGTCATTAAGCGCAATCACACTATCAAAGACCACTCCGCGCTCCTGGTAAATCTTCGAGCTATTGAGTAAATCCATTACTTGGTTAGCCGAAGTAGGGAAGTCAAAAAACCAGTTACTGTCCCGAGCGCCCCAGTTTTTAGTAATCAGTTGAAGCGGAGGGGGTGGGATAATTTTTAAATCTAGCTGACCATCGGGGTCATAGATATCTACCACATCAATATCCTTCAAGCTCCCATGGTCCAAGAGCACATGGGCGTAGCTTCCGATAAATCCACCACCCGGGCGCATTTCCGAGGAGTTTTGCAAAAGCACCAAAACATCCCGATCATTTTTTGAGTCCAGAAAACTTATAATCGCACGATTAACGCCCCCTAGCTCCCTCAACTGGCTGATGAGCTCCGGTAGCTGCTCGGTTAGATTTCCAAGTTGAGCATTGCGACCCTCTAAAATATGAGCGTAGGCCTCCAGCGTCTCAATCTTTTCCTCAAACCCCCTGAGGCGGCTAATCAGCTCTTCACCTCGCTGTTCTAAAACCAAAGAAAGAGCTTCATTTTTCAAAAAAGTCACATCTTCGCTAATGTCCACCGCAGTTTGGCTTACGCCAATCAACTCCTTAAAAACATCGGGTAAGTCCTGAATTTGGCTAAAAAACCTTCCACCGACAGAGGACAAAGCCAGAACTCCGTACTTCTTTGAGTTAGTTAAAATGCTTTCAAGCTCATCCTCCACGGCCATAAAGCTTTCTTTCGCCAACTCCGGGTCAAGTGAGGCCAGCGCAGTTTTCGCCCGCACCAGCTGCACATAGATTTCCTCCGTTGAAGAGTCTAGTAGGTCTTTTAAAATAAAAAGACGAAAACTGTAAAACCCCACAACCAAAACCAAAGCACACAAAAACGCATAAACAAATCCCCGATGAAAAAACGAAACCGGGATTGGCTTCTTCGCAAACTTTTGGGTGCCGACATCATAATCCAGATAGTACCGTTCCGGGTGATATATGTCGCGCACCAGCCTTTTGTTTTGGTTATCGCCTCCCATAAATATCGGCAAAAAACTCCAGCGTCTTATTGGCCGCAGAGCTCCAGGTAAATAATTCAGCGTTTTCGTTTCCCGCCTTAATAATTTTAGCACGCAAGCCCGAGTCGGTCTCAAGAGCAACGATCGCATCAGCCAGTTCACCGACTCGCCAAGGATCGACCAAAAGAGCAGAGCCGATTAGAACTTCAACCAAAGATGTCCTATCCGCTCCGATAACTGGGGTTTGGGCAGCCTGGGCTTCCAGGGGTGGAAAGCCAAAGCCCTCAAAAAATGAAGGATATATGAATGTTCGGGCTAATGAATAAAGAGCGGGGCGTTCCGAGTCTAAAACATTGTGCAAAAAAATTATTCGGTCGGACACGCCGCTCTCTTTTGCTTCCTTAAAAATCTTCTTTGAGCCAAATCCAGGCCGACCCGCCAAAACGAGGTTAAAGTCGCTGAGCTTTTTCATTTTTGAAACTACGCTAAAGGCCTGAATAATTGCCACTACATTTTTGCGAGCTTCAAGCGCCCCCAAATATAGCAAAAACGGCTTATCAAGATGATACTTTTGCTTTACCGTGAGCACCGATGCCGAACTGCCAGCAGAGGGAAAAAACTCGCTACTAACTCCCAAAGGAATCACCCGAATCTTTTTACTATCTACATCAAGCAAATTAACTAAGTCCGACTTTGTAAATTCACTAACCGCAATAATCCCATCCGCTTCTCGTGCCTGCCGGCGATAGTCCTGGAGCCAGTGCCAAGCCAACTGCTTCCTAGAAAAAAAGCTAGGGAATTGAAGAAACGACAGATCGTGAAAAGTAATTATTCGCGGGCGCTTCGTCGCCAAACTATTAAAGTGCGGGCTAAAAATAAGCTCAGCTTCAGGCAAAAAGTACTCGATTCTAGGAGTCTTGAACAGGCGGGCCGAAAAATCCAGCAGGCGGTTAGGGAGCTTCCTGTCAACAACACTAACTCGCGCGTTATTTAACCAGTCGCTAGGTAGCGGCTCTTTTGAAAAAGCGTTATAAAAAAGCTGGTAAGAATTGTCGTCATCCCGGCTAAAAAAATAGTTCAAGAGCTCCCGGGTATACCCCGGTATTCCAGCCGCCCGCCCTCGGGCCAAAAGCCGTATATCCACCCCAATATTCATTCCGTTAGTGATAGCTAAAACTTAATTGTAAGGTAATGCGTTGGTTCATCTTAGTAAATTTCATTTAACCTCTGTCTGCTAGCTTCCTCGCCCGCCCTGGGCGGGCTATCACTAGCGGGATTCATTTTTCCATTATACAGCAAGTAACCCAACTTGCGCATTAAAATAAAGTATTGTATACTCACTAGCATTGTTAAACATATGATCAACGATTCAACCAATCTAAAAATCAAGTCTGGAGCCACTGTCCGAGTCTTTGAAAAAGTTAAAGAAGGGGACAAGGAGCGCCTTCGCCGTTTTGAAGGCATGGTTTTGGCTCGCAAGCACGGTAATGAAATAGGCGCCACTTTCACGGTTCGCGGGACTGTCGCCGGAGTTGGCGTGGAAAAAGTTTTTCCAATTCACTCTCAAAACATCGATAAGGTGGAGGTCTTATCTAGCCCGAAGAAAGTCAGCCGTTCCAAGCTATACTACGTTCGCGATATTTCCAGAAAGATGATCCGAAAGAAAACGCTTGTCAAAGACGATATTTCTCAAGTTGGCGTTGAGCGAATAGTCAAGAAAACTAAGAAAAAAGCAGCCAAGACCGAAGAAGCCAAAAAAGAAGATTAAAACTAAAAAGTCGCCCCTCGGGCGACTTTTTGGTTGATAACTTTTGTTGTGATAAATAATAAAGATTCCGCATGGCCGGGCCAAAGGCAAGGTAAAAATACCGCCCCATGGGAAGGCCATAACATATCTCTCTAGAAAAAAGTTGAAAATTCAGGCAGCTTTAGCTACAATTGGGTTGTCTCTATAGAAAGGCCCAGGTGCAGAAATTGGTAGACTGGCAGCGTTGAGGTCGCTGTGTTCGTTTAGGACGTGCGGGTTCGAGTCCCGCCCTGGGCACCAATACAGAACTTAGCGGTTTTTCGGAGACCGAATTGTGGGCGGCGCAAAGCGCCGCCCACTGATTTCCCCCCATTTTTCCAAACGAATTTTGAGCGTCGCCTGCGGCGACGCGCACTGTTTTTCCGGCGAGGAGGAGGTGCGAGCCAAAGATTTCTTTGGCACAGACCTTTTTTGCAAAAAGGTCTGAATCAGAAGCAATTTTGTCCAATGATTGAGCGTCTTTTAGCCAGTTTTGGAAAGGTGCGAGCCAATCATTCTGCTTGTGTGAAAGAGAGGTCATTTCTTCTTGGAGCGACTTCTTTTCTGATAACAACTTTGCTTTTTGTAAACAGTAGTCTGGTTGGTCAATCACTTGGTCTAAATATCCAGTAAGAAGTCGCTCTAACTTTTGCGAAATGACCGACAATCTCGTCTCTTTCTCTTTCACACTAGCAGTCAAAGACGGGGCGGAGTTTTTGTAGCCTTGCAGAGCAAGACGATTCAATTCTTCCGCCCAGTCTTTGGGCAAAGAAACTTTTTTGATTAGGGATGATAACTGCTCATCTAGTTTTTCAGAACGAAGCGACATTTCGGTACAGTTGATAGTTTTAGATTTTTTAGTACAACGATAATATACATAGTGATGAACATTGCCATTCTTCTGTCGCTTCGTTTTGTTTTCAGCAGTTATCATCATTCCGCATGAAGCACAGGAAATGAGACCGCAAAATGGTTGAGGTTCGTTTTGTGGCTTTCGTTCAGGTTGTCCACGAAACTTCAACATTTCCTGTGCTTCATCAAAAAGTTTCTTTGAAATGATTGGCTCGTGCTTGCCTTCGTGGATTTCACCGCCATATTTGAATAGTCCGATATAGAAAGGATTGGAGAGGATAAAAGATGCTTTGGTTTTGGAGATTCTTTTTCCGGTTCTTGTCGTAACGCCGGATTTCGCCAAAAAGTTTGACACATCCTCCAGTCGCATATTTCCTTTCGTGTACTTCTCAAAAGCCAAGCGCACGATACGAGATTTTTTCTTTTCCACCACAATTGTTTTTGTTCTCGAATCGTTGAGATATCCCACTGGCGCTTGGCTTGGGAATATGCCCATTCTCACTTTTTGGCGAAGTCCGCGTTTCGTATTTTCGGAAAGAGAATCTACATAGTATTTGCTTTGCCCGAAAGCCATATTGAGCATAAATTTACCCTGACCAGTATTGTCGCACCAAAAGGTGGGAAATTTCAGGCTCGCAAGTTTCCCTGTGTCGAGGAGATAAATAATCTGTCCGCCGTCCACCGAATTGCGGGCGAGACGATCGGGATTCCATGCGAGAATGTTTCCGCCGAAAGTTTCAATTTCTTTCATCATCTTGTTAAACAACGGACGACCTGGAACTTTCGCAGATTGTTTTTCTACGATTTCGGCGGAAATTTCAATATTTTCCCGAACAGCGTATTCCCGCAATTCGGTGAGTTGCGCGTCAATCGAAAGAACCTGCTTGTCCTCGACATCAGTGGACTTGCGAGCATACAAAAAGAATTTTTGCGGAGATATGTTTTTCATAAAATTTTGCAAACTTAAATGACCGCCCCTGTTGTAACCAATCCAAGTCGCCTTGAACTGACAGAGACGGCCATCAAAAAAGACGACTTCGCGGGATTGGTTACAAATTCAGTATAGCAAAAATTCTTTTTGTATCAAAGCAAATACTATGAGTCAAAATTGCTCCTGATTCGCACCTCCTCCTCGCCGGAAAAACAGTGCGCGTCGCCGCAGGCGACGCTCAAAATTCGTTTGGAAAAATGGGGGGAAATCAGTGGGCGGCGCTTTGCGCCGCCCACAATTCGGTCTCCGAAAAACCGCTAAGTTCTGTATTGGTGTCTCTATTGTACCAAGCTCGCACCTATTTCCAAAACAAATGATGTCGCACGCTCCGCGTGCGTGGTGGCTCTAAATTAAATCGTACGCTCCACGAAAGCCCCGCCACCACCTCGCTTCACTCGGCAACCCCAAAAAGAAAAAAAGTTCCTTGCTTCTTTGTTTTTCGCGGGGGTGGATTTTTTCTAAAAAGGAAAGGACTTTTTTCTTTTTGGGGTTCTGCCCAAGAAGTTTCTGGGCAGTGTGGTGGGGCTTCAATTCGGACTCGGTTTTGCGAAAACTATTTTCTGGGGATTGGATTTTCGCAAAACCGAGACTAATTTGTTTAGTGGGAATTCGGGTTTGGATTCCGCCCGCAGAAAGGGGTCTGGGGAATGAATGCGGGCGGGCTTTTTTTCTGCTATTTTTTGACGGCCAGAACAGAAATATCTTCCTCAAATTCTGCAATTTTACTTTCCAATTTTTCCACAACATCAACAACATTGAGTATTCGTTTTTGTTCGCCAATCGCCTCAAATCCAACCTTGCCTCTATCTAACAAAATGAGGCGATTGCCGAACTCAATAGCGTGGTGGATGTTGTGGGTAATCATCAATGTAGTTACGCCACTATCTTTAACTATGCGGTCAGTAATTTCCAAAACTTTTTTGCTTACTTTCTGGTCAAGCGCGGCGGTATGTTCGTCAAGCAAAAGAAGTTTTGGTTTTACTATCGTCGCCATGAGAAGTGCGACTGTCTGTTTTTGTCCGCCGGAAAGCAAATCAATTTTGTCGTCCAATCGTTTTTCTAAACCTAAACCAAGCAGTTTTAGCAACGCCATAAATTCGTCTCTCCATTCTTTTTTCACACCCTTACTTAATCCTGCTTTTTTATCTTTTAGTTTCGCCATCGCTAAATTTTCTGCAAGTGTCATTGAAACCATAACGCTATCGTTAGGATTTTGTCTCACACGCGAAATAAAGCGCGACCTCTTAAATTCGGGGTTTTTCAAAATTGATTTTCCGTCCAAAATAATGTCGCCGGAAGTAGGCGCAAGTGAACCGGCAATGGCATTGAAAAGAGTGGTTTTTCCTGCGGCGTTACTTCCAACAATAGTTGCAAATTCGCCTTCGGCGATAGAAAAAGAAAGATCATTGAGAGCAACAACTTCCCCCGCTGTATCGGGATTATAAACTTTTCGGAGATTACTAATTTTTAGAAAATCATTTGCCATAAGCTAAATATTTTTTATTGCTCCCAATTACCAACGCAATTACAACGATGAGTGCGGCGACAAATTTCAAATCTGTTCCGGCAAGTCCTAATCGCAAAGCAAAATTTATAATGAGTTGATATAAAATTGCCCCAATGATTAACGAGGTTGTTATTTTTCCTATTTTTCCGTTTGAAATTAACGCCTCTCCAAGCATAAGGGCGGCAAGCCCCAAGATAATCACCCCTATTCCCATATTCACATCAGCAAAGCCCTGATATTGAGCTACAAGCCCGCCAGCAACACCAACAAGCCCATTACTCAAACCAACACCAAAAAATTTAGTGATTTTGGTATTTATGGCAAATGATTGCGCGGTTGATTCATTATCGCCTGTTGCTCGAAGTCGCAAACCGAATTCAGTTTGCAAAAACCAGTCCACAAAAAACTTTGCTACCAACACAATCACCAAAAGAAAAATAATTGTGTAGATGTGATTGATTGGTGTTTTTAGCAAACTGATGATGTTCTCTTGATTGAGAAGCGATAAATTTGGACCGTCCATCAATCGAAGATTGATGGTGTACAACATACTTAACGATAAAATTCCCGCAAGAATTTTCCCGATACCGAGCCGGATGTGCAAAAAAGCCGTTAAACTTCCCGCAAGAAAACCCGCCAAAAATCCGGCGAGAATTGTGACGAGTCCTGGAACTCCTGCCTGTATTGCAATAGCCGTTGCCGCCGCACCAGTTACAAAACTTCCATCAACAGTCAAATCGGGAAAATTCAAAATCCGAAAAGTTAAAAAAACACCGAGCACAACAAGTGCATACAGCAAACCAAGCTCTACCGATGTGAAAAGTATACCGACCATAATGAGTGCACCCTAATTCTAGCAGAACAGAATCTATTTGTAGACTTGCTTTGCTTGACTGATTAAATCTTGGGGGAAAGTTATGCCGATTTTTTGCGCAGTCGTAGTGTTGATGAATATGTCTGCGTCCGTTACGCCGAGAACAGGAATGTTTGCAGGTTTTTCGCCTTTCAATACACGCAGAGCAACCTCTACTGTTCTTTCACCAACTTTTTTATAATTCGTGCCAAGCGTAGCGAGTGCGCCTTTTTCAACACCAGATTGATCGAGGGCTATAAGTGGCTTCTTTGCTTCAATCGCAACTTTGATAAGCGCGTCTTGTCCTGCAACAACTGTGTTATCTGGCAAAATATAGAACGCATCAACTTTATCAACGATAGAGCGCGCCGCACTCAAAACTTCTCCGCTATTATTAGCGGGAGCTGTGATAAATTCAAGTCCCATCGGCTCGCCAACTTTTTTGGTTTGTTCAAGGCTATATTTGGCGTTAGCTTCGCCTGGATTATAAACAAGACCGATTTTCTTTACATCCGGAGCAAGTTTTTTCAACAGTTTGAGATGTTCTTTGTAGAGTGTGATGTCGCTTGTTCCTGTAATATTTACACCCGGATTTTCATTCGATTTCACAAGACCAGCCGTTACTGGATCAGTTACTGCACCAAAAACTATTGGCTTGTTTTTGATTAGATTTGCTACCGCTTGGCTCGATTGCGTTCCAAGTGGCATAAACAAATCATAATCGCTATTTGCAAATTTCTGCGCGATTGCGGCGTTGGTGCTGTTATCGCCTTGCGCATTTTGGAAATCGAAAACAATGTTTTCTCCTTCCTTGTATCCGGCTTCTGCAAATCTTGCAATGATACCGGCTTTGATGTCGTCAAAAACCGCATGAGAGGTTATTTGACTAACACCGACCTTGATTGTTTTTGACGTATCTAAAGAGCTGTTTTTGGAGCCGAATATCATCCAAGCCCCAATCGCTACGACCGCTATTACTAAAACTGCTATCCAAGTCTTATTCATAGATTTTTTGTTAATTATTTTAATACTGCCGACCTTGACTAAAGGATAGAATAAATGGAGGTTTTTTGCAAGTGTTCTGGCCGTCAAAAAATAGCAGAAAAAAAGCCCGCCCGCATTCATTCCCCAGACCCCTTTCTGCGGGCGGAATCCAAACCCGAATTCCCACTAAACAAATTAGTCTCGGTTTTGCGAAAATCCAATCCCCAGAAAATAGTTTTCGCAAAACCGAGTCCGAATTGAAGCCCCACCACACTGCCCAGAAACTTCTTGGGCAGAACCCCAAAAAGAAAAAAGTCCTTTCCTTTTTAGAAAAAATCCACCCCCGCGAAAAACAAAGAAGCAAGGAACTTTTTTTCTTTTTGGGGTTGCCGAGTGAAGCGAGGCGGTGGCGGGGCTTTCGTGGAGCGTACGATTTAATTTAGAGCCACCACGCACGCGGAGCGTGCGACATCATTTGTTTTGGAAATAGGTGCGAGCTTGGTACAATAGAGACACCAGAACAGAACTCATCGATTTTTTTGAAACAGAAATGCGGGACGCGCGAAGCGCGCCCCAAATTTCCCCCAAACAAAAAGCGGAGTAAATGTAAAATCCTCCCCAGACCCCAAAAAATAGTTTTGCCAAAACTTCGTCGTGGAGCGTGCGATTTTGTTTCGAGCCACCACGCACGCGGAGCGCGTGGTGATGTGAAATGTAATCGTACGCTCCACGACGAATTCCGTCACGGCACAGCCTCCGCTCCACCAGACTGTCGGATACGACAGTCTGTCTCCGCTTCTGCTGTTCCGCTCCGCCCTCGCCTCGCCACCACACATTCTTTTTTGGTTTGGCGCGATTCCAGTTTTCTTTTTTCGGTATGGTGGTGGCGGGCGAGGTCGGGTTTCTCCAAAGGAGAAACTGACGGAATTCTAGTGCCAATTCGGTGGACGAAGTTTTGGCAAGACTATTTTTTGGGGAAAGGGTTTGCCAAAACTTCGACTGATTTGTTTTTGAATTCGGATGTCGCAAATGGAAAAGGAGGGGTTTGGGGAGGAATTTTCCATTTGCTCCGCTTTTTGTTTTGGCGGAATTCGGGACGGACAGGGCACTTTTTAGATTGATTGTTCTCATAATTTTTGATATCATAATAATATATTCAGCAAGGTTAAATAGCTAGTAATTCAATTATAGTAATATATTATTATGAATGCAAGTAACATTTCGGACAACATAAAAAAGTATAGGAACAAAGTGGGTATTTCCCAAGATAGACTATCTAAACTTGCTGATGTTACTTACAATACAATCATTAAAATTGAGTCTGGGGCGAATATAAACCCAACTATTGATACACTTACAAAAATAGCTAAGGCGCTTAATGTTAGCGTTGATGATTTAATCAAAAAATAGTATGAGCGAAAGACATTTTGAACAATCGATGAACCCGAAAGAGCATATCCAATCTGAATTGGAAGATGCTGGTATTTCACATCCAAGCGAATGGCGGAAGGCTCCTGATTTAGAAACTCCATTGGAGGGCGAAGAAGGGATGGAATCTGATCGTCGTAGTTTTGAAAAATTACTTGCTTATTTGGATGGAGAAAAGAAAATATCTGAAAAAGAAAAGATTGAGAAATTTAGTGGAACACAAGATAGCATAGAACGGTTGGAGGTTTTGCGTTCCATGTCTTTGGGAGATGCGATCGCTAGCATCCGTGATTATTCAGCGACAGAAGGGCCATATCGATACCTTGCTAATCGATTAGATTTTTATCAGAAGTTAATTCAAGGAAAAGCTACCAAACGACAGACCGAGTCAGAATATGATCAAAAAAAAGGTGAGTATGTTCAAGTAGAAAAAGAATACCCAATCGATGCATCAAATGCTTCCCCCGAAACAATTCGTCTTGGTATGTGGAGAGACATGTTATATGCATCAATGCAAGGAACTCCAGAAATGGGAGCAATTAAGATCGCTACAAAGAGAATCAATCAAAGTTCTGCTGAAAAAGCTACAAAAACTTCTGGTCAAGCTACAAAAATAAAAAGTGCTGTTGAATTATTTGGATACTATTCTGGCATACAAGAGGGTTCTTTAGGGCAGTATGCTGACTTGGGAGATCTTTATAAAAAATGTCTCGCATATGTTCAAAGAAAATACGAAAAAGAAAAATTAACCGATGAACAATTAGAACACAAAGCTGTTCTTTCAATGGCCAGAAAGCTCGAGGGAGCGTACGAGTATAATGGTGTAGTCAATGTATCTGGCTCTCCTTATAGTGCTGGTTTCAAAGAAGCTATTTCTGCTGGACAGCTTGGCCACAAGGTTATGCGTCAGATGCGTGGCATGAGAAATAAAATTCAGGAAACAAATTTTGAACACATAAATCGTTTTATTGGGAAGTCTGGTGATAATAGATATGCCCCCGAGCATAAAAGATTACAAGAAGAGGTCAAGCTTTTGAAGGAAGGCTATGATCAGGAAAAGAAGCAGGAGTTTACCACGAAAGAAAATGGCTTTGCTGTTCAAAAACAACAAGGATGGATTGAAGGAGAAACTGAAAGGCTTAATCATAAATTTGAAAAATCCAAAACTGAAATAGAAAAAGCTAATCTTCCTGAAGAAGAAAGAGAGTTGCAATTGCAATCGGTGACAGCACGTCATGAAAATGCCATCGCCAGCGTACAGGCAGACTATGAAGCTGAAGTCGCGCGTCTCCAAGCAAGAACACCGGAACAATTGTTGGCTGATTTGGAAAAAAGACAAGTAGTGGTCAATGAGCGTTATGAAAAGAGAAAAAGTCTTGCTCAAAAAGCATTAGATATACATTTTAAGATAAACCATACCGGTGGTGATTATAATAGTAAACCGCTTGGAGGTATTGTTGACTGGATCAATTATGCACCTCTTGGGGCTATAAAGCGTGGGCATAAAATGATGCGTCTAGGAATGAACGATGAAAGTATTACCGAATTTGCCATAGCTGATATTATTGCGGGAGCTCGTGGAGCAACACGTGAAGATTTAAAATTTGTACACGGATTAGTTGAGAAAGCAAAAGGTCAAGATCAGAATGCAAGATATACACTGGAATCTATGATGAAAGTTGGAAATATTCTCTCTGTATCCAACTATGAAGTTTCACTCAATGAAGTTGCTGATCTCGCCGGTAAAAGTTTTTATGGCATGACCGAAGCTTTGAAAATGTACGATTTGGAACAAGTTAAACAATTCATGGCTCAAGGTATAAATCTACAGTCAATCACTACGGCAAAAAAGGTTACTGAGAAATATGGCCATAACCTGACTCCGGTAGAGGTGGCAGAAATAGCATCTCATAATATTGATGGATTAGATGATTCGATGAGATCATTTGGCTTGGATGACATTAGAGTATTACTAAAACAAGATGTTAACCTACCAATTGCCGTAGCTGTTTTGAACAATACACGACAATTTGGTTATGAATTAGAGATTGCACAAATAGCAAGCGTTGCAAAAAATGTAAGAGACATTAATGATTTCACATCTGCATTGAGAGGACTTCCATTGGAAGAAGTTGAAAAGATTTTTTCCGATGGCATCGCTTATAGTGAGTATGGTCAGGTTAAGCAAGCTCTTGAAAAACACCAGCTTGATTCAAGTTTTACAGCCGTTCATGCTTTGGCAAAGAAATTAACAAGAACAAGAACACGAGAATATTATAATTTAGATTTCGTCCTTGATACCTTCACTTTAGAAGAGGTCGAACAAATTCTTGACAAGGGATCTGTTCTCAGTGGTGTCTTAGATGTTGGCAATGTTTTCAAAACAAAAGAAATTCCTACAAACTTACAAGAGATAATTCTGTTTGAAAAATACGCAGGTGATTATGGTAAGGGGCGTTATGTTTCGCAATCCATAGATGCTTTCGGCATAGATAATGTCCGAAAAATTGTTGCTAAAAGTTGTCGTCTCGACAAAGCAATTGAAGTGAATAATTATATCAATGGTGACAGTAGCCGATCTCGCCGTTACGGCAGTAGTGATGATGGTATATCTGAATCCTTGAAAGAATCTCTTAAAAAGGGCGGTTTGGATGTTGTCATCGCAATTGTCAAAGCTGGCAATATGGAGGTGGCAGTAAAAACAATAGAGGCAGGATTTACGGTCGAAGAAATTACAAGATTTCCGTTCCTTATTTCTCCGCTGGTCACGAAGAAATAGTAATATAATAAATTAATTTAAACATATGAAAAAAACAGCAATAACATTTCCGAATGACACAATGACGCTTGATATGTTGGTTGACATTCAAACGCCAAAGTCGCTCGGATTGACAGCGAAAGTTTTTATACAAGAGAAGGCTCGCACACTGCCCCTCTACGATCAATCAGTAAAGTGTGA
>Ga0210057_1006184_pt1 | contig 14975 bp, 16 predicted proteins | sample CryGeyCG2114_010_2_FD_183968 | JGI IMG/M metagenome (GOLD analysis project Ga0210057, IMG submission 183968) | Groundwater microbial communities from aquifer - Crystal Geyser CG10_big_fil_rev_8/21/14_0.10 (SPAdes) (version 2) | ecosystem: Environmental > Aquatic > Deep subsurface > Groundwater ... | reverse complement strand
GTAAACCTCGCTAGCTGTAAAACACTTTCATCTATAATCTGAAATATCGACTTTGGTATTGATATAGAAATAATCCTCCCCTTTTGAATCCTGCCTGCCGTAGGTATGAGAGCAAAGCAATCCCATGTTTTGAAATCGTCATTGCGAGGGACGAAGCAATCCCATGTTTATATTACTTAAGATTGCTTCGTCCCTCGCAATGACAAAATAGAAATACTACCTCGCCATGACAACTATAATCTGAAATATCGACTTTATAATTTATTGTCCATTTTAATGTCATTGTGAACGGGGTGAAGCCTGTCTGCTGGAGGCAGGCAATCCCACTTTTATTTCACTTGAGATTGCTTCGTCCGCTTCGCTCCCTCGCAATGACAAAAGGGGAACTCACAATAACATTATTCTACACTACAACGACTGACTGGTGCTAGTGGAGGTATTACTGATTTTGTTGGATTCGTCCACTACCACTCGCACATTCTCTTCTACTGTACTGACTATCTTATTAGTTTCGGTCACTTTTTCCAAAGCGGAAGAAAAATCCTTTTGATCCAATAAATTTTTAGCTTCGGTAATCACCACTTGCGCCGCTTGGGGTTGATCTTTAATACTGCTTAATGTCGGTATAGTGGAGGTAGAAGTAGGGTTGGATAATTTGGCGCTGGAATTTATAATAGCCGTTGTGGAAGTGGAAACCGTTTCAATCACTTTGTTAGCGTCAATAATATTACCTTCAGCATCTTTTATTCTCTCGGCCACCCTGGAAGCCACTTCATTGCTATCAATAGACGCTTCCCCACTCTTATACTTATCAATAATAACATTTAAAGCGGTGGCGCCGGTTTCCTCGGTCGTGCTAATCGCCTTTTTCAAATCAATTTCCACATTCTTTTTAGCTTCACTGGATAAAATACTATGAGTTTCTACTAAACCTTGCTTGACTTCCAAAGTTTTAGTATCAACTTCTTTGGCCACCTCAATAATCTTGGACTTATCGTTATTAAACGACGCAATATTTATTTTATTCAAATGATCCTTGACATCACCAATATCTTTGGTGATTTTTTGCGCGGTTTTTTTAACCGCTTCGGTTTTTTTGCTATCATTATCGGTCGCTCGCACTAATTGCTGTAATTCCGTAGCCCGATTGGTAACAAAAGTCATTTGCAGTTTAACCTGCTCTGCCTCTTGAAAAGTAAAAGCTAATTGAACACGCTCTTTGGTGGTTTTGATCGGATAAAATATATCTCCAGGCAAACTGGCATTAGCCACACCAATAGTGGCTGAGTAGCCCAACATCACCAAAACTATACTAAAAGTCGCTATAGCCGGCTTAAAAAAGTTTTGTCTAAGTAAATTACTAAAATATTGACCATAATAAAAACCATTACCAAGTTCTTTGACTGGAGATTCATTAACACTGCTTGGTTGGATTTGACTCATCAAAATATCCCGATTGGACGCAATCCAAACGGCCTCCGGTTGACCACCGGCGGACAAGTCTTTAACCTGATTTAATTTTTCGATTAGTTCTTTATTAGTCATTACTATCAAAATGAATTAATATTTCCTAATTATTGATATTTTCCTTGAGCGCTTTGATGGCTCGATAAAGGAGCACTCGAACGGCACCATTGGATTTGTGGAGCACTGAAGCTATCTCGGAATTGGATAACTCATCTAAATATTTTAATATTATAATTTCTTTGTATTCATCCTTTAAATTTTCAATGCCCTTCAAGACATCGTGTAATTCCGAATCCATAATCTGTTGCTTGAGGATGTCTTTTTGTTCATCCGGAATATTGATATGTTCATCGGAAATTGATTCATCAAATTTATGATTTTTTCGGTAAAAATCAATCACCATATTTCTAGCGATCATATAAGTGAAAGCGTTCAAATTTTTGATATTCTTGCCTTCCTTTAAATACTGCCAAAGCTTCAAAAATACCTCGGAAGTGATATCTTGAGCGTCGGAAATTGAGTTTATTTTAAAAAAAATAAAACGATATATGCGGGTTACGTATAAATCGTAAAACTGCCCAAAAGCCTCAGGATCTTGATTTTTGACCTTTAAAAAGAGAATCTGTAGATTCAATGGACTCTTCATTTATTATGACGAGAAAATTAGTATTTTGTTACAGTTGTTTCCAGCCAGCTGTAACAAGGCAATTAGAATTAGTAAACAAAATAAATTATAATAGAATAAAAATACAATGTCAACTGATTTGTGTATAACACATAACGTGTAACGTGTAACGTATTTATTTAATATTATATTTAATATTACCACCCACTCCCGCTTGGCTTGACAAAATACTATAAATATAGTGGTTAACTAAATTATGTAGCAATGACAATAATCCTCCCCTTTTGAAGGGGAGGTTGGAGGGGTTAAAACCACCCCTAGCCCCTCCTAAGTAAGGAGGGGAATAAATGGAAGCAATCCCACTTCATACACATATAAAATTACTTCCTCTACTTCATTTATTCTTAATGACACTAACTAATTGACACTCAAAACCTATAATGCTAAGATTTGTCTAGACATGTCTAGACATAACTACTACTTATCCACAGATATTTAAAGTCCAAAACACCAAAATCTAGATATTAAATAAATAAAAAGTATGTTTATTTAATTGTATAAGTAATAATTTTAAAATTTTCAATTCTCAATTTTCAAACATTATTAAATAACAATATTACTATAATATCTAAAATACATATATAACGTTTTGGACATTCAAAAATTAATGAATTGTTTTTTAAATTTAAAATTAGAAATTAGAAATTAATAAAAATATGCCTCAAAAACAGCCAATTAGGATTACCCCATCGCAAGCTGCGAACCTCTTTGGGATTAGTGAAAAAACCGTCAGACGAGCCATCAAAGATGGTGAATTGAGATATATTGTAGTCCGGGGTGTGTATAAGATTAATTTTGATAGTTTACTAAAATGGTCTCAAACCAAAGTCAAAGTTAAGAACAAATTCAATAACAATGGTATTGGTCAATATTTGGACAATGAGCCAAAAAGCAACCAATGGAAGATTAAAAACAAGCTTTACTCCCCCAACCCTAAATTTGCTGAAGATATCGCCGAAAAAGATGAACAGGAAGATTAAAATGGACTTTTAATGTTTTTAATTGCCGGATTAGTCACATGAGTATAAATTTGAGTAGTCCGGATATTGCTGTGACCAAGCAATTCTTGAACATATCGGATATCCACTCCATTTTCCAAAAGATGAGTAGCAAAACTATGACGCAAACTATGAAAAGTAGCGTCTTTTTTTATCCCCACTTTTTTTAAAGCTTGTTCAAAAACTTTTTGGGCGGCCCGAGTGCTTAGTTTACCTCCCCTTTCACTTTTAAATAAATAATCAATTGGATCCTTACCTATAATAAAAAGACTGATATCCGATCTTAATTTTTCCGGTAAAACAGTTATACGATCTTTTTTACCTTTGGCCTCTTTGATGTGGATAACTAATTCCTCCAGTTGAATATCTTTAACCCTCAAACTAATTACCTCGCTTACTCTCAAACCGGAGCCATAAGCCAAAGCAATAAGTAATCTGTGCTTATTATTTTTAATGGAACTTATTAATTGATTAATTTCCTCTCTGGAGAGAATAACCGGTAATTTTTTACTTTTTTTAGCGAATTTAAGATCAATTTTAATTGATGATTTAACAACTTCTCTATAAAAAAACTTAATAGCATTAAGATACAAATTAATAGTTTGTGAAGCATATCTTTTATCTTGTTTTTCTAATAAAAATAGTTTGATGTTATTAATATCAACATTATTATAATCTTTACCTAAAAACATAAAATATTCTTTTAAACAAGACAAATAAACAGAGATAGTCCTAGAACTATAATTTCTAAGTTTTAATTCAATTTTTACTTGGTCCAAATAATTTTGCATGTTAAGTTATAAAATGGTAAAATCATAATAGTTTTATTTGTATTGATTATATCAAATAGTTCATATAACATACAACAACAAGTAACTTCTTTTAAATTAGTTCGTACAGAAAGGAGTTAGACAAAATCGCTTCGCTCCTTTGTCTAATGTGGCGCGGATACCTCCGCTGTTAATCTCGTCGCTTCGCGACTTCGTCTAACAGCGGATATCCAACATGCCCGTCAGACGACTGTGTCGTCTTCCGGTCACGTCGGATTATCCGCGCCACATTAGCTGAAATTAAGAAAAATTCTTTATGTAGTTTCGACTTTTATAGCAACAATAATCAATGACGGAGCATAATAAATTACCAAGAAATATGCTATAATATAAAGGTCTCAATATGAGACCTTTATTAAAATAATTTTATGGAAAATAACCAAAACCCAAGCAATCATATCGCCATTTTCAAAGGCAAGTCAATTAGAAAAACAATTTACCAAAATGAATGGTGGTTTTCGATTATTGATGTGGTGGAGGTATTAACGAGTAGCAGTATTCCCAAGAGATACTAGAGTGATTTGAAAATAAAATTAGAGAAGGAGGGGTATAATGAAACGTACGAAAAAATCGTACGGTTGAAAATGACTGCCCCGGATGAAAAACTACGAGAAACTGACTGTGCTAATACAGAAACCATGTTTCGTATCATTCAATCAATACCATCACCTAAGGCCGAGCCATTGAAACGTTGGCTGGCTAAAGTTGGTTTTGAGAGAATTCAAGAAATCGAAGATCCAGAATTAGCAACCAAAAGAACCAAGGTATTATATAAACTCAAGGGCTATTCAGAAACTTGGATTGAAAAGCGCATGCGCGGCATCGCTGTCCGAGAAGAATTAACCGATGAGTGGCAAAAAAGAGGCGTAAAAGAAGATATTGAATTTTCAATTTTGACTGCTGAAATATCAAAAGCAACTTTTAATATGACACCGAGTTAATATACCGAGTTCAAGGGCTTAAAAAGAGAAAATTTGCGAGATCATATGGACGATCTTGAACTGATTTTTTCCATACTAGGCGAGGCTTCAACCACAAAAATCACTCGCAGTAAAAACGCCAAGGGCTTTATTGAAAATAAAATAGCCGCTCAAAAAGGTGGCAAAATAGCTGGAGACGCGAGAAAAAAATTGGAACTTGAATCTGGTAATCAAGTAATAACAAAAAATAATTATCTAACAGCACCGCAGAGTCAGAAAAAAATAAATTCGCCAAAAAAATAATAGAGGAAAGAAATTTCTGGCTACATCACATAACACGGGCTATATGGCTACGCTAACACTTCGCCCAAATGCTTCGCACTTCGTATAGCCCGATACGTTAGCTGAAATAAATAAATTCTTTTCTGCTATCACAGAAAAATTATTAGGGCAAATTTTAATTTTATGAATCCAGAAAAATACAATCCAACACAAGAAGAAATAAATAAAGCCGAAAGTATGATGACGGAGGAACAGCGACGCGCTTCTGAAATTCGGGCTGACTACACCGAACAAGAACAACCGCCCTGGGAAGACTTTACAGAAAAAATAGATGAGAATTTCGTCCGCAAAAGACCGTCTCCTGAAGTTATCAAAACGATGAATAAAAGCCTTGAAGAACTAGGCCAAGTGTTTGAAGGGTCTGATTTGAATTGGCACCTTGATGGAGCTTTAAATATATCCTTAATGAATGGTGCTGGCGAAAACTCTGAAAAATACATTGGCGAACACAAGGATGTTGATATCTCAGTAGAGAAAGGCGAACTTGAAACACTAGAAGCACAATTATTTAAAAACGGTTATGGTTTATTTTTATCTCGTACAGAAGACAAAACCAAGAACAAGATTATGAGGCGAGTTAGTTATAGGGATTTCACCGAATCAGACGCAGAACATATGTTAATCGCCGCTATAGATGAAAATGGAAAAATCCGTCGAGACAAATCCTTAAATTTTGTGGATGTTCATATTATCCAAAGAGGTGAGGTTGGGAAACCTTTGGGTGTTTCAGGTACGCCTATTCCAGAAAAGTGGGTTCAACCGCAACCGCTGGAATTTCACGGCAGACAAATTAATATTTCCCATCCTGGAAAAGTGCTTTATTACAAGCTTCATCAAGGCAGAAATTATGATGTTACCGATGTAGAAAAATTAATTGAAACGGGGAAAATCACAGAAGAAGATATTGATGATATAGAAAGAGTTTATGAAGATGAATTTAAGGCAAATATTGAGCGCGGATTAAAAATTTTTGAGGGTTTTGCCAATCAAATCACACCAGAAATGAATGCGGACAAAATTTTCGAACTCATACAAAGCCAGCCCGAATTTCAGAAACGAGAAGACATGAAAGAAGGGCTAAAAAAATTAGCAGAAAAAATTACGGGTTCAGAAGATAAATCTATTGATAATATATTAGCTATCGCTATTAGCATTTTTGGTGTTGAAGAAAAAAATAATCAAAAGCGTGATGAAATTAAAAGAGTTAAACAATCCATAATTGATGCGCAAAAAATAAAACAAATACGAGAAGAATTGAAAAAATAAAAAAATAATTTTGTCACGATTAAATCTTTCGCCTTCGTTGCCACTTGCGCTGAAGCTACGGCGGACAGGTAAGGTGTTTTCTCCCTGCCTACCGACAGGCAGGCGCTCCGCTCCGAAAACAACTAATAAATATTTAAATTTGACCTAATTCCTTAATATGACATACGGTAAATAACTAGTTAAACCATATTAAACATTATTCTTAACCAAACCTTATGAAAATCGGAATCATCATCGAGACCAAAGAACCAGAAAAAGCCTGGAACGCATTTCGTTTTGCTGTAACCGCAAAAAAGCAAAACCACGAAGTGAAAGTATTTCTCATGGGCGAAGCGGTTGAGTGTGAGGGGCTGGTCCATGAAAAATACAATGTTGATGAACAGTTAAAAAATTTCGTCTCTATTGGTGGCGAAATTATGGCTTGTGGCACATGCTTAAAATCGCGCCAAAAAGACAGCACCAAAGCATGCCCGCTATCAACAATGGTTGATTGCCTAAAAATAGTAGAGTGGGCAGACAAAATGATAACTTTTTAAAACTATAGAAATTATTTATATTGCATTACTGAAACTTCCGGTCAGTACTATTGGCGCAATAACCGGTTTCGGCACTTCCACAATTATAATTCCAATTTTGGTAATATTTTTCCCGCCAATTGAAGTTATTTCACTGTAAACTTGATTTTTATTTTAAATTGGTGTACAATTCTCCTATAAGTTGAATTTCCCCCGCAAGGGGGTTTTAAGATACTAAAAATTAATAGTTTAAAACCAACAATAAAATAGCTAATTTTAGTTAAAAATTACTTAATAATAACATTTATATGTCATCAGTTAACAAACTAGTCCAATACATTATAGACTCTAAAAACGAGTTTAAAAAAGTCACTTGGCCAACCAAAAAGGAAATTAAACAACATACTGTATTGGTTATTATTATTTCCATATCAATGGCTCTTTTTTTGGGTGTGGTTGATTTATTTTTAACTAAAATAATTGAACAAATAATCTAAATAATTAAATATGGCCAAACAAATATTAAACTTGGGTAGACGCTGGTATGTCTTGCATACTTATTCTGGTTTAGAAGAAGCAGTAGAGCACAATTTAAAACAGCGTATTGAATCTATGGATATGGAAGATAAAATCTTCAACGTCCTGATTCCTAAGGAGAAAAAGATTAAAATTAAAAATGGCAAAAGAAAAGTGGTAGAAGATAAAGTCTATCCCGGCTATGTTTTAGTGGAAATGGTAGTTACTGATGAATCCTGGTATGTGGTACGCAATACCCCTCATGTCACCGGCTTTGTGGGCTCGGGCACCACTCCCACCCCGGTATCTGAAGAAGAAATCAAATCACTCCAAAAACGCATGGGTGTAGACGAACCCGAATATCAAATTGATGTGGCTAAAGGTGATCCGGTTAAAATTTCCGACGGACCATTTAAGGGCATGGAAGGCAAGGTGGATAGTATTGATGAAACCAGGGGCAAGGTGAAAGTCATGATTTCTATGTTTGGTCGAGAAACTCCGGTAGAACTAGACTTTCTGCAAATTAAAAAAATATAAATATAAATAATAATTTCAAAATTTTCAATTTCTAAACAATTTAGAAATTTAAGAATTAATTAATTATTTTTTAAATTAAAAATTAGACCTGCCTACTGGTAGGCAGGAATTAAAAATTAATAAAAAGTATGGCTAAAAAAATAAAAACAGTAATAAAACTTCAAATTCCCGGCGGAGCGGCTAATCCCGCTCCACCAATCGGACCGGCCTTGGGTCAACACGGCTTGAACATTGCAGAGTTTTGTCAAAAATTTAACGATACCACTTCTGACAAAAAAGGTGATATTATCCCTATAGAAATCACTGTCTATGATGACAGATCATATGACTTTATTTTAAAAACTCCACCCGCCGGTGAATTAATCAAAAAAGTTCTCGGCCTGAAAAAGGGTTCGGGCAAGTCTTTAAAAGAAAAAGTCGGCAAAATCACCCAAGCCCAATTGGAAGAAATAGCTAAAATAAAAATGCCGGATTTAAACACTAAAGATGTAAAAATGGCAGCTAGAATCATTGCCGGCACTGCTAAGCAAATGGGTGTGGAAATTGAAAACGAAAAATAAAATCTACAACCTATAAACTATAATTTACAACCTAATTAAAGCGGGAGAGCTAAAAGTTCGTCAAAACCGCATAACTTGGTTTATTAGATAATAACCTTTCTGATGCAATTTTAAAATTTGATCTGCGACTTTGTAAAAATCTTTCAACATATTATAATGTGCTTCAAAATTTTTACTTCGCCTCAACTCAAATTTATAAATTTCGCTACGAAAATTATCATCCAATAAGCCCAAAAAACTATGAAAAAAGTAATCCATGGCGCTTCTAAAAGATTTAAAGAAGTCCAAAGCAAAATTGACCCAAAAAAAGTTTACACATTGGAAGAAGGAATGACCTTAGCCAAAGCGACTTCGACAGTTAAATTTGATGCGGGAGTAGAAGTCCACATCAACTTAGGCATTAATCCTAAAAAAAGTGATCAACAAATTAGAAGTTCAGTTTCCCTGCCTCATGGGACCGGCAAAACCATACGCGTAGCCGTCATCTCTGATAATGCCGACCAATTAAAGACCGCTAAAAAAGCCGGGGCGGATTTGGTGGGTGAAGCGGATTTGATTGAAGAAATAAAACAAGGCAAAATCAACTTTGATGTTTTGGTCACCACCCCCACTACCATGAGAATTTTAGCGCCCATTGCTAAAATCCTGGGACCCAAAGGTTTGATGCCTAATCCCAAAGATGGCACCGTCACCCCAAATATCGCCGAAGCGGTAGCTAATTTAAAAAAAGGTAAGGTGAGCTACAAAAACGATGATTCCGGCAATTTACATGTGATGATCGGCCGAGTTTCCTTTGATCTAGAAAAACTATTAGAAAATTTCTCCGCCTTAATAAGTAGTATTTCCAAGGCCAAACCATCAACTGCCAAAGGTAATTATATTAAAAGTATCAGTCTATCCACCACCATGGGGCCAGGCATAAAAATTGCCTTATAAAATATATTAGACTTAAAAAAATCCGCAATCAGCGGATTTTTTGTGAGATTGAATTTTTATGATAAACTATATATAAATAATATATATGACCAAAAAACCAAAACATAAAATTATTATCGGCTTAGTGGGCGAAATGGTCAGCGGCAAGGATACGGTCGCCAATTATTTAACCAAAAAATACCACTCCCAAACTATTAGTTTCTCCCAACCTCTGCGAGATATTTTGGATCGGCTTTATTTACCCCAAACCAGGATCAATCTGGCTAACTTAGGTATTATTTTAAGACGGGAATTTGGGCAGGATATTTTGGCCAAAACTATTGTTAGTGAAATAAAAACCAGCCCCAAAAATATTATTTGCTTGCCGAATGTTCGACTGGAATCGGATATTGTCCAAATTAAAAAAATGAAAAATTTTATTCTCATTAGTGTGGTCACGGATCAAAAAATCCGCTATCAAAGAATCACCAAAAGATCACAAAACAAAGATGACAAAAACAAAACTTGGGCTCAATTTTTAAAAGACGCTAATTTGTCCACGGAAACCAAAATCAGAAAAATTTCCCAACAAGCTAAATATTTTATCACCAATAACACCAGCTATCAGGATTTATACGATCAAATTGATGATATTATGACTAAAATTTTAAAATCGTGAAATTTACCAGCCAAAGATATATTCTCATCAAAACTAACAAAATATTAAACATACTTATTTTATTCTGACGGTTCAAAAATAATCAAATCTAAAAGCCGTATTTTGACATCTTGGTCTTATTTTGTTAATTTTAAGAAACAAAATAGAACCTTGACAATCAGGAGAAAATAAATGAAAAGCATAATTGTTTTAGGCCTAGTGGGTGAAATTGCCAGTGGCAAAAGCACCGTAGCCGATTTCTTAATCACTGAATTTAAAGCCGAGGCCGTGAGCTTTTCACAACCCCTCAGAGATATTTTGGATATCTTGAGTTTACCTCAAAACAGAGAAAATATGGTTTGGTTGGGTGTAGATTTGAGAGCTAGATTTGGTCAAGATATTTTGGCGAAAGCTGTTTTTAGAGCCGCCCAAAATAGTTCGGCGCCGATAATTTGCTTACCCAATATTAGATTAGCTGAAGATATAACTGTTTTTAAGGCGGTACCTAATTTCTATTTAGTAAAAATTGAAGCCCATTCTGAAATCAGATACCAACGATTATGCCATCGCCGGGAAAATCCTGACGATCAGAATAAAACCTGGGCAGAATTTTTATCAGACAGTCAATTACCAACAGAAATTAGTATTAGAGAAGTGGCTAAGAGCGCTCAATTCGCCCTGGATAATAATACTGACAAACCTTGTTTGTTTGATCAAGTGAAGAAATTAATTCAAACCATAGGAGAAAACACATGAACGGTAAAATCATCACCTTAGAAGGCATTGAATGTTCTGGTAAAGGTGAGCAATCAAAAAGACTACTCACCTACTTCCAACAATTGGGCCAGCCAGTTGTTCTAACTAGAGAACCAGGGGGCTCGGTTTATAGTGAAGCCCTAAGAACCATTATAAAACACCCCCAACAGGCGATCAACGGCCTAGCGGAGGTATTTAATGGCCATGAGGATTTTCCTCAAACTATGGCTACTATTGATTATTTTTCCCGATCTGGTTATTGTGAATTATTTATGTTTTTAGCGGCTCGAGCTGAACTAGTGTCTAAATTAATCAAGCCGGGTCTATTGAAAGGTCAAATTATAATTATTGATCGTTCGCTAGACAGCACCAGGGCCTACCAAGGTGGTGGCCGATTTAATAGTGACCCCCAAATTATCGCTACCATTAACCTGCTTAATGAAATAGCGCTGCAAGGAGTGAAACCGGATTTAACTATTTTTTTGGATATTGCCATTGAGACCATGATTGCTAGAAGAATTAAATCAAAAACCAAAGACGCCCATTTTGAAGAAACTTGTGATCGAGAATTTTTTGCCAGAACTAGAAATGAATATCTAAGCATTGCTCGTGACGAACCCAAACGCTTTCGGGTTATCGATGGCGAACAAACTATTGATCAGGTTTGGACGGATATTCGAACCCTTGTTTTAGAATTATAAAAATCAACACCCTAAATCAGAGGAGGTCAAAATGGCAGACTCCATAAGAAACCGCTTAGTAGAACAAGCTGGTTTTTTTGTAAATTCAGAGTTACCATACCAATTTAATCCAATAGAAAAAAATTTAATCTCTAGATTTTTTACCAACACCACTGGACGCATTTTTTTTATTCATAGTCTGCCGGAAAATATGATCGCTTCTCTTTTGGCGATGTATTCTCGAATGACCAACCATCGCGGTCTCAGAGGCCTATTTGTAGACAGTTTTCTGCCTCAAGCTTTAGCTGCTTTGACTGATGAGTGCCAAAATCAATTCGACGGTAACCCAGCCAAATTTGTCCAAGACTATAAAATTAAAACTTTAGATGATTTTATTAACCATTCCAATGAATGTTTTCAAACTTTTAAAGACTTTATGGCGTTGGGAGTTGACCCGGATTATTTAGCAGCTTTGACCGCTTCTTCAAAAATGGCGGACTTCCTTAAAAAGTGGTTAGACCAATACGGCCACAATTCTATTGCTAGAACGGCAGAATTACATATTTGTTTTGAACAAATTTCTATTCTAGCCGCCAAATCACTGGAATGGTGTCGTCCCGGATCCGCTTATATCGAATTATCAACCAGATATGTGGATATGAGTGGCACTGCGGTTTATCCGATTGAGGAAGAATTAGCTTTATGGGGAGTTGATCGCCAAATAATTTATGATAACACTCAAAAATTATACGACTATTATAAAAGATGGCAGGGTGAAAATTTCACTGGACCACTACCGTCTTTTTTGCGACAAACTCATACCCCTAATTTGCCTGAGGCCACCAAAGCCCAAATTACCATGGGAGTAATTGGTGAAACCTGCGATGTTTTGGGTAATTTTCTGCCCGCCTCCACTTTAACCTCGGTGGGAGTAAGTATTAGTGGTGAAGCTTTGCCAATGATGATCAAACATTTACGTCTTGACGATACTCCGGAAAATCACGCCATAGTTGACGTCGTAACAATGGAAGCCAAAAAAATCGGCGCTGATCAATTTTTGCGTCACACTAATATTACTGATTTTGATAAAATGAATTGGAGTTATTTGTCTCCAAGATCTGTTTCAACTTGGGAAATGCCAAATAAATTTGAGATGGAGATTATTTTACGAGAAACTTTGGGTCGTTTAGAATTCTTTGTGGATGATTTTAATTTGGATATGATGCTCCAGAGAATTTCTAAACTGGAGAGATTAAATTATGATAAATTAGCCAGAGAATTTGAAAGTGTGGCTGTCTCATTTAAGAGTATTATGAGCTTTCGCGGTTGGCGTGATCTGCAAAGAATGGGATTTTGCGCTCACAAGCGATCCAGATTTAATCCGATTTTGGGCTTTTACCACTATGACAAACCAGCTCCTTCGGGCTTAAATGAAACATTTAAAAGCGCTTGGGCTATTAATCAAGATGTTTATGTTGAATTAACCAAACATAATGTACCTAAACCAATGAGGGAATACCATATGGCTTTAGGTAATAATGTCACTTTTTGGTTAGCTGGCAACTTACGGCAAATAGAATTTTGTAATTGGCAAAGAACTAAACCATCGGTTAATCATGAGGTGAGGCAAAAGTTTTTATTTTTTGAGACATTATTGCGTCAAAATTATCCCTGGTGGGAAAAATTATCTAGAGCCGATACAACTCCGGCTTATATTTTTGCCAGGGGCAGCGCCGTCCCAATTGAGTTATAATTATCATCCGCTACTAAAACTTTAGTAGCGGTTTTTTATTTTGTTGATATCAGTGAAGATTTTAAATATCCAGATACTAGCTAAATATCATCAGGATATTGATTTTCTTCTGATTTTTAGGTAAAATATGGTTAATTAACAACTATTAATTATGGCTAAATATATCCCGGTTATTGGCATGGAAATCCACGCCGAACTCAAAACTAAAAGCAAAATGTTCTGCTCTTGCCCCAATGGCTATGAACTAGCCAAAGAACCGAACCAAAACATCTGCCCCATCTGCCTAGCTCATCCTGGGGCTTTGCCGATGATTAATGAACAAGCTGTTAAATGGACAATTATGGTGGGGTTGGCTTTAGGTTGTCAGGTAGCCAAAAAATCAAAATTTGACCGTAAAAATTATTTTTATCCAGACCTCCCAAAGGGCTATCAAATATCTCAATATGATCAACCTCTAAATTACAATGGCCAAATTAAAGTTAATAATAAAGAAATCGGCATTACTAGAATTCATTTAGAAGAGGACACCGGCAAACTAACCCATAGTCTTAATGGCAGTTTGGTGGATTTAAGCCGAGCTGGCACACCGCTAATAGAATTAGTGACTGATCCGGTGATTGAATCCGCCAAAGAAGCCAAGGATTTTTGTCAGATGTATCAACAAATTTTAAGATATTTAGAAATTTCTGAAGCGGATATGGAAAAAGGTCAGATGCGCTGTGAAGCTAATATTTCCATGCAAGAAGCAGGAAAATTTGTGATTGAAGACGGTGAAGTCAAACCCTTATTGGATTATAAACTCAATCCTAAATCAGAACTCAAAAACATTAATTCATTTAAAGCCATGGAACGAGCTGTGGATTATGAAATTAAAAGACAAACCAAAGCTTTAGAAAATAAAACCGAGCTAGTCCAAGAAACTCGGGGTTGGGATGATGATCAACAAAAAACTTTTTCCCAAAGAATTAAGGAAACCGCGGCTGATTACCGATATTTTCCTGAACCAGATTTACCCCCTATGGAAATTTCTGATGAGTTGATTGCCGAATTAACCGCCACCCTGCCGGAATTACCACATCAAAAATTAGTTAGGTTTGTATCCCAATTTAATCTTAAATTAGAAGACGCTAAAATTTTGATTAGCAATAAAGATTTGGCTGACTACACCGAACAAGTTATATCCGAACTAATCGGCTGGCTGGTGTCTCTACCGGAAACCGAGGGCACCGAAGAAGAAATTTGGGCTCGTGATGGCCAAAAATTAGCCAAAATTATTAGTAACTGGCTAATTAGCCGACTATTTAAACATCTCAATGAAGAAAAAACCTTAATTAGAGATTCAAAAATAACGCCGGAAAATTTTGCGGAATTTATCACCTTGATCTATCATCAAAAAATTAATAATTTAACGGCCCAAAAAGTTTTGGAAACTATGTTTAAAACTGGTGAGAGTCCCACAGCTATTGTCAGTCAAGGTGATATGGGTCAAATGGACGATCAAGAGGAGTTAAATAAAATTATTGATATTACTATTAATAATAACCAAAAGGTGGTTGCTGATTACCTAGCGGGCAAAG
>Ga0210057_1006183_pt1 | contig 14977 bp, 8 predicted proteins | sample CryGeyCG2114_010_2_FD_183968 | JGI IMG/M metagenome (GOLD analysis project Ga0210057, IMG submission 183968) | Groundwater microbial communities from aquifer - Crystal Geyser CG10_big_fil_rev_8/21/14_0.10 (SPAdes) (version 2) | ecosystem: Environmental > Aquatic > Deep subsurface > Groundwater ... | reverse complement strand
CTCGCTCAATAAAACGGTCTTCGTTCTTTACCAACATAACACCGACAATCTTTCTGGACATGTGTGTTACTCCAACTCAATGAGATCCCACCGACCGTTGCGCGCTGATTCAATGGTTTTACCGAGCTCAGCTTCTCCGGTCATATCCTTAAGACGCTCTGCCGCGACAATAAAACGCTCTTTGTCACGAATCGATTTGAAATACTGCATCATGCTCCAATAACTGCGCAGAGTCGATTCGTTATAGAATTCTTGCTTGCGCGCGACATCTATAAACACCCCCTCAAAATGATCCAGGGCGTCTTTGTAAAGCGCAGTGTTTTCAGACGCGACCTCAACAGTCCCCAAATAATAGAGAGAGGAAGGGAGAGGTGGAGTATTAAGAGCCGCCGTATCCTCCAAAACAGCCAAGGCGGCCTCAAATTGGCCTTGCTGGGCCAGATTATATCCTAAGAGATAGCGGGCATCCTGCCGATTGGGAGCGAGAGAAACGGCACGTTCAAGCGCGTCATGCGCGTTCTGATAATAGAGAGAATCCCCCGTTTTATCCCCCACAACACTATACGCCTGCGCCAACACGATAAACGAGCGGGGATCAAAGGGCTCTTTTTGTATATATTCTTCAAATGCGCTAAATGTCATATCCGAAAGCGCCTGTATTTTTTCATTCTCGGGGTTATAGATATCTCGAACACCCGAAAGCAACATAGTTCGAATATTTTCCTGCGCGTAGGTGTAGGGGGTAAAGATGGAGGGAAGCTCGCGCACAAGCCCGGAGATATCTCCATCCCGCACGAGCGAAAGCTCCGCGCGCATTTGCGCATAGGGAACAATAGTCCAAAACACCGCAGCAACAACCGCAAAAAGAGCAGCAAGAGAAAGTCCCGCCCCTAAAAATATACCCTTCTTTTTTTGCGGTTCCTGAGGGTGGGCGTGGGAAGAAGATTCATACACGATAAACGCAAGAAACGCGAAGAAAAATGGGAAGGTCGTGATAGAATCAAACACAAAAAGATTTTGTACAAAATAAGCCACCGCAAAAAACAGCATGGCTCCACGCAGAAACGTCGCATCCTTCCAACGCTTAAACACTACCCACAACAGCGCGCCCCATAACGCAATATAAGAAAGAAGTCCCACCACACCATTCATAACCAACACATCCATTAATTTATTGTGGGCACGGTCAAACCACGCCGACTCATAGCGATAGTATTCGGGATCATAATACTTGTTGTATGCAATACCAAAATTATCCGGCCCCCATCCGATAAGGAACCGGCCCCATCCTTCATGCGTGGGGTTGATAGCATTCCAGCTAACCCCCAAAGAAATAAGGCGGGTCTGCAACGTTCTATCCTGCAAACTGAATTCGGAAAGACGGTCTAATCCCGGGATACGCTTCCATGCAGACGAGGATTTTGTCGCTACAAATATTGCCCCAAAAAGCACCACGATACCAAGTAGAATAAGGGCGCTGTTGCGTATCGCGGCATTTTTACTACGATAGCGAAACGCCAACCAAAGCGCCACGCACGCGACACCAGCCACTACCCCCGCAATAACTCCACGCGTTTGAGTGATTAAAATCCCCACCAACGAAAGCGCGGCAAGCCCAACCGCAAGAAATCGAATCCCCTGCGCGCGTCGATACCAGAAAAGAGCCAAAGAAGCCACAAAAGAAAAAAGAAACAATTGCGCAAGATAAATTGGGTTTCCAAGGAATGACGCGGGACGACTCGAGCCCGCAAACAATTCGCGTACCCCATCAAAAAAGAGCACCACGCTAACGCCCGCCAACCCCCAGAAAAACCACTCCCACTCTTTTTTTTCAAATAGCACAAGCGCTGAGAAAAATACAGCGACAAAATAAAACATTCCGATAAATCCTTCAGCCCGCTCTACATTGCCAAAAAAGGCGCGGTATGGGAAAAATGCGAAAATAGTGCTCACTAAAAAAATAAGAGCAAAAACACTCACCGACACTACTAATGGATTTTTAAAAAACCGCCTTATTTTTTCCAAAATCTGACCACGAAAGGAGCGAGAATACCAATAATAAACAGCGCCTAACACCAAAACGAGAGAAAGAATAAGGCGCAAGAAAAGACTCTTTGCGCTGATATAAGGAAAAAATACGAGCCGATCAACAAGCAGGGGGGCAATAACAAGCCCCAACATAAGGAACCTCAAAAGTGTTTTCATATACTACAGATACTAGCAGAAAAACAGAGGTATATCCACAAAAAATCCGCCCGAAGGCGGATATATATAACTAGAACGAGAACGCAAAGGAGAAGAACGGCCCTCCAAAAATGAGCGTCTGAGAACGTTCGCGCCAGCCAGAGGCGTCCAACGCCTGCCACTCACCCGGAGCGGACCACAGCGGCGCCAAGGGAACATTGAAAAGCGCCTGCCCCATAAGCCCCCCACGCCACGAGGAATTCGCCAAGAAAGATCCTCCAAGCGAAATTGAGAGCTCGGTCACCGGAATCGCCCATGAATGCGACTGCCGATACGGGAACTGTCCGTCGTAGTAGAGGTGACCCACTACCGAGGCATTGTCGCGCGCGTCGTATAAGGTAATCTGGTCCTCATCGTGCCAGAAACCGGACCACACCCCTTGTCCCAACACCACGCCAGCTCCCGCGCTCCAGGAAAGTGTCGTACGCGAGAACGCGTGAGTTCCCCCTAAAGAGACAAAAGGACCCACGCCAGTAAACTTGGCGTCACTCTTCCCGGTAAGCGTGATAACGTTATCCCACGTCATTCCCCAATCGTTATAATTCTCAATCCACGACGTCATACCGACTTGATAGTATCCGTCGTTCTTTGTCGAAAGAACGCGGATGCCATACCGTACATTGCTGTGGAGCGAGAACGCGCGCTGACGGTAAAGGTCAAGAGACCACACGGCCAGCTTCTCCTCGGCTTGGTATGAAACGTCCGAATACCCAAGTTCGGTGCGTTCATCATTGGTGGGGACAAGACAGCGAGGCGGAACGCCAGGGAGACATACCCCACGAAGCGGTCCTTGCGCGGGAGTAGAAACGGAACCCTGTGCATTGGCGCTATCGCTGTACATCCATCCCGAGACACCCCACGCCGCATCGCTCGTACCATACGAAATGTCCATTGTGAGAGAAAATGCGCCCCCAGGAGCCGTATCCACATCAAATAACTCAGCGCCATAAGAATCGGTCAGATGATTTCCGTTCGTCTCAATATAATCGTAATACTCGTACGTGCTCAAAAACGAAGGGTAGTTATAAAGTGCCGAGGGGCTGACCCCCAAGGAGAGAGAGAATTGCTTTTCCTGCCCATAAACAGAAAGCGCCACAAACGCGCACAAAGCAACAATAACCACCGCCTTCTTCATCACGTTACTTCTCCTTTCTGTTGAGTGCGTAAAACCCCGCATAACGGGGCTTTCTGAGTATCACTCTACATAAAAACAATGGACGGGTCAAGTCGTACACGCGCGCATAAAAACAAAAACCCCTCCGCCGAAGCGGAAGGGTTTTTGGCTTGATTACGATTCAAGCAAACGTCCTGATGGCTTAGTAGGAAAGTACTGGACCGGATACCGGTACAGAATCCGAAGCCGTCAAGCCAGTAACCGCGGAACCATTCACAGGAGTGTACTTGTAGGTGACGTAACCGTCATTCCAAAGTGCCTCATCTGTGTCGGTAAGGTCGGTTGAAACGTAACCCTTGTCACCGCTGATCTCAGTGTAGAGACGAACAGTGGTCTGACCAGGACTGGTCAAGCCGGTCTCAACATTGAGGGTGTCTGCCTTGACCACATAGGTCTGGCTGCCACCGTTTGCAGCGATTTCCTGAGCTGCCGCGCCGTAGGTTACAGGATCGAACAAAACGTAGACAGTGGTTGTCGCGCCAGTAAGCTTGGTCTCAACACCGGTGAAGTCCGATGAGGAGTAGAGCGTGCTGGTTGCAAGCAATGTGCTACCGCTTGAGTCGTAGAGCTTGAAGCTCTGTGCGTAACCGTCGGTCGAAGAAGCGCCAGTCAAGGTCGCCCTCAAGTACAACTTGGTCAAAGTCAAGACGCGAGAACCAGGATTGGTAATCGTGTACTTGCCAATGGTCTCAGTTGTGCTGGGATTACCCGTCGCCGATGCAGAACCAAACGAGTTAGCGATAGTCGGAGCCGCATCAGTGAAGAGCATGTAGTTACCTTGGGCATTGCTCGTAAGGGTAACCGATCCAGACGACATCAAGCCCTGGCTGGAGTAGACCTCCAGGTAGGTGTTGCTGTTGCTTTCTACATCAACAGCTCCAACCGACTTGGAAACCAACGTACCAGACGGGGTAATGTCTGCTTTCACGGACAACACCTTCGGCGTGTTCTGCGCCAAGGTAAGGTTCAAACCAGAGAACACCGCAAGACCGTTGACCAACGAGACACCGCCCAATGAGGTAGCGCCATCGTAGAGGTACAGCTTGCTAATGTTAGCCGGAAGACCTGTCGCCGCAGTCGCGCTCCATACGGAGCTCGCAGTTGCCAACGAGAGAGTGATCTTCTTGAGGCTCAAGTCCTCGTTTGAAGCTTCAAGACTGATTCTTGAGAGCTCAACACCGGACTGACCCGCCAAGACAATACCAGACACCGGCGCGCCTGCATCCACCTTGATGGTGACTGCCGGGGTACCGATAGTAATGGTTTGACCAGCTTCCTCAGATGACGGAGTTGATGAAATGGCCTTGGAAGAGTTAATTCCGTAACCACTTACACCCGACGCCGCAATGTTAGCAATAGAACTGCCGGCCGCAGAGGAAATAACATCTGCGTAAACCTCAACTACCACCGCTGTTGACTTCGTGATGGTCACGTTGCCAGAGAACGAGTTTGATGAGTCGTTAGGAGTACCAATGGTTGAACCAAATTGGTTTCCACCGACCAACAATTTCACGTTCTGAAGGTTGCTGGAAGTTGAGAAGGTCAAGTTGATACCAGTCACGCGAATATCGTCAGCACTTGACGCTTGGAAGACGAACTGACCAACTTTGACGTTGGTAGCGCCTGCCGCACGGTTAGTGTTTCCGAATGACGCGTCTTTGGTAACTGTCAGCGTAACATCGTTAACTGACAACTGGTTTGCACCGTACAATGTGGTTTCGTTCGGCAAAGTCGTGTAATCGTTTGTCGAGTAACGCTTTCCGTAGAATCCACCGACGAGCACCGTGTAGTTAGACGATGATGTCGCGGTGCTGGGAACAGAACCCAATACTTCAATGGACTTGGTCTGGCCACTGGGGACAGTCAAGTAAGAAGAGAGGCTCTGGTCAAGCACGCTGCTGTAGCTGCCAGTCCCGTAGGAAGCGCCCTGCAAGCCCGAAGTGCTTGCCGAAACGCTCACATACACAGTTCCTGTGTCAGCGTCGCGAACAGTCACTGTTCCGGTCAACTGTGAATAGCCTGACGCATAGTCAACACCAATGTGCATCTTGCGAATCTCAAAAGTTTCACCAGATGATTTGATGTCAAACTTCGCCAACACAACGTTGTTAGATCCAGGAGCGATGTTACCGCTCGGGCTGCCTGATGCCTTAGTGACAGTCAATGCACCCTGTTTAATCTTGAATCCACCTGTTATGTTCTGCGTGTCAGAGCTAGAGAAGGAAGTTCCAGTACCATCCAACGGAGCGATGTAGGCGCCAGTAGTGACACCCATCACCTTCACGTCGTAATCGTTCTGGATAGACACACGGAAGTATCGGCTTGAGCCGTCCATGATGTCTGCCTTCACCGAGAGATACTTGGTTATACCCTTGTCAATGACATAGGGGCTTGCCAAGTTAAACGTAACGAAGCGTCCAACCGGAGCGTCGGCTGATGCCAACACCGTGCCTTCCTGGGAATACAACTTCCAGTTCTTCACATCGGTTGTTTCCTGGATAGTACCTTCAACGTATACCGTCAAAGATTGAAGCTGAACTGCTTCTTTCGAGTTTGCCTGCTGGAAGCTGAACTTGCCAACTTCAAGCTGCTGATCACCAACCTCAACGTTCCCCGTTGCCGAAGAAATGGTTAAGTAGGTAATACCTGCGACTGACTGATCGTCAACCCAGATATCGGCCAATGAAGATGATCCATCAACAACAGTCATGATGTTGCCGGACAACGGGAAGCTCCCGCTGACGGTTGCACCCTGAATGTCAGATGCTGATGCAATTGAGAAGCTGACGGTTCCAGAACCAGCGGAAGCGTCAATGTTTGCAGCAACAGTCAAGGTTCGTGACTGGCCAGCGCCGACTGCAATGTCATTGCTACCAAAGTCAATTGTTGCCTGACCCTCTGCAGTTAATGCAGTGATAATGTTGCCCAAACGATTTCCGTTTTCATCCCACACGCTTACACCAGAAATGTTGGTGTTTGCGATAAGACCACCACGGGTTACGGTCAAACCGGTGATAGTACCACCAGTTGCGCCACCCATGAAGGTTACGCGAAGCATCGGGTTATACAGAGAACCATCGGCAATTGTTCCAGCTGCCGGGTTGTTGGAAGCAACCATAGCTGTCAACACACCGGTTGAAGGAACAGTGCCAGTCCCTGTGCCGCTACCTGCGTAGTTTGTCGCAATGTAGTTGCGGGTGATCGGACCGAAGTAACCGACTGCTGGGGAAATACCCTTTGCTGCCTGGAACTTCGCGAGCGCTGCCTGTGTCAACGAACCGAAGTACTCGGTTTCATTGCCCGCAGAACCAGCGCCACTCTGAGCGACCAAGTATCCCTGGCCGTTCAGGAATTGCTGGAGAGCTTTAGCATCAGGACCAGTCGAACCCAAGGTGAGGTCTCGAGTCCAGTTGTACAAGGAACCTGATACAGTGCCTCCAGAACCCGTTGACGACAATTGAGCTTGCAATGCCTGGATTTGAGCCAACAGAGCAGAAATCTGCGCCTGAAGCTCAGCGACGGTCTGGCCATGAGCGGCCGGAGCCAAGCTACCAATCATTGCAAATCCCAATACGACAACGAGAAGTCCTTTCGAAACTTTACTCATGATAATAAATTTGCGTTAGAAAAAACTGACTAATATTTATTCCGGATAGTTACTTCATGTGCCCACTATCGACCCGCTGCTTCATCGGTGAGGACGAATCAACAAGCTAGTAAACGAAAGAGTAACTCTTGTTACAAAATAATCTTCCTTTGGTACTACGAACGAGCGCCAAAAGAGTAACAGATGACATTGTAGGTGAATCCCCCCAGAAAAACAAAAACTCACTTGTGGAAAAGTGAGGCTGGATGCATACGACGATGCGCGACACATGCCGCGCGAATCGTTTCGCAAGTTCCACCTCACCCCCCGACGAGACGTTATGCCTTCACGGGGAATAGAACTCACATACTATGTTATGTTCAATCATACCAGAAATGCGCGCCGAACGCAACATCTCTGACCGAAGCACCAAAAAAGGCGACAAACGGCTTTCACAGATTACAACGAACCATCCAAGAGAAACGTTACGCGGAAGAATGCGCTTTCTTTCTAAAAAAGGAATTGGGGCCTCCAGAGCCAATACGCTCAACCACCCCCCTGTCCACTAAACGCTGGATATCGTAGCGTATGGTGCGGGTACTTACCCCCGGCAACGCACTTTTCACGTCATTTATATGACATAAATTTCTCTTTTCAAGTAGTTCCATAATGATTTGTTGCCGTTTTCTGAATGAAACTCCCTGGTTATTGCTTTCTTTTCTGTTCTGTTGAGCTCTCTGGTCATTTCTTGCCGGACTTCCGGCAAGATTCTCTCTATTGTTGCCGGACTCCGGCAAAGCACCTTTGTCTTGTGTTTTTTGAATGTTGCCGGACTCTTGCACTGGTTTCGTGTAACTATTTATTACCGAACCCATGTGTTCTTGTCTTGCCGGACTTTTCTGACTGTAAAACTCTTCTTTTTTGTCATTGCCGGACTCTTGCGTCATATCATTGCCGGACTCTTTTTTATCTATCTCATTGCCGGAAAAGTCCGGCAAAGTACCAAATTCTTTCTCAAAATCAGAATAAAGAACGGGAAGCTCTTTGAGGGCTTCTTCAGCGCTTACTACCTCTTTCTTGCCGGAGTCCGGCAAAAGAGTTCTTTGTTGAGTAAGCCAACCGATAAGTTGGCGCAGATTGCCGATCTCCCGAAGTAACACCGTGGCATTCACTTTGGTAAGTTCTCCCACCCGCAGGGCAAGATGAACCATTTCTTCCAGTCCCGCTAAAGAATCTATGTCTTTATATATAAGGTAGTCCACCGCCCTCTCTTCAAGTCCAAATCTAACCTTGTGACGAGTCATTGGTTCGGCAACACGAAACGCGGCCCATACGACCTCAAACGAACGCTGCTTAAAAAATGTTTCTGAAAATACCATAATGCACTATGAAAAATGGGGAGCGAGAGAAAAACGCGCGTGCACAATGACCCCCGCCCCACAAGACAAAGCACTAACAACTACAAAGGTACACACAACACACACAAACGCACTAATACATCCGCACGCGTTATAAAAGGTATACCCCACTCTCTCCACCCGCGTCAACCCCGTCCCTTCTCTCCTGCCAATCCCACTACTTTTCCACACCCCACAACCCTGCGCCCCACAATACCTCAATCTACATTTCCAAATTTGACGATCGTCAAATTTGGAAATGTAGAAAAAACGCACAGCAAAAGAATCTGGGAGGAGTGCGAGAAGCGATGATGGGGTTATCCCCAAAAATTGCCAACCTATATATAAGTATGCTATACTCCAAGGGAACAAATGTGTGGAACGGTCAGTCCAACAGCACTCTGTCAGCAGGTCGAAGTTAGGTAGTTTTTGCGTCCTCCCATCTCGGGAGGACCTTTTTGTTTCTACTCCCTTTTTATTTTTAAATTAATCACTCCTTATGCAAAACTCGCCCCCCGGCGCCTCCTTTGCGCCAAAAATGCCATTAAAGAAAATGATTCTGTTCTTCGTCGGTATTATCATTTTGGTCGTAGGAGCCATACTCTTATGGACCTACTACCTAAGCCCGTCCGCGAGAGAATCACGCCGAATAGAACAGCAGTATCAACAATACACCGACTGGAAGGACTTCTACGAATCTGCAATGCGGGCCGATATCTATGGAGGATCCACCCCCCAAGAAACCCTCGACCTGTTTATATCAGCACTCGAAAAGGAAGATGTTGAGCTGGCTAGCAAATACTTCTGGCTGGAAGAGGACGGAAAACCAGATCAAATGTGGGTGGATGGACTGCAACAAGCAAAAAGCGAGGGGAGGTTGGAAGAGATAATTTCTATAATAAAGAAATCGATTCCGTCAGAGAGAAATACTGGATCAGAAGACACACATGAATTCATTGTCAAAAATACGAACAATGAAGTTGAACGTTCTATAATCCTTAAATTCAATACCTACTCAAACATATGGAAAATAGAAAGCTTATAATTTGCTTGTTTTGTTGTTTTTTGGGTAGCGCGGCAAGCTATGCGCTCGCCTACAACACAGACACGCACGCCCTGCTTACGCAAGAAATCGCAAATCTTTATAATAGCGAGAGTCATATCCCAATAGAAGACTCCCTCGTCCCCTTTCTTGTCGATGGCTCGCGAAAAGAGGATGAAGTCCCACGATGGATGAATCATTTCTACGATCCAATCTACCAGCGAGGTCTTTCCAGCCCAATCCTGGGGTCATGGCCGACATCAACGCAATGGGCAAACGACGAAATCCTGCAAGGGAAAGCGCAGTACAGAATAACCGCGACAATCGCCTCAATTCTTACCGCTCTACAAGAAAAACGCATTTCAGCGCTCTCGACCGAGAGCGCTTTTACGTGGGACAAAGCCCTGAAGTACTGGATCTGGGGAGAAAGAGAAAAGGCCATATTCACGCTGGGTCATGTGCTCCATCTCATAGAAGACGTGGGGGTTCCCGACCACACAAGAAATGACGAGCACGCGGGAGGAAGTCCCTACGAGGAATGGGCATCCCGTTACACACCACAAACTCCAGATCCAAGCCTTGCCAGAAATAACAAAGAGTATCCACTATATCCATCACTTGAAAATTATTTTGATGAACTCGCCAATTACTCAAATAAGAATTTTTATAGCAAAGACACGATGGGCATTCAAAGTGGGTACAGCTCACCAACCCCAGATTTTTTTATAAAAATATTGGGTAGAAATTATGCTGCTAAAAAGATAGGAGGGCAAGATCATTTAATATCTCTCATAAAATCGACAAAAGGAAGTATCATTGCATACAAAGAAGATATATCTATAGAAGACGAAGTGGTTTTATCGGATTACTGGCAACTTCTCTCGGCAAAGACCGTGAAAACTGGAGCGGGGGTATTAGATCTATTCTTTAAAGAAGTAGAGCGCCTCAAAGATGATCCGGCGTTCACGCAAAAAAGGGAGTCATTCTTGGGCCAGATAACTAAAACGGCACAATCCGCTCTTAAGAACCTTAAGAATTCATGGGACAAGCTATTTGGTTCGGGGTTTCAGACCGTAACCACTATCCCGCTAGAACCATTGTCTCCGCCCTCCACACAAGAAAACCCACAACAAAATGTTTCTCCTCCCAAAACTCAAAACACAAATACAGTCATGCCACCAGCGGTTAGTAATATCTCCGCACCAAAAGACACCCTCACTGTATCACGAGTAATAGATGGCGATACTATCGTACTCACAAATGGGGAGATTGTTCGATACATAGGGATAAACGCGCCCGAACTCTCCGACACCACATCACAAAACCACTGCTTTGCCCTACGAGCAAAAAAACAAAATGAGGCCTTTGTGCTTAACAAAGCAGTACTCCTCCAAAAGGGACCGGAAGAAAAAGACACGTACGGGAGATTGTTGCGATATGTGTGGATAGGAGACGATCTCATTAATGCAAAACTTATCGAAAGCGGCGCGGTATACGCATTTGATTTTGGCCACCCACACGAATTATCAAACGAATTTAAACAACTGGAGCAAAGCGCCAGGAAACGCAGGGTTGGTCTGTGGGGAGAGTGTGTCGAACAAGAACCAAAAAAAGAGACGGAGAACAAAATCACACCCACAACGACGTCGTGTCCGTTTGAATCCACAAAAATCTCCCCACAAAGGACACTTGTTATTAACGAAATTGCGTGGATGGGGAACCAGAACAGCAGTAATGATGAGTGGATAGAAATAAAAAATATATCGTCTCAAAAAGTTTCTCTCGATGGATGGCGACTCATAAATCAAAGTGGTTCGCTTTCTATGATATTAGACGAGAACAAAAACTCCCTGTCCCCGGGGGCTCTTATGATATTGGAAAGAACAGACGACCAGAGCGCGCCGAGCGTAGCCGCAGATGGTATATATTCCGGAGCTCTTTCAAATGCCGGCGACTATCTCAAACTCATCAGCCCATCGTGTGAGGTTTCTGATTCCGTAGATGCACGCGACGGATGGCCAGCCGGAGACAATAATACCAAACAGACAATGGAACGCTCTCCCACATTAACATGGCATCATTCAATCCTTGGTAACGGAACACCAAAGAAGGAAAATTCGTCGGGGCCACTTAGTATAGCGGGGGGTGGAGGTGGAAACACTCCACAAAACAACAACCAAGAAACCGAAGAATTGAATTCTAATGAGCCAATTCCAACCCTGCGAATAAACGAAATTATGTATAATCCGCCGGGGTCTGATGATGGAAGTGAGTGGGTGGAAATATACAACACCGGAACCTCAACCGCCGATCTTTTACAGTTAAAGCTAATCGAAAACGGGACAAGACACAGCATAACCAGCACGCAAGGAACCACACTAGATACAGGAAAGTATGGAGTTATTGCGGATGACGCAGCCATATTTCTTTCTGTGTATCCCTCATACACCGGCACTCTCTTTGACAGTTCATTTTCCCTTTCAAACAGCGGGGAAGAGCTGGCGCTGGAATACGCCGGATCACGAATTAACTATATTGCATACACATCCGACATGGGCGCAAATGGCAACGGCTCATCACTCCAGTATATAGATAATGATTGGGTAGAAGCACCACCCACCCCCGGAGAAGAAAACCACAAAGGCGCCTCACTCGTCGAATCAACTACACCAGCAACGCATATTGTGATAAGCGAAATGCAGGTTTCGGGAACGTCTCCGGAGGATGAATTCATAGAGTTGTATAATCCAACAGACATTGCACAGCCTCTTGATGAACTCGCCATCCACTATGTAAGTGGAAAAGCTACCAGCACCGAAAACGAGGTGAAGAAAAATTTTCCTTCTGACGCGATAATTTCACCAAAGAGCTTCTACCTCCTCGCCCACAATAACGGCATATTTGCATCACGGGCTGATATGACATATGCCAGCTTTTCTCTCTCCTCCATTCAAACCGGTGGGCATCTGATACTTGCCACAGATGACCATCTCTCCGCGTGGGATGATCCTAAGATCATAGACTCAATTTCATATGGATCTCCCGTCTCCTCGACATACCAACTCGCGCCCCTTCCAAACGGAAACGAAAGTGTTGAAAGAAAAACGGTCATCGACGGTCACTGTTCACAATCAACCAACGCACATGAGTTTGAGGGGAACTCGTGTGACAGAAACTCCGCAGAAGATTTCGACATACGAATAAATCCCAAACCCCAAACAGCGCTCAATTTCCCCGAACCACGAGAAAAACCAGAGAGACCAACCATCGCCCAACACGCACATAATCCCGAAGATCTCACCATATCGCTTTCGTGGAACGAGGTGGCTGACTTTTCCGGCAGTACCGCATCAACCTCATATGTGGTGCTCTACAACGAGGAGGAGATACAGACGATAGCCACCTCGACATCAATACGATATAAAACAGTAGGAACTTATTATGATACATCAGTACTATCACAAGATGCGGAGGGACTCAGGAGCGAACCATCCCAATCAATCACGATAAATATCCCGTCATTTGTCTCTGGTATTTACGCACATCAAGAAAGCACCTCCACCCCGTATGTTGTCGATTTATATTTTACCCAAAAACCATATTTCCCCGATCCCTTCGGAGATCCTTCTCATAATGCATGGGGCCTTATAGTACTGCACCTTAACCAAGACCCCCCGGAGACCTCACGATATTACTGGCAAGAGGATATGCCACGAGAGACGTCAACCATTCCCCTTCTTTATCGTCGATGTCACGGGCACGAATCGGAGGATCCCTACATACTTATCCCTGACACGGAGCAGAAATGTGGAATAAGCGGAGAGGCATATAATGCTGGCATTGACTTCTTACAAACCGAAGACGCTCATATTTCCACGTTGTCACCGACCCTCCAAAATCACCCCCTGTTCAAAAATGAAGACAATTATCTTACCGTGGGGTTCTATGCAACCGACGGCATGGTGATGTCTGATGGACGAATGCCCCGCTTTGCTCTAGTAGCACGGGATATTACTCAATACCCAATAGACAAAGTGCCTCCGTATAGCGAACCAACGCTTTCTGGTGATATAAACACCGAACTAAAAAATGAGCTGTCTCAACTTCACATCTCATGGAACTCCGCGCGGGACCCAGATTCTGTGGACACCGCTCTCAACTACCAGGTACGATGGACAGCCGATGGAGACTGGGAAGAGAATGGAGCCAAAACGAACGCATCTATATCAGTTACGCCAGAAACCGTTCTGGAGATAGCGGTTCGAGCCTACGACAGTACCAACAAATACTCTCAACCACTTACATTGGTATGGGAATATCCGCAATCACAAATATATATTTTACAAGACCACGCGGGGTCCTGGAGCGAAGAGTTTGGAACCAAAAATCCAAACTGTTACCACACATGCCCAGATAGGGCCGCGCTACAGAGTATAGAGGTAGATGAAGCGACAGATATCAACTTCGTCGTTGTTTCGGTAAAGAATGAAAAAATTAATGACAGAGCCACGTTCCGTATGGCACTTTACACGCAGACAGACGAAAAACCGAACTTCACCCAAATGTTGGGAGAGACATATCTTTTCAATCAAATAAATCTGCAAGGCGAAGAGCTCACTTTCCGGTTTCCTGAGCCAATTCATCTTGATGCCACGACACCCTATTGGCTTGTATTAGACGTTACAGAATACAGTGACATTCGCGGATATGAACGGACATCATGGCGAGTTGCAACAGCCTCTGGCGATCCATACCCGAGCGGAATGTATGTGTCAGGAATTGCTGCGGGTCCATGTGACGCGGGAGCGCCTATTTGCGAATTTATTCCACAATCAACGATTGATTGGTACATGAAAATCGGTCTCTCTCCCTAATACCCACAATATTCACACATACATTTCCAAATTTGACGATCGTCAGATTTGGAAATGTAGACATATAAGACATGGATATATGCGTTCTATATACTTCAAGAAAATAAAATGAACAAAAAACACCTCACGAAAAAAGATACGGTGCTAGAGACACTTCTGGAGGCGGGTGGAGGAGGAATTTCGTTCCTGGAGGCTATTTTAAGATGTGGCTATGGCGCTTCCATACAGAAAATAATGCGCGCGCACCAAGACGGTATCGCCCCTCAAGTAAAAAACATAGAACGTTTCTCAATAATGATATCGAAACTTAAAAAAGAGGGTTTAATATCAAAGAGTGGTCGTGGCTTACAATCACGCCTGAAACTGACGTCCTCCGGAAGAAAGCGCATTAAAGAAAAAGCGCCTTTAAACATATACGAAACTGAAGATAGTGATTCTATCGTAATTATAATTTTTGATATCCCCGAAAAAAAACGTGGTTCGAGAAATTGGCTTAGAAATATCCTCATAAGTATAAATTTCACAATGATACAGAAAAGTGTTTGGATGGGAAGAAAAAAAATACCAAAAGAAATGCTAGATGACATGAGAAAGATGAGGATATTAGAGCACATAGAAATACTCACTATAAAAGGAGGCACCATAGAAGAAGGGTGAGGA
>Ga0210057_1006182_pt1 | contig 14983 bp, 15 predicted proteins | sample CryGeyCG2114_010_2_FD_183968 | JGI IMG/M metagenome (GOLD analysis project Ga0210057, IMG submission 183968) | Groundwater microbial communities from aquifer - Crystal Geyser CG10_big_fil_rev_8/21/14_0.10 (SPAdes) (version 2) | ecosystem: Environmental > Aquatic > Deep subsurface > Groundwater ... | reverse complement strand
TGGTCGTGGAGACGGCGTGCCGTATAGCTGAGAAGAGTAGCACAAAAATAATTGTCGTCACCGTTCTTACCACTGATACCGCAATTGGTCAGGCTAATTGGCAGGAGCACGATCGCAGGGTTGCTGAGCGTGCAGATATCGCTCTTCGATACGATGCCTACGGAGTAACGTGTGCTGTTTCTGACCTGTCGGAACTGCGAAAACGCTTTGCAGCGAAGCTTCGGTACGTCACGCCCGGCATTCGGGAGCGGCTCGATGACCCGCATGAACATAAAGCGCCAGCAGACCCAGAAAAAGCCGTACGAGAAGGGTCGGATATGCTTGTGGTAGGGCGACCAATTCGTGAACCTCGAGTGGGCGTTGCTCCTGCAGATGCCGCAAGAAGTATTCGCCTGGAAATGCAAAAAGGAGAGCGTCACTGATGCAAAGGAAAACCGAAAAAGAGTGGCTTGAACTGTTTGAGCGCTACGGTGCTATATGGCGCTACGGTGGAAACCACACACTTCCGCACCCGATTCTTGCGAGCGGAATGCATGCAAACGGATACTTTAATTCCGCAGTACTAACCGCTCATTCACTGCTTCTCAGTGAACTCGGGGCAGGTCTTGTTGAGAAAATGTATCCCGGCGGATTCCAGCCTCGTGAAGCATTTCCAACTGTTGTGGTGGGGCCGGAGCGTGGCGCAAACGGCCTTGTCCAAGCGGTTGCACAGGCCCTCCCCTATGGCGCAAAGTGCTTTACGCTGCCTAAGGACGAAGCGACTGGAATGTTCATATCTGACCGGTACCTCTCCCTAATTGGGAACGATGACCGGATTCTGGTTATTGAAGATCGAATTACATCAGGCGCGTCCGCGCAGAAGGTTGCGGCCACATTCCTTGTGAGAAAACTTCATGTCATGCCTTATTACTGCGCGCTCACAAAGCCATCAGGGATGCGGTCGGTGTACGAACGCAAAATCCTTGCGCTTGCAGACGTTGATTTCTCAGTACACCCTTCACACGACTGTCCGATGTGCCGTGGAGGTTCTCCCGCGCTTGGAGATGTCAAAGATAACTGGCATTTGTTCTTCGACTAGAAAACGGCCCTCTGGGGCCGTTTTTTTTGATTCTGGAGACTGCTTACTTATTTTTAAGATACGCAAGCATTGTATCTGCATCTGAAACCTCAAACGGATCATCTTCACAGTTATCCGAGTAACCGGGCTCAATAAATGCTTTTTTAATCTCTCCGTCTTCAACGTATGCGCTAAAACGCCAACTACGTTCACCGAAACCGAGATTATCTTTCTTCACCATCATCCCAAGTCCGCGAGTAACTGCACCGGAACCGTCCGGAAGGAGCTTCACGTTCTTAATGCCAAGATCCTTTCCCCAGGCGTTCATTACATATGCATCGTTAACGGAGATGCAGTAGACTTCGTCGACTCCCGCAGCTTTAATTTCATCGTACTTTGCATCAAAACCCGGAAGATGCGTCGAAGAGCACGTTGGCGTAAAGGCGCCCGGCAAAGAGAAGATAACAACTTTTTTCCCGCCAAAAATTTCATCAGTTGAAACCTCCTTCCACTCGCCATTCACCCGAGTCTTAAGCGTTACTGATGGGATTTTCTTCCCTTCTAGTGTTGGTGTGTCCATAATTTCTTTGTGTTACTGTTCTAAGTACTCGCAGTATACCACAATAAATATGACCCGTCCAAAAATTGTCGCTATTCTTGGCCCTACCGCCACTGGAAAAAGTTCTTTGGCAATTCTGCTTGCCAAGAAGTGTGGTGGAGAAATTATCTCTGCTGACTCTCGCCAGGTATATCGTGGCCTTGATATTGCAACCGGCAAAGTAACAGAGGAGGAAATGAATGGCATTCCCCACCACCTCCTTGATGTCGCACATCCGCAGGAGCAGTTTACCGTTGCTGATTTTGTCCATCTCGGCGAGAAAGCCATTGCACATATTCTAAAGAGAGAAAAAGTTCCGATTATCGCTGGGGGCACAGGTTTTTATATTGAAGCACTGATTGATGGTGCGCTCTTTCCACACGTGCCTCCAAATGAGGAGCTGCGCGCCGAATTAGAAAAGCTCTCCGCACAGGAACTGGTGAAGCGCCTTGCCGAGCTTGATGCAACACGGCTTGAAACCGTAGATACTAAAAACAAAGTGCGTTTAATTCGAGCAATTGAAATTGCAGAGACGCTCGGGAGTGTGCCGGCTGTGGCGAGAGGTGAAAAGTATGACCCTCTACGTATTGGTCTTGATATGCCGGACGATGAATTGCGGGAAAGTATCAAGGCGCGAACAGAAGAGCGGGCGAGGTGTGGGATGTTTGATGAGGCTAAGACGCTTTTTGAAAATAGCTTAAGCTATGAGCGCATGAATGCACTTGGTCTTGAGTACCGCATACTGGCGCAGTGGCTGAAAGGAGAAATTTCAAAAGAAGATGCGCTTAAGAGAATCGCTGTAGCTGACTGGCAGTATGCAAAACGCCAACGCACGTGGTTTAAGAGAGATGCGCGGATTGAGTGGTATCACCCAAATGAAAAAGACGCGGTAATAAAGCGTGTTTCTCGCTTTCTCCAATCAACTCAATCAGCTGATTCGGTTGATTCTATGGAATGATTTCCGCTCCGGGGCAAAATGAGAGCCCGAAATTATTTCCTGCAAGAAACTCGTTGGTATTTTCATCAACAAAGACCCATACGTAGAGCTCACACACACTTTCCTCTGCTATTCCAAGAGTGCTTAGAAATGTGCTTTCTGCTAACTCACGCGCTTCTTTCAGTGGCTCACTCTGCAGGTAAATGTAAAAAGTGCTCTGCGGACGGTTGAAGTAAATAAGAAAATCTTTATCAAAGCCGCCGGCAACAAATTTCTGATCGTCACTGAGCGGATAGCCAAACTCCGCACCAATTGCAGTCGTCGTAGTACCTACTGCAACTGTCGACTCTTGAATAGCGTCAGCACGTATAGCCACAACTCCATTTTGTCCTTGTATAGCTTCATACTCCCCGCCACTACCAACAATGCCATTACTGCCAGAGGAATCAGGAAAAAGGAGCGGCTGTCCATCTGCATCGATGTCTACAAAGTTCGGCTCCACAGGAGTAAGGAAGTAAAAATACCCAGCTACTGCAACTCCGACCAGAGCAAATAAGACAAGTGCTGTAATAAAAAATTTCATATTAATCGCAAGCGCCGGTAGTATTTACGTGCCAGTGGTCTTTTTCTCTCAACCAGCACCTTCCTGATGGATCTTTCCACAGCGTTCCAATACTATGCGGTCTGATATATGTCAGATTATTTTTAGTCCATGTCGCCAATTTATTTGTTCCATCTGCAGTATTAAAAGATAAGTCTAAACGATTTCCATCATCGTGTGTTTTGTGCCCCGCCTCACTTCCCCCTGTGACCCACACTTTACAATTGCAACTCTGCGCCAATCCGATAAGAAAATTTTTTGATGACGATGTAAGACGACTTACATCGGTGCATCCTCCTGGTGTTGCTTTATATGACACACCAGGGGGACATGCACCTTTATTTACCACGATTCCGTACTTGGCAAGCTCCGCACGTGCTTGTGCTTCCTGCTGTGCCTTTGTCGCCGCGTCTCGTGTATCAGTCCCCGCCTTCACCGTCGTTGCAGTTGTCACTTGTTTTGAGCAAAGTGAACCTCCTGAGAGGGCTTGCGAAGACTCGCACGCTTGCTGCGTCGCGTGACACTGCCGTACCCCGTCCGGCCCCGTATAACAGTAGCCAGTTCCGGAGGAGGTCGTTATAACTGATCGTATTTGGCAATTCCCAGCCCCGCTTGCCGCCTCACACTGCGCCAATGTCGCATAGCATCCCCGTGGACTGCACGACTGGTACGCGGTGCTCGTAACCGAGACCCCTTCCGGAATTGTGCTCCCAGGGCGTTCTGCTTTTTGCTGACAGGCAATACCATTCCACGGTAGCAGCAAGTTCTGTGTATTGTTTGTCATCACCTTAAGAATGGTATCGATAATGAGCCATGCACCGAGGATAATGATAAGTCCAATGACAACACTGCTGAATATTCGCTTTGCCAATTTTAACCGCTTTTCATTGCCTGTATTTGCCATCCATAACACCCCTGCAATTGCGAGCATTAAAGCCCCGACGATTGCAGCAACAAGCACCAGGAAATTAAGAATATTTTGCAGTAATTGATTGACATAGCAGAGTTGGCACTCCGGCCCTTGGCACGGAACGATTCCGCCGGAAATAGTTTGCGCTCCCACAAAGTTCGGCAGAAAAAGAATACTGCCTGAAATGATAATCGCGGCAAAAATAATAAGCTGTGGAATATACGCTCGAAGCGTTGCTCTCATTACTCCCTATAGTAGCAAGGAAATTTATTTTAAAGTCGGCAAAATAGACATAGTTGTTTAGAAGTGCTATTCAAGATAGAATCGCTCCATTGGGCCTGTAGTTTAGTGGTAAAATTTCGGTCTCCAAAACCGACGTCCCAGGTTCGAGTCCTGGCGGGCCCGCAACAGTTAAAATCAGAATGAGTATTCTTATTTTATGTCTGTTTCGAGGTACTGGCAGGGCTCGAAAGACGGAGGCGGGGCACCCTCTGGGTCGACGAGTCGGGGTCGAGAATATTCCGAGATGACGTTGGAATGATTCGTGACCGAGTCCTGGCGGGCCCGCAACAAAAAAAGCGCCGAATACGCTTTTTCTGAGAAGCTTTAAGCTAAAAGCTCGTCTACTTCTTCGCTTCTTTGTAGAGCGTGTGTGCCCGAGCTATCGGATTGTATTTCTTAAGTTCAAGCTTCCGTTCCACCCCCTTTTTATTCTTGAATGAATAATAGACATGGCCTTTGCCAACTCCTTTTTCGTCTCCAACGGAAACCATTTTTATTAGTCTATCCTGTGACATACCGCAATACTTTACGCCACTATTACCTACCGGTCAAGCTAGAGGGTTGTTGCGCCCTCGCAGAAGCTGAAACCGAGGTTTTTATTGTACAGAAAGGCATTTACCTCATACGGAACTGCCACGAGATACGGAAGCGCACAGGCAAGATCGGGCGATATGCCGAGAGCCTTCAAAAGTGCGTTTTCAGCCTCTTTGCGCACTTCAGCTAGTGGTTCCTGTTGCAGCACAACCGTGAAGCTCCTGTCGAGGCCGACATAAATCACCGAATACGCCTCTTCTTTGCCACCCGCAATAAGATAATCCGGTGGGTACGTAATGACGGTATTGTTCACTCCAATTACCTGTGTCGTCGAACTTATTTGATTCTCCGGTGTGCGAAAGTCAGGCGCGGTAATCGTCTGTCCGCCGGAAAGAGCGACATCAATGTATCCTGGGAATTCCTTCGTTTCCTTAAAATAATCAGCCGCACCGCCAAATGGGTCAAGCACTCCGCCCGCATCATCACGTACCTGATTCACTGACGGTTGCTGCACGCCTAGAATAAGCATGTAGAAAATCCCAGTAATAATTGCAACAGAACCGAAAATAATAAGTGTCCACTTCATACTAATCTCCACACGTACCCTTTTGCCTCCACGGCTGGTATACAATTTTTGGATTCTGAACGAGCCTTTTTGCGGTATTTAAATTGCACGCGGTATTTTTCGCAAGAGCGACGCAGGTATTGTATTTGTTGCGATCAACAATAGTGTACCCCCATCCGGCTGTGCCGGGGTATGAACGCTTCATGATTGGAACATATACCTGCCCTGGATTGTCGAGCTTAAAGGCGGTTCGACAATCAACCGGTGGTTGATTCGGACAATAGATGAGGTGTTGGGTGAGGTTTATCTGAAACGCTCCGACCGAAAATGCGTCTCCGCTTGCGAGTTTGTCGACCTTTGATTCAATTTGAAAATCTCCGGCGCTCTCACGCATACAGTAGCACGACATCTTCGATGCGTGTTGCGCTCCGAACGTATTGGCCATATTGTCGTAACTGCAATTACCCGTGGCAATTGTTGTCGGTACCTGAGTGTTTTTAACCGCAATTGCTGATTGAGTAACCGAGCAGGCGCCAGCATTCCCAAATCCTTGGCTTCTGAACTTTTCACACTCCGCGGCCGTGCCGAAACATGTCTTCGCGCTCCCACCGGTCGAGTCAGTCGTGGTGGTGCAGAAGATTTTTACTGAAACACCTTCTGGAATAGTGCTCCCCGGTCGGTCTGCCCGTGCGACACACTCAATTCCTCCCCACGGCTTGCCTAAATCTGCAGTATTGTTCGTCAGTACTTTTAGGAGTGAGTCAATAAGAAGCCACGCGCCGAGGACGAGAATAAGTCCTATAAAAACTGCTGAAAAAATTTGCTTCGCGAGGGTGACTCTTTTTTCGTTTCCAGTATTTGCCATCCATATAATACCCGCTACCGAGAACATCAGTGCGCCAATAACTGCGACAGCTGCGACAAGAAATTTCAGGACATTATCAACGAGCTTTGTCACATAGCAAAGCTGGCACTCCGGCCCTTGGCACGGAACAATTCCGCCCGGTACGGTCTGCGCGCCAGCAAGTGCTGGAATAAAAAGAATTGCTCCTAAAACAAGAAGCACACATACAATTACGAAAAGTGGTACGAACTTTCGCAGAGTCATTGAGTATATGGTAACAGGAAAAACGAGACCGAAATCTTTTTATTTGTGCAAAAGAATGCTCCTTGAAGTAAATCGTCAAGAAAGGTAGAATCCTCTTTGTAACTGCGAATGCGTCGGTGGCAGAGTGGTCAAATGCAGCGGACTGTAAATCCGCCGGGCGTAGCCCTACGGGGGTTCAAATCCCTCCCGGCGCACAAAAACAACTGAACCTCACGCGGATAGCGTGGGGTGATTTTGTTTTGTAGCAAGCTGGAGGGATTTGAAAGACGGAGACGGTACACAAGACGAGCATTGCTCGTGCTTGTCGACGAGTCGGGGTCGAGAGTACTTAGTTTTTTATGAGCGGAGCGAAGTAAAATGCTTAGTAACGTGTGACCAAATCCCTCCCGGCGCACAGTAGAAAATCCTCTCCTCTTTGAGAGGATTTTTTACCGTGACCCTGCCGTTGCTCGTTTCTGTGTTGTGCGTTTGCGTGGCGCCTGTTTTTTACGCACCGAAACACGAAATTCTCCATCAACGTAATCAACAATCACGCGGCCTCCCTCCATAACGCCTTTGGAAACCATCATGCTTGCAATCGGAGTAAGAATCTTAGTTTGTATAAGTCGCTTCAGCGGTCGGGCGCCATAGGATGGATTGTGTCCCTCTCGAGCGAGTGCGGTAAGTGCCTCAGCTGAAACAGAAAGCTTGATATCTTTTGCGGCAAGGCGTTCTGCCACAATACCGGTTTGGATTTTTACAATTTCTTTCATTGCCTCTGTCGAAAGAATGTTGAAAATGATGATTTCATCAAGGCGGTTGAGGAACTCCGGCCGGAAGTAATTTTTCAACTCACGCATCACTTTTTCCTTACTTTCCTCGTACTGCGTATCGTCACTGTCATTACTTGCGGTAAATCCGAATTTCGCCATATTGTCGATATGGTGCGCGCCGATATTTGATGTAAGGACAATCACCGTATTGCGAAAGTTTACCTTGCGTCCCTTTGCGTCCGTCAGGTAGCCATTATCAAGCACCTGCAAAAGAATGTTGAAAACTTCCGGATGCGCCTTTTCTATCTCATCAAAAAGGAGCACTGAATACGGGCGGTGGCGAATAAGCTCAGTGAGTGAACCACCCTCATCGTGTCCGACATAACCCGGCGGCGAGCCGATCATTTTCGCAATTGAGTGTTTCTCCATGTACTCAGACATATCTACCCGAATAAGCGCGCTTTCATCGTCAAAGAGAAATTCCGTAAGCGCTTTCGTAAGCTCTGTCTTTCCGACTCCGGTAGGACCAAGGAAAAGGAATGAACCGATCGGCCGGTGCGGGTCAGCAATACCGGCACGAGAACGCTTCACCGCGTCTGAAATTTTCTCAATTGCCTGATCTTGGCCGATGATGCGCCCCTTGAGCGTCTCTTCCATGCGCGAGAGCTTCTCTGCCTCCTCTTCAAGCATGCGCGCAACCGGAATACCTGTCCACCGTGAGACGACCGCGGCAATATCTGATTCAGTAATTTCTTCTTTCAGAATCCTGCGAGAGCTTTGCAGTTTCTTTAAGCGTTTTGTCTTCGTTTCAAGTTCTTTTTCAATTCGCGGCATTTCCGCGTAGCGAATCTCAGCGGCGCGCGCGAGATCCGCGACCGCCTCGGCACTCTCAGCCTCTACTTTAAGATTTTCAAATTCTTCTTTCAGTGCCTTAATGTCTGTAAGCACCTCTTTTTCATTGCTCCACTTTAGCTCAAGTTCGGATGTTTTTTCCCGATGCTCTGCGATTTCTTTTTCAATTTTTCGTGTACGCTCTTTCGCCTTCTTGTCATCTTTCTCAACATCCTTTTTGAGCGCTTCTTTCTCTATCTCAAGGCGCATAATTTTCCGGTGTGCCTCCTCCAGCTCTGGCGGTTTGTTTTCAAGCGATATGCGAAGTGACGAAGATGCCTCGTCAATAAGGTCGACTGCCTTGTCCGGCAAAAAACGATCTGCAATATAGCGAGCCGAAAGAGTTGCCGCCGCCACAATTGCATCGTCAGTAATGTGCACGCCATGGAAGAGTTCGTACCGCTCCTTAAGACCGCGCAAAATTGCTATCGCATCTTCAATTGAGGGTTCATGTACGTGTACTGGCTGGAAACGGCGAGTCAGTGCCGGGTCGCGCTCAATGTATTTCTGGTACTCCTTTAGAGTCGTTGCGCCAATAACTCGCAGCTCTCCGCGGGCAAGGGCGGGTTTCAGCATATTGCTTGCATCCATTGCGCCTTCTGCCGCACCCGCACCCACCAGTGTATGAATTTCATCAATAAAGAGGATGATTCGCCCTTCGGCTCGTTCAACCTCTTTCATAATATTCTTTAAGCGCTCCTCAAATTCCCCGCGGTACTTTGTACCAGCAATAAGAAGACCGAGGTCAAGCAGTACAAGCTCTTTGTCCTTCAGCGATTCCGGAACGTCGCCGCTTGCCATGCGCTGCGCAAGCCCTTCGGCAATGGCAGTCTTGCCGACCCCGGCTTCACCGATAAGAATAGGGTTATTTTTTGTGCGGCGGGAGAGAATCTGAATGACGCGCGTAATTTCGGTGTCACGCCCGATGACCGGGTCAAGCTTGTTTTCACCTGCCATTTTAGTCAGCGAACGAGTGTAGCGGCCAAGCGCACGGAATTGTTTCGGTGCGCCCCCGTCCATTTCATCGCTCTCGCGAATCTCCTGCAGGACTTCGTGCGCAAGCTGTTTACTGATACGGAACCGAGCAATAACCTCTCGCACGGGGCCTGGATTATCAAGAATTGAAAGAAAGAGGTGCTCAGTTGAAACAAATGAATCGCCGAGGTCGCTTGCGACTTTGGCGGCGTGCTCAAGCACCTGCGCGAGCTCCGGCGTAAGATAGAGCTGGTAGCTTGGTGAGAGGACTGATGCCGCCTCAGGACCGTCTATAGCCTCAAGGAGAGTGTCAGTAAGTAAAATAGTATCGACATCAAGACGCTCGAGAATCGAAAGCACTACACTCTCTTCCTGTAAGACGAGTGCTGTAAGGAGATGCAGAGGGTTCACATGGTTTTGCCCACGCTCAATAGCAAGCTCGTGCGCCTTGCGAACCGTTTCCTTTGCTTTATTTGTGAAATTATTGAATGGAGTCATAGCACATTGTACGCAACCACTCGTTATTCATTCGCACTACTAGTGGCTGCTGCCTCTTCTGTGGCGGCGGTTAATTCTTGTAATTGTGTTTTAACGACCCGAATCGGTGTAAAACTACCGGCAGAACGTGCGCGGCTTTCAAACGTGCTTATGCCGATCACTTCCCCGTAGATGTTTATCAAGATTCCTCCTTTGACGATTTCCGAAGCTGTCATGCCTGTATTTACTCCTTCAAGCACTGAAACAGTTTTCGGTTTTTCGTCTTTCGGCGCATCTTCAGGCAATGGCACCTTCTGCTCTACTTCATCAAAGCCTGAAATAATTCCTGTAGCAACAGAGAGTTGCCCAAGTGAGCCGAGCGCAATAACCGTCTGCCCGAGTTTCAGCGCATTGATATCCGCATACGTTATCGTTTGCAGACTTGGCGCCTTTTCCCCTTCCGGAACAACTATCTCGATAAGAGCAATTGAGTGCGCGGCCGCATTGTCAAGAACAGTTGTTTGATACTCAACACCTCCTGCGGTACGGACGGTATACGTACCCCCCTCAACAATAATGCCGCTATCAGTTGCAATAATGCCCTCTTGTGTGAGTGCCACGCCGTTTCCAATCATCACCGGCCCGTCTTCTGTAACTTTATAAATTGAAACGAGCGCCTTGGCATTTGTAGCAATAGATTCCGTAAGAATGTCGTCTTCCTTGATAACTTTTGTTACCTCTTTTGTGATAACACTGGCACTTTGTGTTTCTCCCGGCACGACACGTTCAACCGTTCGCTCAACGACTCGGTTAATCGTTTGGGTAACGACAGGAGGTGCCTGATCAAGGAGGGTGATGGTAACGATACCGGTTGCAATCGACGTAACGAAGCTCACCAGCAAGGTCAGCATTACAATCTGCGCCTTCGTCAATCGCTCTATATCCATACCTGTATCATACCAAATGTTTATTGTATTCCCAGTAACGTACAGAGCGTCCTAGTAAAACAATAAAACAATTAATTACCTCTGTCAAATTTCTGCATAAAGCGCACGAGTGCTTTAAGCGTGTACGCCATATCCTTCTGTGTTGTTTCTTTTCCAAGCGTCATCCGAATTGCACCGCTCTCTCTCTGCGAAAGCCCAAGCTCCTCAAGTACGTACGAAGCAGAACCACGTACCCCTAAGCATGCACTTTTCGTTGAAACCGCAATCCCCTCCTTATCAAGCCAGACTGCCAAATACTCATGGTCGATGCCTGGAATCGTTATGTTAATATTATTCGCTACGCGACGCGTGCGCGAACCATTCAGTTGCGCGCTCGGTATCTTCTCTCGCAGTGCCGTAATAAATGTGTCACGGATCGTCTGTACGCGGGCACTTTGCTCTGCCCTGCCCGCAACCGCATTTTTAAGCGCACACGAAAGACCGACGCACAGTGCTACATTCTCAGTTCCCGCCCGTATCCCATTTTCTTGTGAACCGCCAAAAAGTACCGGCACGAGTCGCGTGCCGTGCGCAACGTAGAGCAGCCCCGCTCCTTTCGGGCCGTACAGCATCTTGGCGTCAAGCGTCATAAGATCGATTCGCAGGTGGTGCGGCAGTACGTTTTCCCACAGCGGCGCCTGGCTTGCGTCAGTGTGGAAAAGAATTTTTGTACCATGCTCTTTTTCATACCCTCGAATGCATCGGCCGATGTCACGAATGTTTTGCACAATACCAACTTCGCTATTTACGTATCCGATGGAAACAAGCTTCGTCTCTTTTGTTAGCGATTCACGCACCGCCTCAACTGACACCACACCCTCGCTGTCAACCGGTACGTAGGTTACGCTCGCCCCCTGTTGCTTTAACTCTTCACAGACTCCTTTGACTGACGGATGCTCAATTGCGGTTGAGATGACGTGTATGGTGTCCATTTTTTCACCCGCATCAAGCAGCGCGCGCACTGCGCCCAGAAGCGCAATGTTGTTTGCTTCCGTTCCGCCGCCTGTAAACAGTATTTCACTTGCCTTCACCGCAAGAGCCTCTGCGCACCGAGAGCGAGCGTCCTCAAGGCCTGCTTTTGCAGCCCTTCCTTCGGCATGGATGGAACTTGGATTGCCGTAGTGTGCCGAAAAATACGGCTTCATTGCCGCATAGACATCAGCATCGACTGGCGTTGATGCCGCAGTATCAAGATAAACACGGCGTCCGCGCGTGAACATAGGTGCATTGTACTTTGCTCTACCCCTTTTGCAAAAGTTCTTCCTGCCCGTATACTGTGCCTGTGCCTTTATCTATGGAACAGCTCCTTTCATTTATCACCGCTAAGACCCTTATCTACGCATTATTCGTACTCGTAGCGCTCCTGCTCATTGCGTACATTCGTGTTGAAGTGAAGTTAAGCCGTCTACTGCGCGGCCGCGACGGCAAGAGCCTCGAGGGTGCAATAAAAGCAGTACACACTGGGCAGAAGGATCTGGAAGCGTTCCGCCGAGAGGTAGAAAAATATCTCGAAACCGTTGAGAAGCGACTTCGTCGGAGCGTCCAGCGCATCGAGACGATTCGATTCAATCCATTTAAGGGAACGGGCTCGGGTGGCAATCAAAGTTTCTCAACCGCATTCCTTAATGAGGACGGGGACGGGGTCATTATTTCCACCCTGTACGCGCGAGAGCGCACGAGCGTATACAGCAAGCCTGTGGAGAAATTCGCATCGACATACGAACTCTCCCAGGAAGAACGCGAGGCTCTTCTTGAAGCAAAAAAGCACATCACTGCCGCGTAACATGTGCGCAACAAAAACATATGACAGAAACACGAACACATCGTCCGCCCGTTATCGTTATTATGGGACACGTCGACCACGGCAAGTCGACGCTTCTTGACTATATTCGTAAGAGCAATGTTGTGGAGGGAGAAGCTGGGGGTATCACCCAGCATATTTCTGCATATGAAGTTGAGCATGAAAAAGGCGGAGAGAAGAAGAAAATTACATTCCTTGATACTCCCGGCCACGAGTCCTTCGGAGCGATGCGCGCTCGCGGTTCACAAGTTGCCGACATCGCCGTGCTTGTTGTCTCCGCCGAAGATGCAGTTATGCCGCAAACGCTCGAAGCACTTTCAACAATAACAGAAAGTGCCATCCCTTATATTGTTGCAATAAATAAAATTGATACGCCGAAAGCAAATGTTGAACGCACAAAGGCGAGCCTTATTGAAAACGGTATCTATATAGAAGGAATGGGTGGCGATGTCCCGTGTGTTGCCATCTCCGCAAAAACCGGCGAAGGCATTCCTGACCTTCTCGACATGATGCTCCTTGTCGCAGAATTGGAAGAATTGACTGGAGATGCACAGAAGCCTGCCGAAGGGGTTGTTATCGAGGCTGCGCTTGATGCCCGCAAAGGCATATCAGCGACACTCATTATTAAGGACGGAACGCTCTCTGCAGGCATGCACCTTCTCTCCGGCCGGGCACTCGCGCCGGTTCGTATTATGGAAGATTTTACCGGCAAAAAGATATCGGAGGCGTCTTTCTCATCCCCTGTTCGCATTATTGGATGGGACGAAGTACCTCCTGTCGGCGGGACATTCCGGAGTTTTGCTTCTAAGAAAGAGGCGCAAGCAGCCCTCCTTGAGTATTCAGAGCAGGAGCAGACAAATGACACACCGATTGCTACGGACGAAGAAGACACCCGCACAACAATTGCAATTATTTTAAAAGCGGACGTGCTCGGCTCTCTCGATGCTATTAAACATGAAATAGCAAAGATCGATACCGAGCGAATTAATATCCGCATAGTCTCCGAAGGTGTCGGCTCGATAAGCGAGAGCGATGTGAAGCTCTCCCTCACATCTCAAAACGCGCTTATCGTCGGATTTAATGTGAAAATCGACAGCGCCGCTTCTGACCTAGCCGATCGCAACGGCATTACCATTCATACATTCAATATCATTTATAAACTTGCCGAGTGGCTCAGTACAGCAATTGCCGAGCGGACACCGAAAGTCAAAACAAAAGAGGTGACCGGTTCAGCAAAAATAGTGAAGCTCTTTAGTGTCCAAAAAAATAAGTACGTCCTTGGCGGACGAGTGGAGAGTGGCACAATTACACAAAAAGGAATTGTTTCCATTACACGCCGGGGAAATGAGATCGGTGAAGGAACGATACTGAGCCTTCAGACACAAAAGTCAGATGTTGCGGAAGTAAGCGAAGGAAACGAATTTGGAGCACAAATTGAAAGCAAAACAGACATTGCTCCCGGAGACAGTATTGAGAACTTTATCATCACTGAGAAGTAAGCTAGTATGAGCGAGCGTCAGTTGAAAATGTCTGCGCTGATAAGTGAGTTGGCTGCTGAGTTTCTCGGCAGTGAATCAAATCGCCTCTCTCTTATTACCGTTACTCGAGCTGATATATCGCCGGATTTTGCACGGGCAACTATTTATATCTCTGTCTTTCCAGATGACAAAGAAGAAGAGGCGCTGCATTTTACGCGTCGCAAACGAGCAGCATTCCGCGATATGCTTAAGAAGCGACTCAGCGTCAGACGCATTCCGTTTGTCGAATTTGAGTTAGACTACGGAGAGAAGAATCGCCAACGTATTGACGAGATTTCAAACGACGTACAATGAACGGCACCGTGGCGAAGTGGTAACGCAGGGGACTGCAAATCCTCGACGCGGGGGTTCGATTCCCCCCGGTGCCTCAAGCATACATACACACCCCTTTTAAAAAGGGTGTGTATGTGTGCTAAGTGGAAGCGGGAATCGAAAGGCGGAGGGCGCGCCATTGGTCCGATCGCCGAGCCCGGGGAGGAGGCACTTAGTGTTTTATGGACTTTTGTCCATAAAGAGCTTAGTGACCTGACCCCGATTCCCTGCTTAAATGTACAGCGGAATCGAAAGCCGGAGGCTCGAAGCCCTGCCCGCAGACAGGAAGCCGAGTCAAAGCAGTAGGCACTTATGAGTGGAGCGAATTAGTGACCTGCGCTTATTCCCCCCGGTGCCTCCCGGTGCCGGGATGATGGAATGGTAGACATAGGAGAGTGGACTTCTAATACCTATACCATTTATGCTACTATGTCCTTATGGGGAAGCAGAAACAACGCCCTCGTTCTTGGACTACTAATCAATTGGTAGTGGCGGTTAGGACATCTACGAGTGTCCGCCAAGTGTTGTTGAAGCTGGGTCTACAACCTGCTGGCGGAAACTATACTCAGATTCACTTATATATTAGAGAAATGGGACTTTCCACCGACCACTTTCTCGGGCAAGGATGGAGCAGGGGGTTAAAGGATCGAGTTGGAAAC
>Ga0210057_1006181_pt1 | contig 14983 bp, 12 predicted proteins | sample CryGeyCG2114_010_2_FD_183968 | JGI IMG/M metagenome (GOLD analysis project Ga0210057, IMG submission 183968) | Groundwater microbial communities from aquifer - Crystal Geyser CG10_big_fil_rev_8/21/14_0.10 (SPAdes) (version 2) | ecosystem: Environmental > Aquatic > Deep subsurface > Groundwater ... | reverse complement strand
GGGCGGGCCAAAGACGTGTGCTCTACCTTTATTTTAGCAAAACAGAGTGGTTTTGGAAACAGCGAAGTTAACAGCCTTTAGTTTTTGACTAATAATCCCATAGTTTGAGGTCAAAAAGCGTCCCAAAAGCTTGACTTAACCCATAGTGTATGATATAGTCCCGCCACCTATATAAAAGCGCCAGGTACAAATAGCCTGACGCTTTTTTGTGGAAGAAAGATATGATAAATACTCTGGTTGCCACCGCCTTAACCGTTTCTCTTTTACTTTCCCTGCCTGGAGAGATTGGTCCTGTGGCTGGGCAAACCGCCCAACTAGTGCCAAATGAGACTATTTTGGCTTCTGAAAGTTTAGATTTAGGCAGTCGCTCTCCTGTTCCGAGTGTGAATGAAGGCTTTAAAGAAAATATTCTTAGAGCTTTAGATTATTTGGAAAAAGTAGATGGGGGAAAGCTAGTCATTCATCCGGATGAAGTTTTTGCCTTCCATAAGAATATTTTGCCTGAATTCAGGCAAAATTGGATTATTACTCAAGAAAGCGGTTTTAGAGTTAAAGACGGTTATAAATATGTTGCCGGTTTGGCCGGTAATGGCGTTTGCCATTTAGCTTCTTTAATGAATTTGGTCGCCTCCGAAGCTGGCTTAGAAGTGACCGCGGTAGTTAATCACGATTTTGCCAAAATCCCGGGAATTGACCGCGAGTTTGGAACTTCAATCTATTTCCTGCCCGGTGGTGGCAGCGTGACTGAGAGGCAGAATTTGTATATCAGAAATAACCAGGATTTTACCGTGGAATTTAGATTCAACTTGGAAGGAGACTTTCTCCACTTCTCTATCGTTTCTCTCTTTTGAGCCGACTCCCGGATTTGAACCGGGGACCCATTGTTTACAAAACAATCGCTCTACCGCTGAGCTAAGTCGGCCAGAACCCTTAAAACCCTATTTTACCCCAGATTAGGCTTGAGGTAAAAGGTATATCAAAAATCCCGCCTGAAAGATTTGTGTTTTGCGGCGTTTTCCCTGAAAAGCTAGGTGGGTGAGCTGTCTGGTGCCAATTATGGCATCTGAACCTTTTCCGATTTACATCGGACCGCTCTCCCTCACGCATTGAAATTGTAGAGAAAAGCAGATGCAAAACTTAGCCTTTTAGGCAGGACTGATAATCATTTTAGATAAATTTTTGTGAAAAAGTCAAGACTGAAAAGTGACCAATCTGTCCTGGCATTTTTAAGAATTTTGAAGCTAAGGAGTAGCCGTTTTAAACCAAGGGTGAGGAGGGGAAAATGAGGCGGAAAATGGCACTGGCAGAGCCAAAGATAATTCCTGGCAAAGAAAAAAGCGGATTTGGAAAAAGAAGCAAGAAAAGGAAAATTAGAGTGCCGAAATTCTCTAAAGAGGCCAAGACCTTAGCATATTGTCGAGGCAAAATCGCTATCATCACCCTTCCGCCGTCGAAAGGAGGGATGGGGATAAGATTAAAGATTGCCAGGACCAGGTTAAGTAAACAAACATTGGCCAGAAGCTGGGTTAGACCAAAACTAGTCGGGACAATTCTGGCGGTCAAAGCAAACAGGATGGCCAAGACCAAGTTGGTCGCTGGTCCAGCTAAACCAATAAACCCCATGTCTTTCCTCGGACTTCTTAAATTATAGGGGTCAATCGGAACCGGCTTGGCGGCGCCAATAATAATGGGAAAGCCTGAAAAAGCCAAGAATAAGGGAACAAGGATACTCATGAAAGGGTCAATATGGGGAAGGGGGTTTAAGGTCAATCGACCGGAAAGTTTGGCGGTCGGGTCACCTAAATGTTCTGCCGCCAATCCGTGGGCAATTTCATGCAAAATTATTGAGTAGATAAAGATAACGAAACCCAAAACAGTGATTATTATTGTAATCATAGAGTGAATTTGTTATTATTATAACCGCTTTGCCAAAACCCTGCAATTTATTGCGGGCGATGTAGGCAAAGCAAGGTTGCGCTTTGCGGATTGCTAGCAATGGCAAGCTTCCCTGGAAACTAACGGCAAAGCGGTTGAAAGCTTGCGAGAGAAAACCCCGCCTTTGGCGGGGAAGCTTATACAGTTAAATTAATTTTAAAGAAAGAAATGTCTAACAGGTGTCAACTTTGCGATAAGAAAAGACAAATCGGTCGCCAATCCCGACATAAAAAGGGGGTGGCCGGTAAACAATGGGCCAAAAGGGCGCCCAAGACTTTGCGTGTTTTCAAGGCCAATTTACAACCAGTTACCGTTAAGGGGACCAGAATGCTTTTATGCACGAAATGTATCAAGCTATTGAAAAAGAACAAAGAAACTTTTAAAACCGCTACTGTCTAAACATTATTACCTTCAGGGAATTATTTACACTTTCAAAAACGAGGTTTTCGGTATTGGGGGATGAAAACAGCAAATTCCTGCTGGCCTGTCTTGTTCGGAACCACCCCAATTGGACAACAACCAAGTTTACAGATTTCAGTTAAAGGCAAGAAAGGATTACTCTCATTATAGCCTCTTTTTGGCATAATATCTTTAACTGTTACCCAAGCCGCATCATCAGCCGTACCCAGAGTTGCAACCCGAGCTATATCAGCACCCGCCACCCAAGCCTCAACAGAAACCGTACTCCAAGCCACACCCCGAGCCGCATCCCGAGCCGCAACAGCCGCATCCCAAGCCGTACTCCAAGCCGTACCCCAATTATTAATAATCCTGAGCGGTAGAGTGTCTAGTCCTAAGCGGGAAAGGTGTTCGTCGGCATGTCCTTGAAGGACGAGGGGATCGATTTCTCCTTCTGGTTTAAACCAGGAAATGTTGTTGATTTCTGCCAGTTTTCGACCCAAAGCTCCTCCATTGGGAAAACTCTTAACTCCGTTTTCAAAAAATCCGACCAAGAGACTTTCTTGATTCGGCTGAGGGAGTTCTCTGAGTCTTTGAAAAATTACTTTATACTGAGCTTTTTTCGGATTTAAATTCAGGTCCGGCCTTTGGCTTAGGAGATAACGAGCCAATGAAAAGGGAGAGACTTGCTCAACCCTAATTGGTGTTAGTCCTTCAAGACCGGAGACTCTTCCCCCGGGAGATCCTTCTTTTGGCAACATATTCATTTCTTTATCACCTTAAATTCCCAAAGTCAAGCTTGCTTCAGGATATCCTTTTTTAAACTGTTCCCAAGTGACAGGCTTTTTACCCTCCAATTGAACGGTGTCTAAGAGGAGATTTCCAGATTCGAGATGAGCTTTGATAATTTTCAGCCTTTTGCGGCTAGGGGTTTGCACCGATGACCACGCTCCGGGTTCCGGAAAAGCGGCGCGGATAAGTCTTTCAATTTGTTCCGGCGATTTTTTCCAGTCAATTTGACAATTTTCAGTTTTAAGCTTTTTGGTAAAGCTCGTCTCGCCGGTCTGTTGACAGGGTGACCCCCCGCCAGACAGATAATTATCGATAATGTCGACGATTTCCGAGGAGGCTTTTTCGATTAGTTTTTGGTATAAAGTTTCCGTATTTTCGGTCATGTCTAAAGGTAAGGAGGTTTGAGCGAGGATTTGACCGGCGTCGAGTCTCTCATTGATGAGGTAGTAGCTAATCCAGGCTTCTCTATCACCGTTAAGAATTGTGTATTGCACTGGGGCAGGACCACGATATTGGGGCAATTTGGAGAAATGGATGTTAATAATGCCTTTGTTAAAGATATTGATAGTGTCTTTGGGAATGATACGGTTGAAGTCGAGAATTAAACCGATTGTTTGATTGCCTGCCCGCCGAAGTTTTAACGAAGGAGGGTCCAATTGTTTCATTGTCAGGGATAAGTCGGAGAGAGAAGTAACGAAGGGAATTTTAAGAGTTTTGGCAGCGGTGACAGTTGGGTTTTCAATTAAGATTTGTTGGCGACCGGTGGGCTTGGGTGGAGCAGAAACAACCAGATTAATTTTAAGGCCATTTTCAAGGGCTAGGCCTAAAAATTGGGCGGAATAGCGGCTGGTGCCGAAAAAAACTAGCATATTTTTACCTCTTCTAGCCTCTCTTTCTCGTCTTCGTCTTTGACTAATTCGAAAATCTTGGCCTTTTGTTCTAAAGCGCGGTCAATAAACAGTCTGCCTTCAAGATGGTCGTATTCATGTTGGATAACAGTGGCCAAGACGCCGGAAAACCGGCGAACTAAAGTTTGCCCGGATTCGCTTTGATATCTGATTTTTATTTCCTTGGCTCGTTGGATAAACGCCCATTTGTTAGGGACGGAAAGACAACCTTCGAGTTTACTTTTTTTAGGATTTAAAAGTCTTTTAGAACACCAAACAATCTCCGGATTAATGAAAGTTAAGAAAATTTTGCTGGCAGGAGAATAAGCCAAGAAGACTCTTTTGAGGAAACCGATTTGAACGGCGGCCAAGCCGACCCCTTTAGCTTTACCTTCTTTGCCGATTAGGGTCTCTTTTAGAGTCTTAACCAATTTGGCGGTCTTTTTATCAATGGCTAACGGCTTTGATTTTTCCCGCAAAATCGGGTTAGGGACGGTTAAGATTTTGGCCATAGATGCTCCCGATTATATAATACATTTCTCTTTTTTAAAGAATCACGTTCAATTTGCCATCACAAAACTTACAAGTATTGTTTTCTTTGATATGAATTTCTTCGGGTTGCCAGCCGCCGGAGCGCTTAATGACAGTCCGCCGGCAGTGGGGGCAAATTGTGTCACTCCAAGAGTGATGTGAAGAAGGTGCCCTGCCCGCATTGCTAGGCAAAGCGTTGCAGGCGGGCCTGCCCGCATTGCTAGGTAAAGCGTTGCAGGCGGGCCAGATATAAATATGGTGAAGGCCGGCTTTTTCGCCGATGCCGGCCGTCCTTTGAAGCTCTTGGGGCGAAGTGAAAGGAATTTTTTGGAATTCGGGATCAGGAGCAAGCTGAGGGTCATACTGGGAAAGATGCCAAGGAGTATCCGGGCCAAGATCACGGACGATCCAGTTGACTAAGTCTTCAATTTCGCCTGGATCATCGTTTATTCCAGGAATGAACAGGGTCGTCAGTTCAATAAAAATGCCTTTCTTTTGGGCATATTTGGCCATTTCCGGAATTTCCCCAAAAAAAGCGCCCATTTTTCGGTAAGTTTTCTCGGAAAAGCCTTTAAGGTCAATGTTGGCTGCCTCGATGAGGGGGGAGAGTAAGTCTATTGTCTGCCTGGTCCATGAACCATTGGTGACAAAGACAGCGAAGGGAGAGACTGGGTGCTGGCGGCTAGCGGCTAGTGATTTGAACTCGCGGGCGATCTCGGCGGCGAATTCGGTCCAAATAACTGGTTCATTGTAGGAGAAGGCGATACCCTGGTAGCCGGCCTGGATTATTTGCTTGGCAATTTCGTTGGGGGTAATATCCTTATTGTTTATTTGTGTTCCCTGGTCAGGATTTTTGGCTAATGCCTGTAAGACATTAGTAGCGCCCCAAGTGGTGGAGTAATTTAAACATTGTTTGCAGCGGAAGTTGCAACCCCAGGAGCCGATAGTGGCTACCAAGGAGCCTGGTTTAAAATGATAAAAAGGCTTTTTCTCAATTGGGTCGACCTGAATGCCGGTAATTTGGCCCCAAAGAAGAGAATGAAGTTTTGCCCCTGTGTTTTTTCTCGCCAAACAAAAACCGACTTTGTCCTTATCAATAAGGCATTTCCTCTGACAAGCAAGACACTGAATTTTTTGGCCGCCAAGCTTTTTGTAAAGAAGCGAATTTTTCATTGCATTACTAACTACTTTCTAAGTTTCTCAATTCTTGCCTTTAAATCTGGATCATTAGGCTTGTTCTGGAAGATGATTTTCAGCTGTTCCAGGGCTTTATCTTTTTGGTCTAAATCTTCATAGAAAATGGCCAAAGCATTCCTAGCTTCTTCATAATCCGGTTTTAGCTCTAAAGCTTTTTGGATGGTAGAGAGAGCTTTTGGTACCTCACCGGATTTGCCATACAAAAGTCCCAGATTATAAAGTAACTTTGGGTCGGTCGGGGAGAGTTTCATGGCATCTTGTAAACTTTCAATTGATTTAGCCAGATATTCTGACTCAAAAGTAGAAAGGGTATAAAAAACCTTGATTCTGGTTTTCCAAAAATTTAGATTTCGGGGGCTCTCCTTTAAGGCATGATCAGAGAAACTAATGGCCGCCTCAGCTAATTCACCGGCGGCGGTAGCGTTTTTTTGTAAAGAAGAAACCAGAGCTAGACTAGCCGTAATCGAGGAGAGTTCGTTGACAAAAATAGGCTCAAAAGGAGAAAGATTAATGGCTTTGGCTAGTTCTTGATAAGCCAAGGCGTACTCACTTTGTTTGCCCAATTTTAGACCTTGGGAATAATAAAAGTCGGCGCGCCAAAGACTAATGGTAGCGAGTGTTAAATAGCCAGTAGTCAATATTAAAACAACAAGAAGAAATTTACGCGCGATTGTTAAGGGTGGGGGTAAGTTGCGAATTGGGGGGGGGACTGGGGCTGAAGAAAAAAGTACGAAGATAAAAGCGGGGATGAGATAGAAATAAAGAGAGACGAGAACGACAGAAAAACCGAAAAAGTTGGAGACGAGAATCGAAAGCCAGCCGGAAAATAGGGCAAAGTTTAAAGTTGTTTGCCTTTTGAATTGAAAAAAGTTCCAAATTATGAAAGAACCGATGAATAAAATATAAGTTCCGAGTCCGAATATTCCGGTTGTTGAGAGAAAGTTAAGGTACTCATTGTGCGCTTTGTTATACAAAAAGTCCCATTCGGAAACAAGATTGTGTTCAATGGGCCTGAAGTTATAGTATGAATAGGCAAAGGTTTCGACGCCTGATCCGAAAACGGGATAATGCTTAAAGACATTGATTGCCCCCTTCCAAACAATTTGTCGAATTTTACCGGATTCGGTTCCGCCAACTTCGAGAGCGGGACCTTGATTTGGGATCGGAGACGCACTGGGAGGTGAAAGACGGTTTGAGGATAAAAAGTGGGAGGTGAGATCTTTGTAGTTGAGTTGGGGAAAGGGAGAGCCAAAGGCCACGATTAGTATTAAATAGCCGGAATTAAGTATTAAGAATGGCTTTAAAAGCCATTTAGACTGTTTGCGGTTGATGGTAAAAGTCAAGAACCAGAAAACACCAAGGGCGACCACTAAACCCAAAAAACCCGATTTTGATCCCGTAAAAAGCAGACAAAGAAAAAATAAAACGGCCAGCAGTGTTGGCCAAATAAACTTTTGAGTTTTTAGCTTTGAGTTTAGGCTGAATCCCGAAGCCACCGGGATGAGGATGGCTAAATAAGCAGCGAGCCAATTCGGCTGGCCGAGAGTGGCAAAAACGCGGGTTTTGACATCCTGGATCCAACAGCCGACATTAAATTTTCCCTCAAACATTAAACAGGAGAAAGAATAACCAAAATGCTCAAGGATGCCATATAACGAGACAATGGCGGCCGAGATGAAAGAAGCTTTGATTGCCCGAAAAACGTCTTTGGCTTCGCCATTAGTGACAAAAGCCCAGTAAAGCAAAAGATATGCCCCAAGAGATAAAAGACCGCCGTTGAAGCGGGAGTAATAGCCAAAGATACTCGTATGCCGGTCGATAGAGAAGAGGGTGGAAAGGACTTGGGAGAGAAAAAAAATGACTAAAGGAATATCAAAGGGAGTGCGCTTAAAAATGAATCTTCTTTGGATGAGCATTCGGCCGATCCAGGCAGCGACAATGAGGATAGTTAGAAGATAAACCAAAATAATTTTATTGAACTCAAAAAGTTCAAAATTATAAGGAGTGAAAAAGAGAGGAACTAGGAAGAAGAGCACTACCAGCAAAAAAGAAATAAATTTTTGTAAAAGAGAGTCAAACTTCATCTTTTCAGTATATCACGGCCAAAGAAGAGCGAGAAGATTGTTGATGAGAAAACCGATTGAAAAAGATGTTAAAATGATTTTGATGCTGGATCGGATTTTTAAATTGGTTTCTTATGATTTAGGGATTGATTTAGGGACGACCAATACCACGATTTGGGTTTTGGACAAGGGAATTGCGGTGCGCGAGCCAACGGTGGTTGCCCGGAACAAAAAAACGAAAGAGATTGTGGCTGTCGGGACGGAAGCAAAAAAAATGATTGGTCGGACACCCGGCCAATTGGAAACAATAAAACTTCTGGAAGAAAGCGTTATCTCTGATTTTGACGCCACTGTCGGTATGCTCTCTTACTATTTCAAAAAGCTTCATCAAAGTCATGGCTTAAATATTAAAATTCCCAAACCCAAAGTCGCTATTGGGATTTCTACGAGTGTGACAGACGTGGAGAGAAAAGCGGTTCAAGATGCGGCTTTAAGTGCGGGAGCCAGAGAAGCCTTTTTGGTGGAAGAGCCGATGGCGGCGGCGATAGGAGCAAATTTACCAATTTTTGAAGCGGCGGGGGCTTTGATTATCAGCCTTGGCGGGGGAACCACAGAATTGGCAGTTATTTCTTTAGGCGGGATTGTGATTAATAAATCCCTAAGAATTTCCGGAGATTCCATGGATGAGGCGATTGTCAACTTTATGCGCTTAAAATATTCATTGTTAATTGGTCTTCCGACAGCCGAAAGTTTGAAAATCCAAATTGGTTCAGCCTGGGAAATTAAAGGTGATTCGCCGACAGACGGAGAAAAGATGATGATTATTAGAGGTCGAGATCTATCCAACGGTTTACCGCACTCAATACGAGTTAGCGCCAGTGAAATCAGGGAAGCTTTGGCGCCGACACTTAACCAGATTTTAGGCGCCATTGCCGAAATGATTGAAGAGACACCGCCAGAGCTTTTGGGTGACATCGCTCAGAAAGGCATTTATCTTTGCGGGGGAGTGGCCCAGCTGCCCGGTTTGGAGCTTTTGGTGACCGAGGCGACGAAGATGCCTTGTGTGGTCGTGGAAGACCCGATGACGGTGGTAGTTCATGGTTGTGCAAAAGTCTTGGCGGATAAGAATTTGCTGGAGAAAGTGAGAGTGAGAGGGGGAGTAAAATGATTTCAAAAAAAAACTTTCCTCCGCCTTTCTTTTACCTTTTAGCCATATTTTTGGGTCTTTTATTTTTGAGCTTAACCGGAATTTTTCGGCCAGTCCGCGGATTGGTAGAAAAAACAGTGGTAGTTCCACTGAAAGAGAAGGTTTACGACTGGCAAAGAGTTTTTAAAAAGGATTTAGGTGGAGGCGCGTTAAGAAATGAAAGAGAGCTTTCGGAACTCAAAGTCAAAATTGCTTCTTTGCAGCAAGAGAATCAGGAGCTAAGACGACTTTTAGCCGCCCCTTTGCCTAAGAATTGGCAATTTTTGCCGGTCAAAGTTATTGGGGTGGTGGGAGAAAGCCTAACCATTGATATGGGAGGTCGAGACGGAGTCACTCGTGGCATGGTGATTGTTTTAGGGGAGACCTATGTTGGAAGAGTAGACGATGTCAGTGAAAGAATTGCCAAGATAAAGCTGGCCAGCTTTTGGGAGGAAAAACTGGCGGTCAAAATTGTTGATAGAGAAACAGGGCAGATTAGTGGTCAAGGGTTGCTGATTGGTCGCAGTCAAGGCCGAATGAAGATAGAACAAATTCTTTCAACAGAAGAGATAAGAAAAGGCGATTCAGTGATGGTGAGCCTTGAGGGTGGTGATTTGCTCATTGGGGAAGTTGAAGAGGTATTTGTGATGAAAGGAGAACCTTTTAAAACGGCGACCGTCAAAAGGCTTTTTAATCCGGAAGAGCTTAACACAATTTTCTTGGTTAGAGGAAAATTGTGACTATTTGGTATTAAGGGTGTTGGTAATTTTTTCCTTAATGATTTTTTTTATAACCACCAAAATAGAGTGGTTGTGGGGGCTGGTTATTCCTTTGGGGATTGTAGTCGATTTTTGGAGACTGGCACCTTTGGGGCTTACGGGCCTGAAAATAATTTTACTGGTGATGATTTTTCACCTTTTCCGGGAGAGATTTCGGCCGCCAGAAGGCAAGATTAAAGTTTAAGACGAAGACCGCTGAAAGATTACAAATGACAATAAAAAAAATGAGTTTATGATGGGCAGACAAGTAAAAATCCTGGTCTCTCTTCTTTTAGCAGTTTTTGCTATCTTGTTTTTGCGTCTTTTTCAGCTGCAAATTCTTGAGGGGAGAACGAACCGTTTTCTGGCAGAAAATAACCGTATTGCCAAAATCAATATTGAAGCCCCGCGAGGTTTGATTCTGGATCGACACGGCGAAATTTTGGCGGATAACGAACCGCTTTATTTTTTGGGGGAAAAACAGCTGGCTCGCGATGAAGCTTTGCGGTTGCAAGCGGAAAGTAAAGACGCAGATTTAAAAATTGTCTTGCACCGAAAATATCCAGAGGGAGAAATTTTTGCCCATGCCGTTGGTTATCTTGGGGAAGTAACAGATGAAGAATTGAAAAAGGGAAAACTGGATTTAAAAGGTTATCGCCCAGGTAGTTGGATTGGAAGGGTGGGAGAGGAAGAGAAATATGAAGAGCTTTTGAAAGGCCACGAAGGGAGCGAAATGGTGGAGGTTGATACTCAAGGGAAAGTGATCCGCCGAATGGGGAGAATTTTGCCAAAGCCAGGGGAGATTTTAACCTTAGCGATTGATAAAAAATTGCAGAAGGCAGCCGCTCTTGTTTTTAGTAAAGCTCCGGCGAGCCAAAGACGAGGAGCAGTGATGGCGACTAATCCTCAAAATGGGGAGGTTTTGCTTTTGTATTCTTCACCGTCTTTTAATCCTAATTTGTTTATCTCAGAAAAAGATAATGAGGCGGTGATTAAACTTATTACTGATGAAGAAAATCGACCGCTTTTCAATCGGGTCATTTCTGGGCTTTATCCGCCAGGTTCAACTTTTAAAATTGTCACGGCGACGGCCGGTTTAGAAGAAAAAAAAATAAGTCCAGAGACACTCATTAATGATCCGGGAGTGATATATATTGGCAATTTTAAGTATGCTAATTGGTATTTTACCAATTACGGTCTGACCGAGGGAGAAATTAATGTTGCCCAAGCCATCACCCGTTCGACCGACACCTTTTTTTATAAAGTGGGAGAGATGGTTGGTCCAGAAAAGTTAAGTTATTGGGCGGGTAAATTTAATTTGGAAAAGCCTTTCGGGATTGATCTTTTGGGTGAAATGGCCGGATTTGTGGGAACGCCGGAATGGAAACAAAAGGTTAGAAAGGAAAACTGGTTTCTCGGTAATACTTATCATATTGCTATTGGCCAAGGAGATATCAGCTTAACGCCTTTGGGGGTCAATTTGATGACGGGGGTAGTGGCTAACGGTGGGAAAATTTGCCTTCCCAGAATGTTGAGAATAGGGGAAGTAAATACGCCTTATCAGGCAGAATGCAAAGATATTGGGGTCAAAAAAGAATATTTGGATGTAATCAGGGAAGGCATGGTTGGCGCCTGTTCAAGCGGGGGAACAGGGGCCCCTTTCTTTGACTTTAAACCGAAAGTTGCGTGTAAGACGGGGACGGCAGAGACTGGTGACGGCAAAACAACTCACGCCTGGTTTACGGTTTTTGCTCCAGCAGATAATCCAGAAATCGTCTTAACTGTTCTGGTCGAGCATGGTGGAGAAGGTTCCTCCATCGCTGCTCCCATGGCCAAGGAAATATTGGAGGAATATTTCAAAGAGTAGGTTTCGGGTTCCATAAGAATATAATAATAATATGGATCTTGAGGAGAAAAAGCGTTGGGTCGCTTTTAATGTTTTTGAGGGAATTGGTCCGGCCAGATTTAAGCTTCTTTTGGACTATTTTGGTTCTGCTAAAAAGGCGTTTGACGCTCCGGAAAAAGAATTAAGAGAAATTGGTTTGGGAGAAAAATTAGTTTTGCGGTTTATAAATTTCCGCAAGAGTTTTGACATTGATTCGTATTTCCTTCGGTTGAGAAAGTTAGAGATTGAGATACTTTGTGACGATGAAGAAAATTACCCAAAATTACTAAAAGAGATAAACGATAAACCTCCGGTTATCTATGTTAAGAGTACTGCCAGTATTAAAAATATTACCTCACTCGGTCAAAGCTTCACGAAGCAAGCGAGAATAGGGAATATTTTTGGGAGAAAAGCGGTGGCTGTTGTTGGCACAAGGAAGGTTACTGGATACGGGCGACAGGTAACGGCGATGATAACCGAAGGGTTGGTGGCGGTTGGTTTGGCAATTGTTTCCGGTTTAGCGCGTGGGGTGGATGAAATTGCTCACGAGACAGCGATTGATAATAACGGAATAACCATTGCCGTTTTAGGTTGCGGTTTGGATATAGTTTATCCACGGGAACATAAAAAGTTAGCCGAAAGAATCGTGGAGAGTGGTGGGGCGATTATCTCCGAATTTCCTTTAGGTAGGCAAGCGGTACCAGGGAATTTTCCTGCCAGGAATAGAATTATCAGTGGTCTCTGTTTGGGGGTTGTAGTAACAGAGGCAGCCCAGGATAGTGGTTCCTTAATCACCGCCTCGGCTGCCGCCGAACAAGGGAGGGAAGTTTTTGCCGTTCCGGGACCGATTACTTCGCCGCTTTCGGGTGGCACTTCGGAATTAATTAAAAAAGGAGCGAAGTTGGTAAGTGAAGTGGCAGATATTTTGGAAGAACTGGGACTGGAGAGCAGAAGTGGAAGGTCCTCCTTCGCCCCCGCCTTTGGCGGGACTGCGGAAGGACAAAATTTCTCTCTGGAGGAAAAGAAAATAATCGAAATTTTGGAAAATGAAAATTTGCATATCGACGAAATAGTCAGGAAAACCGGAATGGATTCTGGGAAAATAGGTAGCCTTCTTTCAATTTTGGAGATTAAAGGTATAATAAAGAACTTTGGAGAAGGAGTTTACGGATTGAAATAGTTATCAATATTTCCTTCTTGCAATTCTTGTTTATTTAATGAAAGAATCTATAAGATAGTTCAGAAGATAGTTCAAAGTGCAAAATTCAAAATTCAAAAAGATAATTTAAAGTTCGAAACTTTAAGTTTTACATTGTGGTTTTGCATTTTGCGTTTTGAGTTTTGAGTTTTATGTCATGAATCTCATAATAGTAGAGTCTCCTACAAAAGCAAAGACTTTATCTCGTTTTTTGGGAAGCGATTATCGTGTCGAAGCGACTATGGGTCATGTCCGAGATCTGCCGGAGAAGAAGCTGGGAGTCAATGTCGAAACTTTTGAACCGGAATACGCGGTCGTAACGGGGAAAAAAGAAATTATTGACAAGCTCAAGAAAGAGGCCAGTAAGGCCAGTAAAATTTATCTGGCCACTGACCCTGACCGCGAAGGAGAAGCGATTGCTTGGCATATTGCAGACTTAATAAGCGGAAAATCGAAACTTTCAAGGATAACTTTCCACGAAATTACTAAGTCAGCGATTGATAAGGCCCTGGCTGAACCAGGCCAAATCAACCTGGAATTGGTGGAGGCACAACTTTCCCGAAGAATTTTGGACCGGTTAGTCGGTTATAAACTTTCGCCGCTTTTATGGCAAAAAGTCAGACGCGGTCTTTCGGCGGGAAGAGTTCAGTCGGTAACTGTTCGTTTAATTGTTGAGCGGGAAAAAGAAATCGAGAAATTTGTTCCGGTGGAATACTGGGAGATTGCCACTTTATTGCAAAAACTGGTGGGGAGCGATTTGCCGGAAGCGCCAAAGTTTTGGGCGAAGTTGGTGAGAAGAAACGGCGAGAAATTAGAAGTGAAAGGCGAGGTAGAGGCGAAAGAAATAACCGCCGAGTTGGAAAAGGCTGGCTATGAGATTTATTCGGTTGACAAAAAGGATTTCAGGAGAAATCCCGCGCCGCCGTTTATAACCTCGACTTTGCAACAGGCAGCCGCCAATCGATTAGGTTGGTCTTCGAAAAGAACCATGAATGTGGCTCAAAGCTTATATGAGCAAGGTTTGATTACTTATCACCGGACTGACTCGACGAATTTGGCTGGGGAAGCGGTCAATCGCGCTCGCGATTTTATCAAAGAAAATTATGGGCCGAACTACTTGCCAGAGAAACCGCGTCTCTATCCTACTAAGAGTAAATCAGCCCAGGAAGCGCACGAGGCAATTCGGCCTACGAACGTCGAGGCGGAGGGTGAGCGGTTGGAGGTAGAAGACGGTCGAGATGCCAATAAACTTTATGGTTTAATTTGGAAAAGGTTTGTCGCTTGCCAGATGGAAGCCTCTGTGGTCGAGATAACGACTTTGACAGTTCAAGCGGCGGGAGAGAAGAATATTTATCATTTAGAAACCAAAGGTGCTTGGGAGAAATTTGATGGCTGGCGCAAAGTTTATGGAAAAGTTGACGAGACCGATGAACAAGGCAATAAAATTGAAAGCTTGCCGGAAGTAGACAAAGGGACAGAGCTAAAGCTTTTGGAAGTCAAGCCGGAGCAAAAATTCACTCAACCCCCGCCCCGTTACAATGAAGCTTCCTTGATTAAAGCTTTAGAGGAATTGGGAATTGGCCGGCCGTCAACTTATGCGCCGACAATTTCGACGATTCAGGAGCGAAATTACGTTGAGAAGCAAGAGCGGCAGTTTTTGCCGACTGTTTTGGGAGTGGCCGTCACCGACTTTTTGATGGAGTATTTTCCCAATATTTTAGATTATCAGTTTACGGCCAAGATGGAGGATGATTTGGACGCCATTGCCAATGGTGAGAAGCAAAGAGTCCCAATTTTAAACGAATTTTATCGGCCATTTGCGGAGAAGTTGGAAGGAGTCAAGAGAGTGGCCCAAAGAGTGGCCGTTCAGGTTGAAGCGACCGGTGAGTCTTGTCCAAAATGTAAAGAAGGCTCGGTCGTTATCCGCGTTGGCCGGTTTGGGAAGTTTTTGTCTTGCAGCCGTTTCCCGGCTTGCGACTGGCGAGCGCCTTATGTTAAAAAAATCGAAGGAATGAAGTGCCCCAAATGTGGGGGAGATATTGTTTACAAAAGAACCAAGAAGGGTAAGGGTTTTTACGGCTGTGCCAACTGGCCAAAATGTGACTTTGCTTCCTGGCGAAAACTACCAGTCAAAACGAAATGAAAAAGAACT
>Ga0210057_1006180_pt1 | contig 14983 bp, 16 predicted proteins | sample CryGeyCG2114_010_2_FD_183968 | JGI IMG/M metagenome (GOLD analysis project Ga0210057, IMG submission 183968) | Groundwater microbial communities from aquifer - Crystal Geyser CG10_big_fil_rev_8/21/14_0.10 (SPAdes) (version 2) | ecosystem: Environmental > Aquatic > Deep subsurface > Groundwater ... | reverse complement strand
CGTCAGTGTTTTCAAAGCGCTTTACCAACTTTTGCCGCTGAGTGAGCGAATCAAGTGTGTAATCGTCCAGATATTCCCGGGCTCCAATGCCAGAATAGGAATGCACCGTTGTGCCACCGAGATGTGTCGCGGCTATGCCAGTGGACGCGGTAACTGCTACTGCAACCCCCTTCTGCCTTAAGTATGAAATGTATGACTGCAGTACGTAGGTCTTCCCGCTTCCCGCCTCGCCAGTTAGAAACACATTCCGTCCGGTTTTAAGAATAGAAAGAGCTGTTTCTTGACGCATCGGGCTATAGTAGCATGCCTTAAGTTTGCGCAGAGTTTATTCGGGGATCGCTAAGAGGAATTTCAACCACAAATGTAGATCCCCTATTCTCCCCTTTTGATTCTGCCCAAATTTTTCCATTGTGTTTTTCTATCATTTCCCTCGCGACGTATAGCCCAAGTCCTGTGCCGGTTACGTTTATCTCATTCGCGTTTCGTGCCCGCACAAATTTGTCAAACAATTTAGGAAGTGCATCTGCCGGAATACCTGCCCCGGTATCAAGGACTTTCACTCGTCCAATGTTGCGAGCAATATCCTTTTCAACTCGTACGGTGACCGAGCCTTTTGGTGTGTATTTTATAGCGTTGTCGACGATATTACTGATAACGTGCTCAAGTTTTGAAGTGTCAGCATATATTGGATACGGCCCATTTCCGTCATCGTGATACTTTAGGTCAAGTTTTTTCTCATTTGCCGAAAGTGCGAGTTCCGTTACGACGCTTTTTGCCATCCCGCCGAGATCAGAATGCTCCATTCGATATTCCATCTTCCCCTGCTCAATACGCGACACGTTGAGAAAGTCACTTACAGTATCTACCATACGTGCACTTGAAGAAAAAATAGTCTCCAGCACAGTATTTACTTTCTGTGGCAACTCGCCATACGATCCCTCTAGCATCAGAGACGCATACCCTTTTATAGATGTAAGTGGAGTACGAAGCTGGTGAGCCGCCATCGAAAGAAATTCCGATTTTTGTCTATCAAGCTCTCTTAGGCGCGCGTTTGCGTCTTCCAAATTTTCTGCAAGTTTTTCAATTTTTTCACGTGCCTCGAATTCATTCGTAACACTCCGAATCAACAAGATGCCAATTACAACTGAAACGAACAGCATGACTCCATTTATAATTTGTTCCGTAACATCTGCAGACAATAAGAAACGGACTAATATGAATATCCATAACGTAAAGGTAAATAGTTCCGCAGCAATGGCCTGAGGATTAAAGAGTTTCAAACGGAATATTGAATACGTAATTACTACCGCAATTACAAACGTAAAAAGTGGTCCGGTCCAAATATATCGAAAGTCTTGAAAAAACGGAGAAGGTAAAATTAAATTGAAATACATACCCAATATTCCAGCAAGCGTTACACTTGCCCCTATTGCAAGTAATCTGTGGCGATACATGCCCGAGGCTCGAAAAAAAGCAGACCATATCTTAAGGAGCCCCCCGACAAAAAAGAAGGAAAATAGCGCCACAAAAAATACGTACTCTTTTACTCCCAAAAGAGTTTCTTTTCCCCACGGATGCTCCACAATACCTTTGGTGAGAAAGTCAGGAATCAGTAATAAAAGTATGAAAAAGACCAGTGACGGGATAACTATTAGGATTTGCTGGATCCAAGTCAATCGTTTTAAGTTTTCCGTAAATAGTATGGAAAAAGAAAAAAAACTTATTCCGATTATTAACGCAGAAATATAGGACGCTTTTAAAAGATAGATTGCTGTTAAATGATTATCAACGAGCCTATATCCTATAAGGAACAAAGCCCAAAATACGAGAAAAATACTAAACAGGGCAAAGAAAAAATTCACCCTATTCTCCTTGCTTTTAGAGTAGACGAATAAAGCGAGGCCTACGTTGCAAAACGCAGTGATACTTAACAAAATATTTTCAAGTCCGAGCATATAAAAAACTCTCGTTCGCCTTGGTTGTTATTGTAACAAACCTTTAGCAAACGAGAGTTTAAATTGATCACAGGCGTTGACTACAGTCGTACTGCCAATGCACCCACTTGTGCACCAGCTCCAACTGCGCCAATTACAACCAGATCGCCCTTTTTCAGAGCTTTTGTTTTTCTCTGTTCATCCAAGATGTCAAGAGTTGCCGCTGCGGCAATATTTCCTCTGGTTGCAATATGCATGGGAACGCGATCTTTTGGAAGACCATAATCCTCCACAAAAGACTCCAGTACCCGCGCATTTACTTGATGGAAAATGAACGTCTTGGCTTCTCGCGCCTCTGGAACCTTGGCAAAAAGTTTTCCAAGAATCCCTCCGAGACAAGTCCCAAAAGCCTCCTTTACTTCTTTTCCAAGAATATGGTAGGCGCGAGTACGCGACGATTTACCTTCACGTAGTTGCATCAACTTCAGTCCTGAGAAAGTCTCAGTGACACAACTCAAGATGCCAGCACCATTTACTTTGTTGTCGAGAACAACAGCCGCCGCTCCGTCACCGAAGATGAGCGACGAGAGCCAAGCTCTTGTCTCTTGATAAAGAGCTCGGTTCATATATCGTGATGGCTGATTTGATGCCACGATCAAAGCAACTTCATCTTCCCCACTTCCAATAAGCTTAGAAGCGAGTCCAATGGCACTAACTGCACCACCGCAACCTGCATCCATTTCATAGACGCTTGCTTCGTGGCTCATCCCCAACTCGTTATGGATGAGATGTGCATTTGTGGCAAAATGATCGCCATCTGAAGCAGTGCATGATACGAACACGAGAACGTTGACTTCGTCAGGTTCATAACCAGAATCATCGAGAGCTTTTTTAGCCGCGTCGATGGCCATTTCTATTTCCGCAATCCCAGGTTCCTTATTCGTCTTCACAGGCAGACCTGTGTTGCTGTTTAGAGGAATTGCGAATCGCCGTTCTTCGATTCCCGTGAGGCGGGTGATTTTTTCTCCGTTCCAACCCCGTGGCCAACCCGCAAAGGCGGCCATAAAGTTTGAATCGTATTTATAGGGCGGTATCACGCGCCCCGTTCCAGCAATTCTTGACTGGCGCATGATTTCTTCTCCTTACCCTGTTAGAAATTTGCAAAACGCTCAGAAAATTTTAAAGAGCCTCCTATCAGAATAACAATAACAATAAAGGACTGTCAACGTATTTCATTTACGCGAGATTGTGTAAAACCTATTTATCAAAACTTACAGTCTCTGAGCAGCGATGTACACAAGTACAAACGATACTGCCATCCAGCCGAGTATGAACTCAGGAACGAATAACATAGCGACGCGGTCGCTAAACTGCCACAGCTCTGTCAGAAACGGGAGAGAATGCCACGTTGCCAACAGCATCGCTGTTGCGGCAAGGCCCAAAAGAAGCGACTGAAGCACTAATCCATTTACTCCCCCATAGTCGTTGGTAATGCTTCTTACAAGTAAATACATAAGGAGAAAAGAGATTATGAACACAGCCATAATCACATATGGTGTTTCAGACAAAAGCTTAAATTGCTCTCCAATAAATGCGGTTTGTTCAACTTTGCTAAACACAAAAAGTGACATCGGAAATGCAAGCGTAGCAGATGCGACGCGTGTTCCGCCGCCTTGGAATGCCCAAAATGACGCAATAGCAAATATTGCAAAAATGACAAGATAATCTGTGGGAAATGGTATTGAAAAATTTTCTATCATCACCATATTATATCAACTGCACCTAGAAAACGCCCGTATAGGAGTGGATTATCGCCGACGCATATCCGAGTCTTAACTCTCACACAGCTCTCGTTTTGCCATGGTTTTGTATTCTTTTATCAGAATGCATAAGCAGTTGAGTAGTAAAGTACATTCCGTAAAATAAACACATAGAGTGCGAAGCTGGTTCTTGCGTTTAATCGCAAGAATTGAAGATTTTAGTTTTTTAAATTTTTTAATTAGCGAAGTACAGCCCTAGCTTTGCTAGCAAAACTATATCTGGGCGACTCTGACGTGCCCATACATTTACTTGGGAATTGGATTCCCAAGTAACGAAAAGAGATTGATGTATATAAAACCTCGGTAATTTATCGAAATTTACCGAGGGGTAGCCCAAAAAACGCATTCGTTTTTCGGGCTTAATTCACTTGCCATGAAATTTAAAATTTTCATTCAAAATCAAAGCCCTTCTTTGCGAAGTTCTTCTATAATCTTCTTTGCATTTTTCGAAAGCTTCTGCGGAAAATCAACTTTTACCTTTACGAGTAAGTCTCCTCTTGCGCCCCCGTTTGGTACCCCTTTATTTCTGATTCTCAAGGTTTCTCCGTGTGAAATACCTACGGGAATTTTTAGATTTATATCCCCATCCAATGTAGGCACCATATACTCCGTTCCAAGAAGCGCGTCTGTGAGTTTTACTGAAAGATCTTTCGTGATATCAAAGCCATTTCGTTTAAATTCCGCATCAGGTTTTACGTGCACTTTTATATATAGATCTCCTGCGGCACCACCTGCAACTGCTTCGCCACGCTCGGGCATACGAATCATCTCCCCATCGTTGATTCCGGCTGGAATAGAAAGCTTGATTTCCTCTTCTTTCTTTTGTAATCCCTCCCCACGGCAATCTGGGCATTTCTCTTTCGGCACTTCGCCTTTTCCATGGCACGCCGGGCATTCTCGAACACTTGTAAAAGTTCCTAGAAATGATTTTCGTGTTTCGCGCACCTGGCCATTTCCGTTGCAGGCACTGCACTGTTCCATTTTTGCTCCCTTCTTTGCGCCACTTCCACCACAAGTATCGCACAGACCTGTTTTAGTGATGAGAATACGCCTCTCTACACCAAACACGGCCTCACGAAATGAAAGTTCAATATCGATGGAAATATCCCTTCCTCGCTTTACTCGAGCTCCCCTCCCTCCGTTAAAGAGGTCACTGAAGATATCTCCAAAGTCAAACTCCGCTCCCTGAAAATCCCCTTGTTGAAAGCCTTGGGCGAAGTCAGAGTAGTTAAATCCTCCGAACCCTGCTCCTCCATCGCCGGCAAACGTCTTCCCATACATATCGTACTCGGCTCGTTTCTTCTTATCTGAAAGTACTGAATACGCTTCACTAACTTCCTTGAATTTTTTCTCGTCACCTTCTTGCTTATCAGGGTGATACTTATGAGCGAGTTTTCTGAACGCCTTCTTTATTTCTTCATCAGTCGATTCTTTTTTTATTCCGAGTATGTCGTAGTAATTTTTCATTTAAGACATTATATGCGCCTTAGTTAAAAAGGAAAGTGTGCGTTACTCCTTCTTATCCCCATCTTCTCCGCCTGTATTGGGATCATCTTTCTTCTCCTCAAAATCTGCGTCCCGCGTTGCGCTTTCATCTGGTCCAGTTCCTGCTGACTGTTGATTCTGTTGATTCTGCGCCGAAATCGCCTCCCCTATTTTACTAAGCGACTGTGAGAGATCATCCGACGCACTTTTTATATTTTCCTTATCGTTACTTTCCTTTGCCTTTTTTAGTGCATCTATTTTTTCCTGCACATCCTTTTTAATGTCTTCAGAAATTGCACTTTCGTGCTCCTTCAGCGATTTTTCCGCAGTATAAATGAGCTGATCTGCTGTGTTTTGGACTTCCACCATTTCCTTTTTCTTTTTGTCTTCTTCCGCGTGCGCTTCTGCGTCCGTCTTCATTTTTTCAACCTCCTCATCCGAGAGTCCTGATGTTGCTTCAATTCTTATAGACTGCTCTTTTCCTGTGCCTTTATCTTTCGCCGATACATTTAGAATGCCGTTTGCATCAATGTCAAAGCTTACTTCAACTTGAGGCGTTCCACGTTGTGCTGGCGCAATACCGTCTAATACGAAACGCCCGAGTGATTTATTATCACTTGCCATTTCTCGCTCTCCTTGCACTACATGTATCTCAACGGAAGTCTGGTTATCAGCAGCTGTTGAGAATGTTTGTGATTTACTTATCGGAATTGTAGTATTTCTCTCAATTAACTTCGTAGCGACTCCCCCTAGTGTTTCAATACCAAGTGAAAGCGGAATAACATCAAGAAGTAGTACGTCTTTTACGTCGCCCATTAGGATGCCGCCTTGTATTGCAGCGCCTAGTGCCACCACTTCATCCGGATTGATTGACTTATTCGGCTCTTTCCCAAAAAGGTTTTTTACTCCCTCCACAATAGCCGGCATTCTGGTTTGCCCACCAACTAAGATGATTTCATCTATTTCTGCAATTTTAAAAGGTGACGCCCCAATCGCTCGTTTAGTAATTTCAATAGAGCGGTTTATGTATTCGCTCGCAAGTTCCTCTAGTTTCGAACGAGAAAGCTTCAAAAGAAGATGCTGCGGACCTGATTCGTTGGAGGTTACAAACGGGATATTTATTTCTGTTTCTGCCGTTGTTGAGAGTTCAATTTTTGCCTTTTCGGCTGCTTCATCCAAACGCTGAAGCGCCAGCTTATCACTACCAATGTCAATTCCCGACTCTTTTTTGTACTCAGTAATAATCCAATTGATGATTTTTTGATCGATATCACGACCTCCCATATGAGAGTCGCCATCGGTCGATTTTACCTCAATAACATCATCTCCGACCTCCAAGACAGATATATCAAATGTTCCACCACCAAAGTCAAAAACGACTATCTTTTCATCTTTCTTTTTGTTAAAACCGTACGCAAGTGCGGCAGCTGTTGGCTCGTTTATAATCCGCTTTACAGTAAGCCCTGCAATTTTTCCTGCATCTTGCGTGGCTTTACGCTGAGCATCGTTAAAGTAAGCTGGGACGGTGATGATTGCCTCAGTTATTTTTTCCCCGAGTTTTTCTTCTGCATCTGCTTTCAGTTTTGAAAGAATCATCGCGGAAATTTCCTCCGGACGATGTGCCTTATCGTTAAGCACCACTTCCACGCCGGAGTCTTTTCCCTCTCTTATTTCATACGGGACAATATCTTTGTCTCGCTTTACTGATTCATCAGAAAAACGATGTCCCATAAAACGCTTAATGCCGTAGATGGTACCGGTCGGATTCGTTACTGCCTGGCGCCTAGCGGTAACTCCAACCAGCCGCTCTCCTGTTTTAGAAATTGCGACCACAGATGGGGTGGTTCGGTTTCCTTCTTTGTTTTCTAATATCTTAGGTTCACCTGAATCCACGACTGCCATTGCAGAGTTTGTTGTTCCTAAGTCTATTCCGAGAATTTTAGTCATACGCACTTAATTTAAATTTATAAAGAAACTATACCATAATAAATAAAAATTGCTAATTTTTATACTTGAAAATTCCAACCTGAGCAGGACGCAACACCCTTCCGCCAGAAACATATCCTCTCCGTAGTACCTTCGCAACAAGGCCGTCTTCTTTTTCATTTGATGTCTCAACATTTTCAACCGCCTCGTACATATGCGGATCAAATTCATCTTTGGGAGCTCCAAACATCTCCACGCCATACTGTAAAAGAATTCCTTCCAGTTGCGAGAAAATATGTTCAACACCCTTTCGCCAATTCTCATCCACCGATTCCCACGAAGCACCCGAAAACGCCATTTCAAAACTATCCATTACCGGAAGAATATTTTCTATAACCTCTTGCTGCGCATTTTTCTTTACAGATTCTCCAAATGAGTCGCTGTCTTTCTTTTTATTTGCAATATCTGCACGAAGACGCTGCCAGCCGTCTAGATACTCCCCTCGCTCTTCTTTGCACACTTTCAAATCTTTTTTTAACTTCTCAATTTTCTTAAGCATTTCTGCATTTCCATCGTTTAAATCCATATCCTCAAAAACAATGTCTTCCGATTCATTATTATCTTTAGCTTCTCTCTTGCGCACCATAGCGGCGACAGTATAACAAAAACTAGTTTAATTAACTAGATGCGCGATTAATATAAAAGCCCGACACAAAACTCTTATTTTAAGTCACTTGGTCGCATGCCTGCCGCCTGCCTGTGCAGTTGCGCACAGTCAGGGCAGGCAGGTCCAACGTTCTAACGAGACGCATTAACAAAACTATACTGCTTGGATTTGCTATTTACTTTCCGTTAGTTTATGTATCTTTGCGAGAATGTCACTCCATGACCCTGTCCTTTTTATTCTTTTTCCTTCGTCGTACTCTTGATTATATGTCCAAGAAAATAAAAAAAGATGCTCAACAACATCTATCATTGGCTCAAGATACTGTGGGTCGTCATCGATAAATACGTTTGCTTTTAGGTCTTCCACTACTTTTGTTTTATCTATATGGCTAGACATATCATAAAGCGGAACATCAATATGCTCTCTGACAAGCCATTGTTTCGCAAGACTAACCGCCTCCGTGGTTCTGCTAGTTATACAGAAAAGTGTATGTTTGTCTTGTAAAAGATTGTTCACCACCTCCAAAGCACCTGGCATTGGCTTTAAATGTCTGTGCCACTCGGGGTGCTCAAAATAAACTTCCTGTTGAAGTGCGTGATACTCATCAATAGTCATTAAGTTTTTTTCAATGACATTTTTTGCCAACATTTCTGCCGGATCAACGTCTATACCGAGCGCCTCTTTTGCCGCAACACTTTTCAGTGCAGGAGTATTTGCTATCACGCCATCGAAATCTAGGCCAATACGCAACTTTCTCATATACCGACAATATACTATTTTTTAAGAAATTCTTTTCCAAGCAAAGGTGCTAAACGAGGACGGTATGGCAAGTTTGCACTTATAAGTCCTATAAAGCTTTTACAATTATTCGGCGTTCTTTAGGTGTGGCTAATTTTGTATACAAGCCACTGCGTGCACTCCAGTTTTAACGCTTGCTCCACTGTGGCGCACGACGCGCGCCTCTTAAGCCAAATTTCTTTCTCTCTTTTGTTCGCGGGTCGCGCTTTAAAAAGCCGAGGCTTTTCATTTCCTTTCTCGCACTTTCTTCTTTTTTTACAAGCGCGCGCGCGATGCCATGTCGTATTGCTTCTGCTTGCGCCTTAAGGCCACCTCCGGACACTTTTGTCGTTACGGAAAATTTTTCTCCTGCGTGCGAAAGTGCCTCACGAGCGGTATTTTGCACGTTCTCAAGAGTAAAGTACTCGCTAAGTGTTTTATCGTTTACAATGATTTTTTCCTGCTTTGCAGGAGTAATGCGAACCCGCGCTGAAGCGGTCTTTCGTCTTCCTACTGCTTCAATATATTTGTTTATGTCGGACATAATATTAAAATAGTACGCATTTATTTTTCAAGCACAAGTCTTTTCATCCTCTCTTTTCGTAACTTGTTTCTTGGAATCATTCCCTCCACTGCAACTCTAAGTACTTCTTCGTATCCTTTTTTCTCTACCACTTTTGTCATTGTCTCGACTGTTTGTCCACCTGGGTATCCTGAATATCGTTTGTAGATAGAGTCATTATGTTTCTTTTCAGAAATATCCATGTTGTTAAATCCGACGACACGTACCTCAACATCTGCAATCTTATGCGGAGCAAAATCAGCAGAATGCTTTCCCATCAGAATCGAGGCAATTTCACTTGCAACACGACCAAGCTTTTTACCTGAAACATCAATAGTATGTACATTTTTGTCTGTCATATTATACAAGCTCAATACGAGCATCTTCTGAAACACGCGCCCCTACCCTTCCGAGTTTTGTAATTCTTGTATATCCTCCCGCTCTGTCTTTGTATTTTGGAGCCACATCAACAATAACTTTTCGCGCAATGTCTTCTGCATTCCCAAGACGCGCTGCGATGTTCCGCTGGCTTGCTATAGTACCCTTTTTTCCAGCTGTAATGATTTTCTCAACAAATGGCCTTACTTCTTTCGCTTTTGCAAGTGTCGTAGTAACTGCGCCACGAAGAATTACCTCTCGCGTAAGTGAGCGCATAAGAGCTGTGTGTTGTGCCCTGTCTCGCCCCAATGTCCTTTTTTTCTTGTGGTGTTGCATATGTTAGAAATCGTTAGCGAAAAGCGAAGCGTAGTGAATAGAAATTATTTATGATCGTAGTGTCAAGCCGAAATTCGACAGTGCCCTTTTTATCTCCTGAAGACCCTTTTGTCCAAGCCCTTCAATAACAAGCAAATCCTCTTCGCGCTTTCGCACAAGCCCGCCAACAGTCCTAATACTCACACCATCGAGCGCAGCTTCAACACGTGGCGATAGAGAAAGTTCAGAAATTCGTGTTTTCAAAACCTCAGAATCTGCCCTCGGCGCTTCTGGAGCTTCGTCCGCAACATCTTCAGGAGTTAATTCAACGCCTGCAGTTGGATCCTCTTCCTCTTTAAATCCCACAATAGCCTTTAGCTGATGAATCATTATTTCAATTGATTTTTCAAGCGCCTCTCGTGCAGTTAGGGTGCCATCGGTTTCAATAAACATACGCAATCTATTGAAGTCTGTCCTGTCACCAACGCGCATATTTTCAACATCGTAATTTACACGACGGATTGGAGAAAAAATTGCATCAAGAGCAATAGTGCCAATTTCAACACGTTCCTTCTCAATAACCTCCTTGGGCACGTACCCAAGACCTCTCTCTGCGGTCATTTCAATATTGAGTTCTATTTTGCCTGTTACTTCCGCTATATGTTGCTCTGGATTTAAAATCTCTGCCTGGCCAGGCGCGTCAATATCCTTTGCGGTAATTATCTTTGGTCCTTTAATTTTTAAAGTAAGTGTTTGCGATTCTTCTGTAAAAATTTTTATACGTGTTTTTCGTAAATTTAAAATTAGTGTTACTACATCTTCCTTAATTCCTTCTATTGTTGAAAACTCATGGTTAACACCATCAATCTTTACGTGCGTAATAGCAGCGCCAGAGAGTGAAGACAGAATAATCCGGCGTAGTGAATTTCCTAAAGTATGACCGTATCCTGGATATAGCCCATCGATCTCGTAAGTCCCGCTAAATTCTTTTTCAGATACAACTCGTGGTTTTGATGGAAGTGTGATTTGGTTGTCAGACATATGGTAATGAAATGTATTGATAATTTGACCCAATTTGACCTACAAAAACAGGCGCCCAGCCCTAGATGCTGGGCACGAAAACTTTATTAAATTATGTGTATCAACATACTATACTTTCATAAAAAAGCAATAATCTCAATCTCCCTTAACTAACGGCTGTAGTATTCAAATACTGCTGAATAGTCAATAAGCGAATCACCTACCGATATAACTGGTTCGCCTTTCACCTGGCCGGAGAGATTTTTCGCATCAAATACAAGCCAATTGGGCAATGCCTCTGTCTTCTCGCCCTTTATAATTTCAGCGAAAAGTGGACTATCTTTACTTCCTTCTCTGACAGCAATAGCGTCTCCTATTTTCAATTGCCTTGATGGAACATTGGTTTTTTTGCCGTTGACCGTAATGTGTCCATGAGAAGCTAGTTGTCGAGCTGATCTTCGAGTTGGAGTAAGGCCAACACGATAAATTATATTGTCAAGGCGTAACTCAAGTAACTTATTTAGTGCAAGTCGCGGTTCAGGGTTGTTGTTTGCCTCATTTACATATTTAGTCAATTGCTTTTCTGTAAGTCCGTATGTAAATCGCAATTTTTGCTTTTCCAAAAGCTGTTTTCCATAGTCGGAAACATTTCTTCGTCTACGTCGCATTTTGCTTGAGCGTGCTTCTGACAATGTAAACTTTTGTGTTTGGCATTGCTCAAAGACGCTCGAGCCAAGTCGCTTACATATTTTGTATTTTGACTTAATTTTTAACATATCGCTATACTCGTCTTGGCTTCGGCGGCCTCGGCCCATTATGAGGAACTGGAGTATCATCTATTATTCTTGTGATTGCAATTCCTTTGCCAGCAAATCCACGAAGTGCGGATTCACGGCCTTGTCCCACACCGCGAATTACAACCTCCGATTCTTTCACTCCTATTGATGATGCTTTCTCGCCAATAATCTCTCCCACTTTCGCGGCTGCAAATGGAGTGCTCTTTTTTGCTCCAGAAAATCCAAGAGCGCCACTTGATGACCACATAATAAGATTTCCTAACTTATCTGTAAATGATACTTTTGTATTATTATAAGTTGCGTGTATATGGAGCACTCCTGTATCTAATTTCTTTTTTGGCAGTCGAGCGAGTGAACGAGACTTCATTCCTGCGTCCAACGTGCTTCCTTGCTTTTTAATTATGCGTTTTTTACCCATGTTAGAAATCGCTAGCGGACAAAGCAAGGCGTAGTGAACTTACCAGATTCTTGCAACCAGCACCATTTTTGCCGAAAACACGACCTGATTGGGAGTTTTTAGAACCCTCAATCAACCCGAGTGCTACTGTTATGTGATTACTTGATTTCATATTGTTTTGTTTCGAAAGAAAAGAATAGTGCTGGGTAAATAATTTCTAATTCACTTTGTTCATAATAAATTACTTATTTCTTTTCTACTTTACGACGGCCTGATGTCATCGTCTTTCGCACATTACCCCTCACAGTGCGTGAGTTAGTTTTTGTTCTCTGTCCACGCGACGGAAGATTCTTTGTATGCCGCGACCCTCTATATGCTTTTATGTCCTTAAGACGTTTAATGTTTCCTGATACTGAGCGCTTTAGTTCGCCTTCGATTGTAAATGACTCTATTTTTTCCCGAATACTGTTTTCTTCGCTTGTTGAAAGTTCTGTTGGCTTCTTACCAAGATCAATCGCGAGTTCGCTCAAAACTGCTTCTGCACGCGGTCTTCCTACTCCGAAAACGGCCGTGAGTCCAATCTCAAGTCTTTTGTTATCTGGAATTGTTATACCTGCAATTCGCATAATATTTAAGTGGCGGCATAGTACCGCTTTTTCCGCGGAATTGCAAGCTCTTTGGGCATCTTTGTCTAATTACGGACCCTATACAAGTAGAAGCTGATTTAGCGCCGTACACTTATCCTTGGCGTTGTTTGTGTCGCGGGTCAGAACAAATAACAAAAAGGCGACCTTTGCGCTTTACTGATTTACAATCTTTGCAAATTTTTTTTACTGATGCTTTTACTTTCATATTATTAGCCCCTTCGAACGATTCTTGCTTTTCCTCCATATGGATCAAGTTGAACTGCCACTGTATCTCCCACTAGTACTTTGATTCTATGTAAGCGCATTTTCCCAGAGAGATACGCAAGGATTTCTTCATCACCTCCTTCTACCTTCACCCGGAAAAGTGTGTTTGGTAGAGCTTCTTCCACTACACCTTCTACGGTTTCTTGTTCTGCCATATTATCTTTATATCAGGAAGATATTACCAATTTATTTTCTTAGGTCAAGGCTACTGCCTTGAGTTAACTATAATTTTAATATTGCTTACGTCCTCTGGAAACCTAGTTTTCCAAAACGGTCGTACCTGTGCAGAAGCTTCTTCAATACCCGGATGACTTTCTAAAATATTCTGGAAAGTTTCTTTTGCATTTCCAGCAAGATCTCGCGCCAGCAATTCTGAGTCTACTACCCATTCAAAACGCGCGTTTCCTGAAAGAGTAAACTCCAGGACATCGGAGCCAATCTCGATATCGTCAGGTTCAACAAGAGTAATTGCAAAAGATGTCGGATCAATGATACGCACTTCTCCACTTCCCGCATCAGCACTTGTTGCTTCTGCTAGAGCTTTTGCAAATACATCTCCTTCAAAAGCAGGAACTGTAACCACAGCTTTCTGACGAACTCTAACGCTGCCATCTTCGGCAAAATCCGGTGGCAATATTTCATACACTACTGATTGCAATTCTGGGAAAATATAAATATCTGTCGCTTCTGTGTCGTTGAATGCCGTACGAGCTCTTTCTTCAAGTATGGTCCGTAACTGCGACTGTGCGCTATTTTGGTCTTGTTCGCTCACCACAGGACGCTCTCCAACGAATCCTCCAGACATAGAGGAACTTGAACGAGCATATACGTTTTCAAACATATCAGGTCCGGTAGTCTTTAACCCAGGAAGTGTAAGCTTTGAAACGGGTCCGATGTTGTATCTCTCGCCCGGCTCGTCCGCATATACCGTAACTTCTAACTCACCCGGAGCACTGTCTGTTTTTCCCGGTACATCAACCGAGTCTCTAATGCGATATACAAGCCCGGCGGGTGTTTCAAATCGTGTGTTCTTAATTAAACGTAAATCTGCAGTTGAGTGATTATTTACGATGGTAAGTACTCCTCTTGCATATTCTTCCACATTTTCAACACTCGTCGCCTCAACGGTAGTTGATTCTTCAAATTCTCTGGAGATAGTGTTGTATACGATACTACCTGCTGACGGCCCTTCTCCTTCGGGATAGGCCGTGTATACCGTCTGTTCATCAAATACAACAGTTTGCTCGCGAGGTATCACAGTAATGGTTGTTCCACGAAATGCAAAAAAACCGACGCCAACCAACGCAACTATGGATATAAAGGCAACCGCCCATATTGTAAAACCAGAACGACGTGTTCGTTTTATCTGTCCCTGATCCTTTGTTGGCACTTGACGCCTCGGTGTCCTTTGCCGTGATGCCACAGTGATATTGCGTATTGATTTTTGACCGGAACTCCCTTCATTTTGAGAGACGTCTTGAAAATAGTCATTTGCCATGGAAACACTATACACCTAAGTTTCTAATTTGCCCACAATATCCCCTACTCCTGTGTACAAAAAAGCGGATGAGGTTGCAATTCCCGCATCAGGATGATTTCCTGGCGCAAAAACAATATATTCGGCAGTCGCACCAGATGAAATCTCTCCTACGGAAAACGGCTCTGTAGTTTCAGTAAACTGTGCGAAATCTAAACGTGCAAAAAATTGTGTAAACCACCCTGCCAAATCCGGATGACAACGGACCATAAGAGTATTTGGTAATCTTTTAATCTTCCCTATTTCAGCAAACGCGTTTCCAAAATTCTCGATAAATTGTGCCCCCGCTGCGTCCAAGGAATCCTGCAACAAGCGACAGTCATCTGTGGAGCACGCGTCCTTCGTAAGCATACGAATACGCGACTGAACATCGTCTTCCAATGAATTCTTTTCTTTAGAGACAGCGCGAACAACACTTCTGTAACCAATCGGGATATTTTTTTGATCAACAACGACT